>Ga0208563_1001228_pt1 | contig 17903 bp, 20 predicted proteins | sample June2015DPH_17_1_2_FD_184717 | JGI IMG/M metagenome (GOLD analysis project Ga0208563, IMG submission 184717) | Peatland microbial communities from SPRUCE experiment site at the Marcell Experimental Forest, Minnesota, USA - June2015DPH_17_150... | ecosystem: Environmental > Terrestrial > Soil >... | reverse complement strand
ATTGCAAGCGGGGCCTCCACACCGAAGGTCGGCCGCTCCCTAGGGATCCTCATGGCCCTGATTTTCTCGAAGTTCTTTTATCTCGCGAGCCTCAACAGCTATTACACCTTTTATTTGATCAGCAAGTTTCACGTCTCGATACGGAGCGCACAGATCCACCTTTTCGTGTTCCTTGGGGCAGTGGCAGCCGGGACCCTGATCGGCGGACCGATTGGGGATCGCGTTGGTCGGAAACGTGTCATCTGGGTGTCGGTTCTGGGGGTCCTACCCTTTACCCTCCTGTTGCCGCACGTCTCCCTCGTATTGACCGGTCCACTCACCGTGGCCATCGGCCTGATCCTGGCGTCCGCATTTCCCGCAATCGTGGTGTATGCGCAAGAGCTAGTCCCGGGGAAGATTGGGATGATTTCCGGCCTTTTCTTTGGCTTGGCATTTGGCATGGGTGGGATTGGCGCGGCGGTCTTGGGAAGATTGGCCGACGTGATGAGCATCATGACTGTGTATCAGGTATGTGCCTTCCTCCCGCTACTAGGGATCCTGGCTGGGTTTCTCCCCGATCTGGAACGAGAGCGCCGGAAAAGAAGAGGGGACTGATGGTAAGGATCTCGTAGCCGGTCAGCCGGATTCGGTGCCCAGTGTAAACAGTGCAAAGAGGAAACCCGGCCGTTTCTCGCATCGTCAATATCTCATAAAAGGACAATACGATAAATCCTATCCTTATGAACTTAGAGACTGGGAACTAGTTTCCTTTAAATACAAGAAATAAAGTGCTTGTAGGAGCACAAGGAGAGCAATTGCCATGACGGGTGGGTTGCCTTTAGCGGGATGATTGCAGCCCAATTAGCCTACAGAGGAATTTCAGGGGCCTGCTTCGATCGTCGAGGGGAAAGATGGTTTCCTCCAGGCCTATTCTGATAAATCCGCCATTCTTGAAAAATGCCGATTTCTGCTATCGATGGGGCGTTTTTAGAAGTCCGAAAATTTACGGTTTGAACATGATATTGTCCAATTTCTCGCCCGAAAAAGGGTGAGGGTTAGCAGTCCTCACCCCTTTCCAATTCCCTAACCATAAAGATTGTCAATCCACCTCATCGCCTCAACGTCACTCACCGTCCCAAGATACCGCTGTGTGGTCGAAAGGTTTGCATGTCTTAGAATCACCTTGCTGACAATTTCAATCGGAACCCCTGAACGAGACGCGTAAGTCGCTGCATGCCGTCTAAGATCATGGGGCCGCAAGTGAATTCCAACCACCTTCCCTGCTTTGTTCACAACTCGCCTTGCTGCTGTGTACGATATTGGGAAAATCCTCCGATCGGACCCAATTCCTTTGGCATTAATGTATTCCTTAAGGCGGTCTGCTACCTTCTGCGGAATAAAGACAATCTCCCGTTCCTTCCCACTCTTGGGACTTCTGAGGGTTAACTTCCTGTCTTCAATATCACTAGGTGTTAATTGCAAGACCTCGCTGATCCTCATTCCGCCCCGGGCCATCAGTTCAAGCATCAACCGGTTTCTGGGTTTGATCGTACGAAAGATGACTTCATCCACGACTTCCTTTTCGAGAATAGCCCAGCGGGTGAGTCCAGGGGATCGATAGAACTTTTTTAGCATAGGGGTATCGCATGGGCTTCTGAAATTGGGATCGAGGTTTTGAGTGATGAAATTGAAGAATGAGGTCAGTTGGGAGTACCGGGTCCTTTTGGTTGCCTGTTTGGTGTCCTGATTGATTTGGGTGAGGAAAGAGAGAATTTCCTCTGGGGTTAGGGAGTTGAGGTCTCTTTCACCAAATTGGGTGGTCAGTTTGGAAAGGATCGACTGGTAGGTTTTGAGAGTGTTTTTTTTGAATGAAGCTTGTGATACTCCAGCCAACAATGGATACCTTGAGAGACTTTCATAGTGTACCTCCTTGGATTAATTTCCTTCAATGTTATCATTTGACTATCAAATCTACAATTAATTCTTCTAAGAATTAGGGTTCCGTTGTGGCAAGAAATTGTGATTTGCATTTGATCTGGAAGCCAAACCCATACCGTTTCCCATACCGACTTTTTTCCCCTTGCTTTTCTTGTTAACCTCCTCTACATTCTCCACAAGGACATTCCTTTTTCTCTCTGCGGAGTGTCACCCATTTTTCCTTTTTTAATGTCTCACGATCTGGTAGCTAGGGCACGTATGGTCAAGTAGACCGTGGAGGTGTCAAATGGGTAACCTCAATAACGTATTCAATCCTGGGAGTATAGCGCTAATAGGTGCAAGTGATAAGGAGGGCTCAGTTGGAAGAATCATTCTCACGAACCTGCTCCAGGCAAAAGGTAGAAAGATATTCCCGGTAAATCCGAATAAAAAGGCCTTGCTAGATCATGAATGTTTTGAGAATATTGCAAGTATTCCTGATCCCGTTGATCTTGCTGTTATTGCAACACCTGCAAAGGAAGTTCCCGAACTTGTTGAGGAGTGCGGTAGGGCGGGTATCGGTGGGTTGGTCATTGTCTCTGCCGGCTTTAAAGAGATAGGCGAGGTAGGGAGATTACTGGAACAACGAGTCACAGCTACAAGGAAGAAATATGGCATGCGCATTCTAGGACCAAATTGCCTGGGTTTCGTTCGACCAAATGCCAGGCTAAACGCAACGTTCATGAAAATGAATCCCCCGTCCGGAAACATTGCTTTCATATCCCAGAGCGGTGCGCTGGGTAGTGCAATACTTGACTGGGCGGTTGATGAGCATGTTGGTTTCAGTATGTTTGCCTCACTCGGCTCGATGATCGATGTGGACTTTGGTGATCTCATAGATTTCCTCGGAGACGATGATGATACCCGAAGTATCTTGCTCTACATGGAAGGGGTCGGCAACGCAAAGAAGTTCATGAGCGCTGCAAGGTCTTTTGCGATGCGTAAACCAATTATAGTTCTCAAACCGGGAAGATTTACCGAGAGCGCAAAGGCAGCTCGATCCCACACAGGCGCCATGGCCGGGGACGATGCAATCTACGAAGCAGCCTTTAAACGGGCAGGTGTGGTGCGGGTTAAAGAGATTGCAGACCTCTTTGATGCCGCTGAAATTCTTGATTCCCAGAAACTCCCCAGGGGGCCAAAGCTTGCAATTGTGACAGCGGCCGGCGGGCCAGGCGTTATGGCTACCGATGCCCTTATCGATCTTGGGGGAGAACTTGCCAGGCTTTCCGACGAAAGTATGCAAAGGTTAAACCAATTATTACCGACCTTCTGGAGCAAAGGTAATCCCATCGATGTCCTGGGTGATGCAGATGCCGGCAGATATGCAGGGGCAATCGACGTATGTTTGGGTGATTCTGGGATCGACGGCGTCCTGGTTATCTACGTTCCGATGGATACTGCGCCACCGGATGAAGTAGCGCGGGCTGTTATTGACAATGCAAAAGAGGCGTGGAAACCGACCATTACCGCCTGGATGGGGGCCAAAGAGGTACGTGCTGCAATGGAAACATTTGCACAGAATAATATTCCAAGTTATGAAACCCCGGAAGAAGCAGTAAGGGCATATGTCAATATGTACAGGTATAAGAGGAATCTCGAACTGATTTATGAGACCCCTGCTGAGTTGGCGGTTCATGAAGCACCCCGGAAAGAACATCTGAAAGAGCTTATTAAGAGGGTCATAGGGGAGGGAAGAACCCTCCTCAACGAAAAGGAGTCAAAAGAGTTCTTCGCAAACTATGGCATCCCCACTACTATCCCCTCTATCACCCATCATGTCGAAGAGGCAGTAGCCGTTGCCCGGGAGATCGGGTATCCCGTGGCCATCAAGATTGTCTCGCCGGATGTCACGCACAAGAGCGATGTCGGTGGTGTTGCGGTGGGGATTAACTCAGATGAACAACTAAGGCAGGCCTATGGGGGCATGTTGACGAGGGTTAAAGAACGTGCTCCAAAGGCATTGATAGAAGGCGTCACTGTTCAAAAGATGATCGAGGGTATAGATTACGAGCTCATTCTTGGCTCAAAAAAGGATAAGGATTTTGGTGCAGTCATTCTCTTCGGGATGGGAGGCATAACGGCGGAACTTATCAGAGATTTTTCGATCGGTCTGCCGCCGCTCAACCAGACGCTGGCAAAAAGACTGATGGAAGAGACAAAGGCGTACAAGCTAATTCAGGGCTGGCGTGGCAAGCCGCCGGCCAACATCGAGGAACTGGAAACAACACTTGTCAACTTCTCCAATCTTATCGTGGATTTCCCCGAAATAGGGGAAATTGACATAAACCCACTGGCCATATCAGGAGGCAAACTGTGGGCCCTTGATGCAAGGATTATTCTTGACAAGGATTGTATTGAGTCTGCCTCTCCGTATCCGCACTTAGTGATCACCCCATACCCGACAAGATTTATAATGCCGTGGAGTTTATTGGATGGTACTGAGGTCGTGTTGCGACCGATTAAATCTGAAGATGAACCGTTAGAACGTGAGTTCCTCTCGACTCTATCCGAAGAGTCTCGGAGGACAAGGTTTTTCTCTGCTTTCAAAAACATATCCCACGAGTGGCTTGTCATGTTTTGTAATATAGACTATGACAGGCGGATCGCCATGGTTGCTGAAGTCAAAGAAAATGAAGAGAGAAAAATAATCGGTGTTGCGAGACTCATCATAAACCCTGATTTTAACTCCGGTGAAATTGCAGTGCTTGTCCACGATAGGTTTCAAAGGAAAGGCGTTGGGCAGAAGCTTATGGAGATGGTCATAAAGATAGGCAGGTGGAAAGGGTTGCATGAGATATACGGCGAGGTGCTGACGGATAACGAGAAGATGCTCAAGCTTTGCAGAAAGCTCGGGTTTACAACCAAGTGGCTCCCCGGCGGAACCAGTAAGATTACACTGAACCTGAAAAACGCTGTACACTAGCTATAGGGGATGCAAAATGTTCAAGAGGTATTATCCAATTCCCAGAAATGCTATAAAAGTGCCTTTGCCTGACACAAAGCAAAAAAGGAATTACTCGTGTGGACCAGCTGCCGTTATGGCAGTGTGTCGCTACTTTGGTGTGGGATTTGACTATGAAAAGGATTTTATTAGCCTGTTCAAAAAACTGGGAATGAAACTCAGCGTCGGATCTCATCCTTATCACCTCGAGAAGGTCCTCAGGTATTTCAAGCTCAAGCACAAGGGATTTTGCGACATGACGATAAAGCAGCTGAGATCATATCTTCGCGATGGATTGCCTGTAATTATGATGCTCCAGGCTTATGGTGAGGACAAGAACGGTATTCCCTTAAAGACATACAAAGGGGTGTGGAAAGAGGGGCACTGGGTTGTCGCCATCGGGTTTGATGAAACAGGGATTTTCTTTGAAGATCCATCCCTGGAGGCCATTAGAGGATATATTCCCTACAATGAGCTCGAAGAACGATGGCATGACACCGGCCCTAAAATCGAGCCTATAGAACACTACGGATTGGTTGTTTGGAAGCCCAAAACCTTTCCTGCCCGGAGTTATGCTAGGCTTGCCAGATATATCGAATAACGATTATCAAGGTCTACCGATCGCAAGATGAAAAAGTACAGAGCTCCCTTAAATATAATACGGGTAGGACGGGTGAGTGTAGGGAGGTTCGAGAAGATGCCAATACGAAGGCTTTCAATATATTCAGGTAGTCGCCTGTTTGTCAAAAAAGAGGTTAAAAAATGGTTATCACAGCTATGGAGGCATTCCCCCTCTTAATCGAACAACAACTGGCAAGAAAGGAGAAATAAAATGAAAAAAAAAGGAGTGACGAGAAAGTCAAGTGGTAAATATCGAAAACTCTTTGAACCCATTACGGTGGGCAAGCTAACCATTAAAAACCGTATCTCCATGGCACCCTTAGGGATGATTGCAATGGCTGATCCCTGCGGAGGCTTCACCGAAAACGCCCAGGAATATTATGTTGAGCGTGCAAAAGGCGGCACGGGCTTGATTATTACCGGCATAACAAACGTCAATTATAACGAGATGCCAGCTCTGCTCATGCCTTGTGCATCATCCAACCCTCTGATGTTTATGAAATCATGCGCTCCGATGAACGAAAGAATTCATGCATATGATTCCAGAATTTTTCTGCAGCTTACCGGAGGCTTCGGCAGAGCGGCGATTCCACATCTAATGAAAAACGCCATTGCCCCTTCTGACCAGGAGAACAGATGGGATCCTTCCATTCACCAAAAGGCGATGACTATTGACGAAATCAAGGAATTGATTGCTTCTTTTGTGACCTGCGCTGTTGTTGCCAAGGAGTCAAAGTTTGACGGTGTCGAGATTCATGCAGTTCACGAGGGTTATCTGCTGGACCAGTTCGCTATCGCTCTATACAATAAGAGAACCGACGAATATGGAGGAGATTTGCAGGGTCGTCTTAAAATCACTACGGACATTGTCAAAGGCATCAAGGCTGCCTGCGGCGAGGACTTCCCTGTATCTCTGCGTTACAGTCTAAAAAGCTTTGTCAAGGGCATTCGCCATGGCGCATTGCCAGGTGAAAATTTTGTGGAACTGGGTAAGGATATTGCCGAAGGCATTGAAGCCGCCAAAATTTTGGTGAATGCCGGTTACAACATGTTAAACGTTGATGCCGGCACATATGATTCATGGTACTGGAATCATCCGCCAATGTATTTCGAAAAAGGTATGTACCGTGAATTCGGTAAAATCTTAAAGCAAAATGTCGGTGTTCCAATCATACTTGCCGGCAGAATGGACAATCCGGAAATGGCTTGCAAGTCCCTCGGTATTTGCTGCGATATCATCGGCTATGGCAGACCCCTGTTGGCAGATCCTTATCTGCCGGAAAAAATCAGGACCGAAAAGCTGGAAGATATCCGGCCTTGTCTTTCCTGTCATCAAGGTTGCCTGGGCAGGCTCGCCCAAGGGTTACCGCTTTCTTGCGCGGTCAATCCGGCTTGCGGCAGGGAAAAATCTTTCGCGATTACGGAAGCTATCGATAAGAAAAATGTATTGATTATCGGCGGTGGTCTTGCCGGAATGGAAACGGCAAGGATCTGTGCCATTCGCGGGCACAAGGTCACTCTTATGGAAAAGAACGACAAACTCGGCGGCAACATTATCCCCGGATCTGTACCGGATTTCAAGAAGGACGACCGCGCTCTTCTGAAATGGTACACTTTACAACTTAAAAAACTGCCCGTAAAAATCAAACTCAAATGTACTGTCGATCGTGAAATGATCGAAAAATCCAAGGCGGATGTTGTTGTTTTTGCCACGGGCTCCACGCCGATAAAATTGGAGTTTGGCGGTAAAGACCACGTTTGCACGGCGATTGAACTTCTCAATGGCAAAAAGAAAGCCGGTAAGAATGTTGTTGTTGTGGGTGGTGGCTTGAGCGGCTGCGAAACAGCACTGTGGCTGCGTCAGCAAGGCAAGAATGTGACCATTGTGGAGGCATTGCCGGAGATACTTGGCGGTGGAGCAGACATGTGCTTTGCAAATTACGATATGCTTAAAGACTTGCTGGTCTTTAACAAGATCGACGTATTCCGCAGCTCCACCGTAAAAGCGGTAAACGATGTTTCAGTCACGGTAAAAACTCCGACGGGCGAAAAAGAAATTAAGGCGGATACGGTCATGGTTGCTGTGGGTTATCATTCTCAAAAAGACCTCTATGACACTATGAAAGATTCCAATAAGATTGTTTACAACATAGGCGATTCCCGTAAAGTGCATAACATTATGGATGCGATATGGGGCGCTAACCAACTCGCCAGAGAACTGTAATGGGATGGGAGAAGTGATGAACTGGATATTTGTATTGGATGATACTGTGTTGTTGTTCATGAGGGAGGTCGGCGCGGTTCCGGGGGCGTGAATATCTGCTATCGATAAAGCCTTTTTCCAAGTCTAAAAAGTTATGGTTTGAATATCATACCTTGCGCTTTCCGTGTTTTGAGTGGGGTAAGATGGCTTTAGTGGACACCAAAGTTGAGGTAAAATACTAAAGACGGAGGTGTCAGAATGGAAAGGATTCCCAAAGCGATCTACACGAAGGAGCTTCGAGAGGAAGCAGTGAAGCTGGTAACGGAAGGGGGATTAAGGATACCGGAGGTGGGGCGTAGGTTATCGGTTGCCCCCCTCGACATTACGGTACTGGGTTAAGGCAAACAAGGAAGGCAAGCTTAAGGAGGTGGGGAGGCAGCAGAGGCCGCTTACCGAAATAGAGATGGAGCTTGCCCGGGTCAAGCGTGAACTGGCGGAAGTCAGGATGGAACGTGAAATATTAAAAAAAGCGGCCGCGTACTTTGCGAAGGAGTCGCTGCCAGGTACGCGGTTATGAAAGGGATGCGATTCAAGTATTGTATTGAGGCGATGTGCCGTATTCTGCAGGTCTCCAAGAGCGGCTATTACAAATGGCTCCATCGGAAGCCTTCCAAACGTGTCCGGGAAGAGGGGAGGCTTGAAGTGGAGATAAAAGCCGCCCATCAGAGGACCCGTGAGACGTGTGGCCCTGAAAGGTTACAGCATGAGCTCAAAGAACAGGGTGTGAAGGTAGGGATCTGCCGGATCAGACGGATCCGGAAGAAGCTGGGGTTACGGTGCAAACAGAAGAGGAAGTTCAAGGCCACCACAGATTCAAAACATGCCCTTCCGGTGGCAGAGAATCTGCTCAATCAGCAGTTTGGGGCAACGACGCCGAACGAAATTTGGCTCAGTGACATTACCTATATCTCCACAGAAGAAGGCTGGCTCTATCTGGCCGGGCATAAGGACATCTTCACGGGAGAAATCGTTGGATATGCTATGGGTGATCGTATCACCAAGAACCTTGTGAGCCAGTCTCTGTTCAAAGCCGTGCTAGCCAAACGGCCTGGATCAGGCCTGATCCACCATTCGGATCGTGGAAGGCAGTACTGCGCCCATGCATACCGAAGGCTGATGGATCAGTTCAAGATGAGAGCATCCATGAGCAGGAAGGGCGACTGCTACGATAATGCTCCCATGGAGAGCTTCTGGGGTACGCTCAAGAACGAGCTTGTTCATCATCGTCGCTACAAGACGAGAGAACAGGCCATCCGAGAAATCACGGAATACATCGAGGTATTCTACAATCGGCAGAGACGGCAAGCACGGCTGGGGTACCTATCTCCGGCTATCTATGAACGGCAGTTCTATGCAAGGCAGGTTGCAGCATGAGAGACTCTTTCGTGTCCACTATTGACATCAGGGGTCAGAGGTTGGGTATTGGCAAGATATTCTCGCTTTTAAATATCCAAACGACCCCCCTTATTGGGTGGCTCCATACTGACTTTCTTCCTGAAATAAATCATGCTGGCATTATGATGGATATCCATCCTTTTAAGTAGTAAACAACGTCAATAATCTATTAACACACAAGGTTGCATATCTTATATCTCTTACACAAAAAATGTCTTATGGGAAGCTGGTAAGTCTTGTTTTCTGAGAATATTTGTTATAATTTGGAACCAAGGGCAAAAGCGTGCTTTCAATATTTCAGAATATTTTAGAAAGGAAGGTCGAAATCATGAAAATGTTTCTTTTTTGTTATCCCGATTTCTTGGATGATGCTGTTTCAAGTGAATTTAAGCAAGCTGGTTATAAGTCGTATATGAAATTGCATAGCGCGATGGGTAAAGACGAACCATATGACGCGAAGCAGGGCACCCATCACGTCGCCGGCAAGCTCAGGGCGCTTTTCATATACATGCCCGCTGAGATGATTCCTCGCACTCTTGATATTGTGCGGAAACTGAAAGAAAAATTTCCTGATGAAGATATGCGGGCGTTTACTTGGATGCTGGAAGAATGTCTTTAGTAGAAGAATAAAGAGTGCATTTTAGTCCAGTGAGGACTATGATGCTGAGTTTCAAGTCGTAATTCTCATTCCAATTCAAAACCGAAAATGATTGATAAGTAGGTGGAAGCTGCAACCCACATTTTTAGCTCTTCTTTCCTGTACTCCTAAAGCCAAGAGTTCATATCAGTATGCGAGCTTTCAAGCGGTAATCCTCAAAAGATAGTTTTGGTAGTCCAATTTTTATTATTGACAAAATGGTCAATCTTGGTATTTTGGAGCCAATAGTCCTAATTAAACTTTCTCTTTCCAAAAGGGTGGGCGGATGGGGAAAGCAGCCTCAAAATGCAATCGTTGTGGCGGCAATATGATTTGTGAAAAGATTTATTGTAAAACCGAACACTTTTGGGTATGGAGATGTATTTATTGTGGAGAGCATATTGACCAAGTAATTCTGGAGAATCGTCAAATTCAAAAATCGAGTCGTGGAAAAAGTGTGAAGAACAACGAAGAGCTTAGCCAGAGTTCATTAAGGCTGGTTAAATAAATATTTTTCAAGGGAGATGAGATGATGATGACATATGGCGACTACAAGAAAATCATTTCGAGTGCGATTGACGCTGAAATTTAGGCATACACGTTTTATCGTGCAGTATCCGACAAGGTGAAAGACAAAAACCTCAAAGACCTGTTCAGCGAACTTGCGAGAGATGAGGCAAAACACAAGCTTACATTGGAAGGGTTCCTTAAACAAGCCCCAGAACAATTCCATTTTTCAACGTCGCGGGATTATAAGGTCGTGGACCCGCTTCCTACGCCCCTGCTGACTGTTGATCTTAAACCGCTCGATGGTTTGGTAATCGCCATTAAGAGGGAACTGGAAGCCATGCAGGTGTACACCCAATTAGCAAACACCAGCACGGACGAGGGGCAGAAGACTATTTTTACCGAACTGGCGTCGATGGAGCGGGGACACAAAAGTAGGCTTGAGGACATCTATACAAATATGGCGTTTCCTGAAGTTTGGTGAGATCAATACTGATTTAGCTTTCGAGCATAAGCTGCCCTGAACGAGACCATAGAAACATAGAAGTAGCTTAAAAAATAGGTTAGCCCGCACTAATCCTGTATTCGTGTGCCTGAGGAAATGGGGAGCGCAGAATGATGGTAAAAGTAATCACTGCAAAGAAAGACCAACATGTGTTGCAAATTCGGGAGTTATTCTTGGAACACCTCCAGTGGGCGAATGCGAAAGTAAAGGAAGAATTCGAAGTAAGTTTTAACACCGCAGCAATGCTAGAAGGTGATATGAAGGACTTGGACAAGTTCATGCCCCCCCAAGGGCGTTTGCTGCTTGCCTATAACGAGAATCGCCTGGCCGGGATGGCTTGTTTGAAGGCGCTGACGCCCCATATTGGGGAGATCAAACGAATGTATGTCCGTCCTGGGAATCGTAAGCAGGGTTTAGGGCGTGCGTTGCTGAATTGGCTGCTGGAGGAGGCCCGCCAGATTGGATATGAACAAGTCCGGTTAGATAGCGCCCCATTCATGACAGAAGCACATCATCTGTATCAAACAGCAGGGTTCACAGAGATTGACGCCTATGAAGGTAGCGAGGTACCGAAGGAATTGCGAGGGCATTGGATTTTCATGGAGAACGTATTTGTGGGTAAGAAGGTGAAAGTGAATGATAGTGCGGGCTAACGAAGCGTTAGTCGACCGTATACAGCGGAGGCTGATTTTGACTGTTATACTGTCTTTCTACCGTAAATCATCAACCTTCAATTTAAAACAGGGTTGATATATCGATGTTTAAGAAAATTTTATATTGCACTGATTTCTCCGAAAATTCTGACCATGCCTTCTCCTATGCTTTGAATCTTGCGACAACCTATCACTCCATGCTTTTAATTCTCCACGTTATCGTCTAGCCCGTCTCCTATCACTGGTCCACACCGGAAGGGGTGGATCAACTGATCGCCAAGCAGACGGAGCGGGTGAAGCAGGAAATAAACGCTCACTATCTTCAAAAGGCCCAGGACTTCAAGAATTACGAGATTTTCATAAAAGCGGCAGATGAGGACAGAGCTTTTTACGAGATTGTACTCATGGCGAAGGAAGAGTCTGCAGACCTGATCATCATGGGAACCCATGGAAGGACAGGGTTCGACCATCTAATCTTAGGTAGCACGGCAGAGAACGTAGTCAGAAAATCGCCCTGCCCCGTATTGACGGTGCGACTGCCTGGGAAGAAATTCATAATGCCCTAAGGATCGGATCTGGAAAACACTTATGACGACTTGCCAAGAAGCTATTGAAGAGCTCAGTCTGTTCGGCATCAAAGAACCCCAGACTTATCTGGTTGACATTATTCCACTCATTGAGATAATTTGGGCTGACGGGAAGGTGCAGGAAAGTGAGCTCGCGATACTCAATGAATACCTGCACAAGAGGGTGCAGCAAATCAATGAGATGGCGGGCTACGCAGCAATAGACTTCCAGGATGCTCAGGCATTTGCATATCGATTTACTAAACAAAGACCACTATCCGAGTTTTTAAGAAGACTCAGCTTCTGTTGAGGATAAGTAGGTGTTATCCTCAACCCCTTTTCCAACTCTTCCTTCCTGAAGTCATTGACTGGTGGATATCGATTATGATGCAGGCTTTCACTCAGTAATCGTTCTTTGCAATACTGGCAAAAACCTGATATTATTTCCAGCAATGAATATTCTGGGAACATAAAAAAGGAGGAGCAAAATGAAAAAGCTAACTGTTGGTTTATGTTTGATTGCAGTACTTTTCTTGGGTTTCATGGCCCCAGCATTTGCAGCTGAACCGCAGGGCGGCTACTCGCCGGAAATGCAAGCGAAGATCGAGGAGACGAAAAAGGAACTGAAGAAGTTTACCGATGAAAGGGCGACTGTAAAGAAGAACCTGGAGACCTTCGACGAGCTCGACTTTGTCGTATTCAGCAACCAGCAATGGATGCGATTGCATGAAAGCCATTCGATGGATGTCAAGGTCAACTGGCCTGATGGCCATTACACAAATGGCATCGAGCGGCATATCGAAGACCTCAAGGCGTTGTTCGTCTATGCGCCCGATACAAGTATAAAAGTTCATCCGGTTAAGTTTGGATCGGACGAATATACCTCCGTGATAGGAGTCATGACCGGGACCTTTACCAAGCCCATGCCGATAGGGGACGGGAAGTTTATCCAGCCCACGGGCAAGGGGTTCTCCATACCCATGTGTACCGTGGGTCGCTGGAAGGAGGGCGTTATGGTGGAAGAATGGCTGTTCTGGGACAATGCAACATATATGAAGCAGATTGGAATAGGAAATTAGAAAGACGAGAAGAGGAGAAAGGCGATGACACAGAAAAAGATTGCTGTTTTTGTGGGAAGTCTTCGCAAGGAATCCTTCAATCGGAAAATGGCAAAGGCGCTCATGGCACTTGCACCTGAATCACTGAAGCTTGAAATCATCGAGATCGGGGGACTTCCGCTCTATGACCAAGATCTCGATGACAATCCGCCGGCTGTCTGGACCGAGTTTCGAGAACGTTTAATGAAGTTTGACGGCGTCCTGTTTGTCACGCCCGAGTACAATAGGTCAGTTCCCGCCGTGCTCAAGAACGCTATCGATGTGGGTTCCCGCCCTTATGGCAAAAGCGTGTGGGATGGGAAACCGGGCGCCGTGATGAGCGTCTCACCTGGCGCAATAGGCGGATTTGGCGCAAACCATCACCTGCGTCAGTCGCTGGTGTTCCTTAATGTGCCCACCATGCAGCAACCTGAGGCGTACGTTGGGAATGCTGCGAATCTCTTCGATGAGAGTGGCAATCTTGCCAATGATTCAATCAAGGAATTCGCCGCGAAATACATACATGCATTTGCCGCATGGGTTGAAACCAACACGTCAAATAGAAGGTAAAATGATTCAATAACCAAAAAAGAAAAGAGGAACTTGTTATGTCTAATAATGTAATCTAAACTTTGAAGAACGGTCCATACTTGGTCAACGGACAAGACCGATCAAATAGTCGGGTATCTAAAACGTCCCTTAAAGTAGCTTCAGGGCTTAAGGTCATCGTGTAGTAAAGAAGAGCGAATTATGAATAAGTCCCTCGATGGGGTGAAGAAGAAATATCCGCAAAAGTTTGTGAAAGAAGACGAGATTTTCAATCGTATCCGACGAGGTGATAGAATATTCATTGGAACCGGCTGTGGAGAACCTCAACACCTGGTGAGTGAACTTATAAACTACGTAAAATCTCACCCTAAGGCCCTTCCCGATACTGAAATACTCCATGTCTGGACACTCGGGGTTGCTCCCTATGCCGATGAAAAATTCAAATACAATTTTCGTTATAACTCCTTTTTTGTGGAGGACAATACCCGAGATGCCGTTAACAGAGGCTTGGCAGACTATACCCCGATATTCTTATCAGAAGTTCCAGGTTTGCTTTACCACAGGGCTATTCCGATTGATGTTGCTTTGATCCAGATGTCCCTTCCTGATGACCACGGGTATTTAGGATTAGGTGTAAGTGTCGATATTGTGAAAGCCGCCGTTGAAAATGCTACCCTTGTCATAGCTCAAGTGAATGCAAATATGCCCAACGTGAATGGGGATGGGTGCATTCGACTTGAAGACGTTGATTTTATTATTCCCTTTGATGAGCCCCTATTAGAATACAAGACGGACCAGGGGAACGATGTTACGGAACGGATTGGAAGGTATGTTTCTCGCCTCATCCAGGACGGAGACACGATACAAGTCGGATATGGGAGTATACCGAATGCGATCTTATCCAGTCTCACCTGCAAAAAGCATCTGGGAATCCATACAGAACTTCTGAGTGATGGAATCGTAGAGCTGATGAAAAAGGGGGTCGTTGACAATTCAAGTAAGAACATCGACACCGGAAAAACAGTGGCCGCATTCTGTATGGGTAAAAAAGAAACTTATGAATACCTCCATCATAACCCTGCCGTTGAATTAAGAACGATTGATCATACGAACAATCCTCTTGTAATTGCCAAACATCAAAACATGGTAGCGATAAACAGCGCGCTGGAGATAGATCTTACCGGTCAGGCAACGGCCGAATCCATCGGGAAAATTTTCTACAGTGGGATCGGGGGGCAGGCTGATTTTATGAGAGGGGCGGCTTTGTCACCCAACGGTAAGACCATCCTCGCCATGCCATCCACGGCTCAGAACGGCAGCGTATCAAGGATCGTTCCTTTTCTCAAAGAGGGGGCAGGCGTTACCCTGAATAGGGGCGATGTCCATTATGTCGTGACGGAGCATGGTATTGCTTATTTGAAAGGAAAAAATATTAGAGAACGGGCCATGGAATTGATTGCAATTGCCGATCCAAAGTTCCGTCAAGGGCTAATAGAAGAAGCGAAAATATCCTCCCTCATTTATAAGGATCAGGCATTCATACCGGGAGAAGGGGGAACGTACCCTGAGCATTTGGAAGCCTATAGATCAACAAAAACTGGGCTGGAAATTCTCCTTAGACCAATAAAGATCAGCGACGAACCTTTGGTGAAAGACTTCTTCCATTCGTTTTCTGATGCGAATCTTTATCGCAGGTTTTTCTCCACACGAAAGGACATGCCGCATGAATTTTTGCAGAAGTTTGTAATCATCGACTATACGAAACAGATGGCGATCCTTGCAGTAGTCGAGGAAGAGACAAGAGAAGAGGTTATCGGAATCGGTCAGTATTGGATTCAGGAAACACTCCATATGGCTGATATTGCATTTGCGGTAAGAGATGGTTATCAAAACAGAGGTGTGGGTATGGAATTGTTTTCTTATATAACCTATCTGGCAAAGAAACAGGGTCTTCTTGGCTTCACAGCGGATGTTCTGATGGAAAACCAGCCGATGCTCCATCTTTGCAGGAAAATGGGCTGTGACATAGAAGAGACCGGCGCTTTGGGGGTATATAACTTGAAGATGATGTTCAGGAAGAAATGATGACTAACCATATCACTATATGAATTCTAGAAATGGAAAGGAGGAGCAATTATGAAAATCACTTATAAGGGATTTATAAGGGAAAGGATACAAAGAAATCCAGTGACGATTAACCCCAATGCAACCTTTTTTGACGCTTGGAACCTAATCCGACAAAAAGGCATTCGGCATCTCCCCGTGGTAGACAAGAACAAAAGGGTGGTCGGAATCGTTACAGATAGAGACATTCGGAATGCAGCCCCTTCCAGTGCGACTTCGTTGAGCGTCCATGAGCTTAATTATCTTTTGGGAATGCTGAAGGTTTCAGGCTTTATGACGCCAAAAGACAAGTTAATCACTATTACTCCTGACACACTCGTTGAGGAAGCAGTTCAACTGATGCATACTAATAAAATCGGGTGCCTTCCTGTCCTAGAAGAGAAAAAACTCTATGGAATCTTTACAGAAGCGGATGCCTTAGACCTTCTTGTGGACATCTTCGGTCTCAAGCAAAAGAGTACACGTCTGACGATCGCCCTTGAAGATAAACCCGGTACGATGCTTGGGATACTTGAAATTTTTAAAAAACACAAGGTAAATGTCATCAGCTTTGTGTCCCCCTCTTTTATGGCAGAAGGAAATAGGGTAGCTGCTATCCGTATTAAGACGGAAGAATACAAGGATATTGTTAAAGATTTGGAGAAAGCGGGCTATCCAGTGTTATCGATAGGGAAGTGGCCGTCCGTATAGTGAACTTTTATTTTTCTTCCGTTGCAGTAATTTACTTTAAATCGATAGCGAGATAATCTCTAGGTAAAAAGAGCTAAATACCAGATTCCCTGAAGATAATTTTCACTTCATGAGTTTTTATTTCCGAATCCACGCAATGCGGGGCTAAAGCAAGGGATCGGGCATATCCAACTTTGGTCATTCATCTATATTTGTGCCAGTAATTATTAACATTCATAGATGACTTAGACCGAATAGTCTCAGGTGCAAGAAGGAGTGTGACCACCAATTAGGTGAAGAGATAAAGGCCTTTTTCCAAGAATAATGTTGCAAAAGTTTGGAAAATATATTCAAACCGGTATTTGAAATGAACCCCGCAGCAATAATATTGGCTTTGATAACTTTTTTGTCTACGCTCCTCGGCGGGTTCATAATTTTAAAATTCAAGAAAAGCCTTTCGATTATATTTGCTTTTGCCGCAGGGAGCATCGTAACCGTTGCGCTAATGGAAATACTGCCCGAAAGCTTGGAAATTGCAAAAAAATCCGGAATCCCGGTCAAGTATATAATGGTATCTGTTGTGCTATCCTTCCTATTTTTCATATTTCTGGAGAAGTATTTCTCGGCCCATCCTATCAAAGGGATAGCTTCTGAGGGGCATGTCATGGGACCCATTGGTGCAGGAAGCCTTATTCTGCTAAGCCTCTTGGACGGCCTCGCCATGGGGATAGCGTTTCAAGTGCGCTTCCACATTGGAATCCTCGTGGCCCTTTCAATAATAATCCATGACTTCCCGGACGGCATCAATACAGTAGTCTTGATGCTCAAGAACGAACAGTCAGAAAGAAAGGCATTGCTCTTTCTTTTTATGGATGCTGTCACGCCTCTGCTCGGGGTTTCGCTCACTTCAGTCATAATATTCCCGAAAAATATCCTCGCAATATTGCTGGCGGTTTTTGCAGGTGAGTTCATTTATGTGGGAGCTGCGAGTCTTCTCCCGGAAAGCCAAGAGCACAGCATCCTAAAAATTGCGGTAGCGGCAACTTTGGGCTTCCTCTTTATATTCGTGATTACGGCGTTCCTGTAGAGACGTCCGTTTAGATCAATTAGAGGTAGGAATAAAATGCCGGAATAGATACCAAAACGCTACCTCGGAAAGGCAGAGTTCAGAAATGGGCTCCCCCTTTTTTGTTTATTTTCTTCGGTAATCGTCAAGTTTAAAATTCACTTGCACTAAAGGTAGGTGAAAGAAATAACCGAAGGGGACTCGGCGGAACTCTCTTTGACAAAGGCTCGGTATCTGCTATGAACCCTCTGTTTCCGACACCTCAAAAAAGCGAGGATTTGATTTCCATATGTTCACCTGGGATACGTGATTTCAACCCGTAATCCGCAGCCCAAGGTGTCATCGTTGAGC
>Ga0208563_1001221_pt1 | contig 18012 bp, 21 predicted proteins | sample June2015DPH_17_1_2_FD_184717 | JGI IMG/M metagenome (GOLD analysis project Ga0208563, IMG submission 184717) | Peatland microbial communities from SPRUCE experiment site at the Marcell Experimental Forest, Minnesota, USA - June2015DPH_17_150... | ecosystem: Environmental > Terrestrial > Soil >... | reverse complement strand
CGAGTTCAACGTCATCATCTCTGCACGAGTCAGTGACGTACGCGCGGCCCAGCAGTTCGGCGCGCTGATCGTGCTCCCCTTGATGGCGATATATATTGCGACTGAGATAGCTTTCGTATCACTCACTCCTGCCAACTTGCTGATCATTTCTGCGATTATTCTCGCTCTTGACGCGATTTTGTTTTACGTGAGCAGGGCCACGTTCCGAAGGGAAGAAATACTCACAAAGTGGAAATAAATCCACGCACGTCATAATACCTGCGTTCTGAACTCAGTCTGCGTCCGATATTTCATATAAACGTCATACACATTTTCCGGCAATGGGTGCTTGTAATGCTTCCAATCAATTCCGCTGACTCCATGCGACATTATATGCGCTCGGTTTGACTGATCCCACTGCAATATGTCGCCCACTTGTTCACAGAACTTCCTTAAATCTCCGTTAACAATATGAGCATTACTGTGCAACAGGCGAACTTCGTTGTGCTTAAGCCACTGCTGAAAGGACAGTTGTTCAAAAATAAGCTCTTCGTCTCATCGACCGTCCAGCAGAGGCACTATCGCCTCAACAACTTGTGGATGGAGCGGACAGTAGTGCTGCATTCGTATCTTGTCTTGCTGTGGAAGGACTTCGACGATCGGCTTTTCCAGCTTCACGACTTCCTTGAACTGCCCCACCGTAAGTCGTGCGATTGTTGCCAAGGGTCGTTGTCCCGTAAATGCGACAAATAGCACCAAGGCTTTGTAGTTGAGATAAAGGTAGTTGTCAACTCGCCCAGTCCTATGTGTTTGTTCTATCGCTTTGAGCACGTTTTTAACGTCGTCTTTGGTCACAATGCGACTTGTGACGTGCTTGCGTTCCTTGACCGACCGTGGGAGCAGTAAGTACAAGTCAAACGCGGCGTATCGCTGGTCGAAGCTGATTTTTGACATGTATTGGAGAAATGCACGTGCAAACTGTAGGACTTTACGTTTGGCGTCGATATCGCAATATTTTTTAAGTACGTAGTTACGCAAGTTTTGTAGCGTGGATACGCTCACGATACCTTTCGTTGCATTCCATAACAGTTCTGCCGCCTTTTCCAACCATATAACGGTCTTGCGTGCCACTCCTGCTGCTCGCAGCGTGAGATATCCCTGTAAGTCCTCAAGCGTGAATGTTAGCGCGAGATCCGACATGCTAGTGTGGTTATGCTTGGATGAAAGTTTACACTCGAGTTTACACTTTTTTCCTGGAGCTGGCGAGCTCCGTTCATCAAATAGAAGCAAAAAAATGAGTGTCCGAGTCGGGATTTGAACCCGAGTCGGAGCCTCGACAGCTAGAAGAAGCGCGTTTTTAATTTAAAGCTCAAAAGACTAATATTCAAGATGTAGAATTACAGCCAACTAAGCAAGAAACGCTAGCGACGTTAGAATTCAAATACACAAAGAAGGAACTTAGTAGCTATCTCGCGTGGCGCACAGCTGGCTTGACGTATAAATCAAGCATCTGGCTTGCAAACGCTGCTTCTGTGTTTTGGTCGCACACGAAACGGACGATCAGCAAGGATAGCTTGGAACGCATGCGTGAAGCTCTGTTTAGTAAGTATGTCGATTTTTACGCACAAGGCAAAGTTCTCAACTTCACAATGGGATTTTTGAGATACCAAGCGAAACTCACGTTTGATCAGCGGCTCCTCGCCTTACTTATTTTTGGAGAAGCCAAAGGTTCGCAAAACACGCAAGAGGATGACCGCACGTATAATCACCAAAGCCGATGTTGAGCGTGTGCTCTCAGTCATTAATCAAGAGATGGAGGGCGGGTCAATTGATGAGCTGCACGTTCAACAGTTCGCCGCATTCGTGCTTTTTGGCGCCTACACCGGTCAACGGCCATACAGCACCATTTCACAGCTCAAGGTCGGCCAGTTTAGAGAGGCATTTGAGCATGAGAAACCGACTGTTCGCGTTGAAGCAGCACAAGATAAGATCCGCATGGCTCACTATGTGCCGCTGCACCCACGCTTGAGAAAACCGCTGGAAGTTTTGTGCGAGAGCAGGGGAAGCGGCGAACGCATGTTTGCCTTTGTGAGCTTTTACAAGTGGGCCAGACAACAGAAAATACCTTTGTCACGGTGCAAACAGTACTTCATCCCTTCAGACCTGCGAAAGTTCGCCGAGCAGTGGGGAGACGTTATTGGATGGAACGAATCGAATCGCTCTTACGTTTGACACACGGCGTTCGCGGCGTCGAGTGGAGTAACTATCGCCATCCGCTGCCTGAGCACGTTTATGATGTTTACATGAAGTACTGGGCGGATGTGCGTTTTCAACTCCACTCGTAAAACACGTTGGTTCCGACCTTAGCGTCGCCCGCGCTTTCCATAACGCAGATAGTGCTGTTGAGCCACGCAAGCTTCTCAGACATTGTCATGAAGGTCACTGTGCCTGTGAGCCTCCCTCCTGTGCCAGAGGCTTTGCCCGCATAGCAGAGTTTCCAGACCACAGAATCCCCGTCAGTCGTAGTCATGACCCCTTGTGCGGTGCCCGTTGTTATGCCGCTGGGCCGTACATGATTGCACATAGTTCCCATATTGGTGGCCTTGACGCTTTCCGCCTTGCCAAATCCCGTAATCTCGCCAGTTACGCTAAACTCAGATTCAACGCCTTCGGATCCTACGGATTTTATGGCAAACCCCGCTGGTCTGATTTTTTCCTCGAATAGCTTCTCTCCTATGGCCAAAATCTTCACCTGTTCCGCTGATTCTGCTTTGAGTATTTATCGGCTACCCTCGGCGCGAGCGAAAAAAGGCAGGTTGACGCACGCGGGGCAAGCATTCTCAACATAAGCTGCCTGAGCACGTTTATGACTTATATATAAAGTATTGGCAAAATACGCAGCTAGGCAACTAAACTGTCGCTAACAGTTTTTGAATCAAATGAACACTGAAGTTGGAGGAGTAAACCGTGTATGATATCATTTTTCCAAACATTCTCTTTTTAAACGCGCTTGTCTTCACTACTATAATCGTTGCTGTGACAGACGCGGTTATGTTTTACGTAATCTGGAGCGGAAGAAGACACTTAAACGCGCTGTTCGTCGTCGGAGCTATTTTTATCACCATGGTACCGTTGGCAATTAATCTCTGGGTTCATATTTATCCAAACATTCTCTTTTTGAGAGCGCTTGTCATCAGTGCTATCATCATCGCTGTGATAGACACGCTTGTGTTTTACATAATCTGGAGCGGAAGAAGAAAAATAACTCCACTGTTCGTCGTCGAAGCTATTGTTGTCACAACGGTACCGTTGGTAATTAGTCTCTGGGCTAACATTTTATAGATATGTTGGTAAGACCGTCAGTGACGCCGCAGCTATCTAAAATGACAGAGAATTACTCACCTAATTTCTACCGTCTTAGCGTAGAAAAAAGAAAGAGCTTGCGTAGTAGGAATAATGCTTGAGCACGTGGAGACGCATAATATTATTTCATTCTACTCCGCGCCTGACCTGGCCCGGCTGTGTTCAAGAAAAGCCTCTGATGTAAGTAATTGGAAGCCTCGATAGGGCTTATTTAGGCATTTTAACTGATTCTAGGACTTCTTGCGCGGACTGCAATTCAAACGAGCAACACTCTCCAAGTGGTAGCAGCCGCGCAACTACTTCGCCTAGCACAGCCAATTGCGACACACTGGACAGGCTGAAACTCACATTTTCTAAAAGCGAGTTAACGAGCTATACTGACAGACGGGCAATCGGACTAAGCAGAAAAACGATAATCTGGCTACGAAAGGCGGCGGAGATTCTTTGGAATTGCTCTAATGGAGAGATAAGCAAAACGACCGTGGATACATTGCGCCAATACGTGCTGCGCAAATACGTCGACGTGTATGCCAAGCGAAAAGTCATCAACTTCTCGAAAGCGTTTTTCCGCTATTTATCCCAGACGCGATTCGATACACGGTACCAAGCATTTGAATTATTCCTCGAATTGCCGAAAGCGCTTAAAGACGTAAGCACGTTACCGCTAGAATCGTCACCAAGCAAGATATCGAAAACGTGCTCGCCGCTATCAAGCAAGCTGCTGAGAGAGAAGAAATAGACAAATATCACCAAATCAACTACCGCGCGATGGTGCTGTTCGGCGCGTTCACCGGCCAAAGGCCGCTAGCAACTGTAGCGCGATTAAACGCGGGGATGTTTAAGCGGGCCTTAAGTCATGGTAAACCGGTACTCGATATCCCGCCGAAATGTGACAAAATCAGAATGCAGCATTATTGCCCTCTCCACCCCCAAGTCGTCGGTGTGATTGCGCCGCTGCTCGACGGTCGTGATGATGACAAGTTTATTTTTGAGCAATTATCCTTTCAAAGGTGGCTGCGGGAACGCAAGATATCGCTGTCTCAATGCGATACTCGTTTCGTAATGGGTGACTTGAGAAAATTTGCTGAGCAGCACGGCGATACCATTCAATGGGAGCAATCAAATCGCGCTTATGTTCTCACCCACGGCGTATCTGGAGTTGACTGGCGATTTTACAAGCATCCGCTGCCTGATTCAGTGTATGACTATATATATGAGGTACTGGGGCGGCGTCAGCTTCAAAAGTTGAGCACTGTTTTCGGTGCAAAAAAAAGAACGAAGTGAAGAGGATAACGAAAACCCCTTCACGTCCCTGCAAAGCCTGTGGCTCCGGTATCAGATTCTGCACCTGCGGATAGAGTCGGCCTTGCGCCGCGCACGTCCGCACCCCAGTCGTCATAGTCGGGCTTCTCGTTTTTGGCACATCTCACCTTCCTCTCGAGAGAGGCCATGAGCATTGTCGACGTCTCGAGCCCAACGGCTTTGTGAGGGCAAAGCGGCGGCCGAGTCGGGACGTGAACTCGAGTAGAAGCCCTAAAGGGGTTTATTTAGGCGTTTTAACTGATTCTAGGCTTCCTAAGCAAGCTAGAGTTCAAAAGAGCAATGTTCGTTTCGACTTAGCGAACGCTCAACTAAAGCTGGACGGTCGCACCCGCGACTGTACGTTATTCGGCGTATTGAGCGTTGGACCCCCGTAAACGGCTGGTTCACGACGACCTTTGCTGGTTCGCCGTGGCGGACAGCTGCACAGGTGTCCTGTTCACGGAATGCCACATGACCGTGTCCACCCACGCAGAGGACTGTCCACGAGTCGGACTCTGACTAGATACCTCCCACTTGAGCGCATGTTGTCCTGGGCCTATCAAAATCGCTAAAGGCATCCAAGTGGAGTTTGCCGTGATACTTTTGCGAACACTCCCGTCGACGCAAAAACTGAGGGCACCGAAACCTGTAGTGTTGAATTTCCAGGAAAAGACCAATGTTCCAGGGCCGTTGACAACCGTGTACAGGTCACCTTTTTCGCTAATCACGCCATAATTCACACTCGTTTGGTCATTTGAGACAGTACTCTCTACTGCACTCCCTCCATAATACCTCGTTGAGTTTTGGACGAACCAAGCAGGACTGTATTGCTGTGTCCACTCTGTCCACTCCGGAGTACCGGTGAAAGTGCGACTATAGTGCTCAGCTGTACCGTTTGTCCACCAGAGTAGCTTTTGGTTATCCACTGCCTGTCCCAGTGTGTTGCACTGCTCTGCTGCACGAGCCGTGGCAAGCCCGGCAAAGAGGACAGTGACGAGTGCTACAACAACGATACAAGAGATGGGTTTAATTGGCTCCATAATTGCCTTCTAAAGGATGATATGCCGTGCACAGAAATGTAACCTCTACCACCGGCCTGTCTCCTACTAGCTCGAAACGGGCTTGTTTCCATACCACGCGTCGTCCTTTTCTTTGCGGTCATCACGCGAGGTGCGTGCCGAAAGCCGTGCTACTTCGCGTCTGTACAGACAAACGGTACGGAGAAAGGCTCTCCTATATATTCGAAGATAGGTATCCGATGACGGTGTTGTTCGTCAGCAACGGGCGCAACGCGCTCGCGCTGGTTGAATATCACCATGGGGCCGTGCCGGCCATACTTGATGAGCTTGGTGCCGCTTCGGCCACAGTATGGACAATACCACGTTATGACCTCATAATTCGGCGTATATACGTCCATATCACGCTGGGCCGTTATCTCTCGGCTGCATTCGCATTTGATTTTCATTTTGTTATTTCAACTCCATTAGTTTCGTTTTGTCTACCCCTCCGGCCACAGCCGCAAAGACTTTTTTCCGGCTATCGCTTTAAAACTAAAGTATTGTTAAACTATTTAAATATTGCTAAATATTATCAATATTGATATCAAGAAGTTACAAAACTGATAATGAAAGCAACACTCAATGCGCTCCAAAGGCCTCAAAAAAGAAATAATGAACTAGAAGCTATGGCGGAAGCGAATAGGCAGCTAGTGCTCAGCTGAAAGTGGAAGAAAAAAGAAAGAAGTGAAGAGGTTAACGAAGACCCCTTCACGACCCCTGCAACGCCTGTAGCTCCTGTATCAGATTCTGCACCTGCGGATAGAGTTTGATGGCTTCCTGCAGGCTCAGTAGTGTTCGTTTTTATGCTTGTCCGGTTCCGTTGCAGCGGGGACAAATTGCTTGACCGCTTCCACCGCACATAAAACACTTTCTATAGCTCCCATTGTCAGGAAGCTGACCACTTCCGTGGCATTTAGCACTCTATTTTCCCAGTGCCATTACACCTTGGACACGTTGGCATAACTTCCATCTTAAATATGCTCCTTTTTCACTTTGTCTTTTGATACGCCTAGAACGGAACCTTCTCGAAGGCTCTTGCATGTCCTCCTTGAATTGCAATTATCCCAATGATAACACCTTGGCAAAATGGCCGACTCACCAGCGCAGTGAAATCGACACAGTTAAGCTATAACGCCGCAGATTGCCTTTTTAGTTCATTTTTTCGTCAAGGGGGGCGATAAATGACAAAAGCTACAATAAGAATGCTTTTGACACTATGCCTACTCTCCGCGCTTATCGTCGGAATGTGCGGATGCACATCGCAGGTGAGCAATCCGCTCACGACATCATCGGACAATCGAGCAGTCGACTACGGAAACGCGTTCGTCAAGCTGCTCAAAGCAGAACCGGGCAACCAGACCGTCACGGACTCAAAAGTAGTCGCCAATGGTTCTGATGCTGCGCAACTCACTGTCGTCATGGAGAATAGGACCGTCAACAAGACAAGCATCCTTTGGCAGAACGGCACGAGGACAACAATGAGCTTCAACATAAAATCGTGCGGAACCACTGACGCTGCAACGACATTCTTTAACGGCCAATCGTTTGGAATGACCCCGCTAAACGCAAGCGAGACGGCGAACATGACGCTTCCCACGAACGACATATACAAAGCAGCGTTTGGGGTGGAGGCGACAACCAACAACGAGGCCGGACAGCTCGGCACGTTTAACTTTATCGAGTTTTCCATAAGCATGGCCCTGCAGCAAAACGATATTGTCATGTACGGGACACTGCAAATGGTCGGTTTGTAAGTCGGGAATAATCCCGACGCTTTTTTTAGTGAAGCCGGTTCAGCCTGGCTCTAAGCATATAGTGGACCGAACAACCTGAAGTTACAGAGTTGACCGTAGTGATTCGGCGCGCCGGCACTGCTTAATCTCCGGTGAACCCACTCAAAAACAAGTGCTGAATTTGAAGTTGCTGAATCGGTGAGCGATGCGCTGAGTGCCTAACCGACGCGAACCATGGAAGTAACTGTTATCTTTGGTGCGCCACGCCGTAACAAGCGACTGTAACAACAACATTTATTTCCTTAGAGTGCCTTTTTATGTGTTTTTAGAAAAAAACGGCGGTCACTGTTACCGCCGCAAGAGGAGGTGAAACATGACCAAGTTCTTTGTGAAGTGGTGGGTCAACGTGGAACTGTTGCCTAAGACGCCGCAAGAAGTCGGGAAACTGCAACTGGCGATGCTCGAAATGACGAAAGCCGAGTTGAGCGACCGCAGGTGGATTGATTGGGGGCAGTTCGGTGCGGAGCGTGCGGATACTCTATCGCCGAGATGAGTGAGCAGGAGATTTTCGGTAAAATGCTCAAGTACATGCCGGTTATCGGGTTTGAATTATCCCCCGTGTTGAGCGTCGACCAAACCATAGACGAGGCAAAGAAGGCAGCTGCGGCGATGCAGGCCTAGTGACCTGCATCTCTTTTTTTTTCAAATTGTTAAAAACGGCGGTTGCTATCGCCGTGAACGTGTGACTTTTAAGCAGTGCTCGGCGGCCACGTCGGCATAGTCGTTTTTGTAGTCGCGATTTCCATGCAGGTTGGGGTATATGGGGTCTAGCTGAAAAAGAAGAAAAGGAAGCGCGAATGCTTCCCTACTATTCACGCGGGATTACCGCTTCATCGCTGCCATTGCTTCCGCTTGGGCTTTGAAAACCTGGCGTGCTATTGCCTTTCCTGTCTCGTAGTCTATGATTTCGTGCACTTCAATCAGAAACCACGGGTAGTTCGCGAACGTCCTCATGAACACGTCTTTGGCTTCGCCGCTGTAAATTATGTATCCTGAGAGTGAGTCTGGAAAAAGGCCAAACTCAAGTATGAGGCCAGTCTTTAATCCTTCGTCCACCGCTGCGAACGCCATCTCAAACCACTGCATAGCGGCAGCAGGGTCCAGCGGCCACTGCGCGGCAGGGTTGGCGCGCAAAATGGTCATAAACTTCGCCATATGTTTCACCTCCTTTGACGTAGGCGGCAGTTGTTAGCCACCGCTCGAAACAAGTAACAAGGTGCTCTAAAGGAATAAGTGTTGTTGTTACAGTCGCCTGTTACGAGTGAGTGGAACCCTTCCAAGCTCTTGTAACTCAATTACGTCGTCACGTTTTTGCACATAATCTTCCTGTCACGTTTTTCCACAAAATCGCTGTCTCACGCGGCGTTATGAATTGTCTGTGCGCACGCTTCTGCGGAGGTGAGCGCAGTGACGAACAACGCAACGACCAACGAATGCAGCGACTACGACAGTGGTCACGAGAGAGCCCACCAGCGTTTTTGTGCTTTCGCCATGAAAGTAGTAATTGTAGCTCTGCTTGTGCTGATAGCGTCACTTCCTGTTGCCAGAACAGTCGTTGGTTTCAACGACACGCGCTCATTTGGCCCCCTAGCGACGCGCTCGAGTGGGGGGTGTCAATTCGCTACGTATAACGTCCCTCATCTTCCTCCTGACCGCGACCAAGTAAGCTACGATGATTGTGAGATAGAAAGCATATCAGGAGGCTTACGCGAACGGATGAGTTGGGTACTTTTTGCCCATTGTGCTGGCTCACGAGGCCTTGCATCCCGGTTTTTCAAGGTAGAAAGTAGGTCCAGCAAACACAAAACAGCATGAAAATGGCCTATTTAGGACACTAACCGCCTACTTGTCTACGCTAAAATACACATCCTGAAACGAGGTCAAGATGCGAAGCCCTACCTCCTATTTGATACGACGAATGATGGCTGAGAAAATGAACCTTAGGAAGAGCGCCGAGCAAAGTTGTCGCACGTCCTACCACTGCTCGTAACTGGAAATCCAAATAGAGTCCGGTTAGAACCGCTACCGCAAGATGAGGGCTAACAAACCTAAAAAACTGAGGCGCACATAAAAAGCAGTACTTCGGTATTTCTAACCTCGAAAACGCGCTGGGTCCTATATTTTTTTAAGAGCAAGATAAAGTAACGTTTGAGTTTGTCCGCCGAAGTTGCATTGGGTAGTGCACTATACAAAAAAAACTACCTCCCGCACGCTGCACTATGCACCAAGTATAATTCACAGATATTATGCAAGAAGCGGTTAGTCGTCCATTTGTGCGAGTGCGCCGTTAATAAGCTAATAGCTACGGCCTAACAGATATCCCGCCGAATGCCCCTTACTGATAACCTGCTGTTGGATAAAGGCGTCGAAATGGCTTTCATGAGGCCGTACTCGTCAGCACTGATTCGCCTTCTTTCTCGTGTGTTATTTGACCGCTATTTTTTAGTGCTGTCCGCAGCCTTATCTCGTTAGTTTGTTCGTCTCATTAATACAACAGGACTAACGGGACTAACAAGCCCTGCAGTCCCAGCGGGCCGCTTTGACGAGTGAAAGAAGAAACGATAAAGGCTGCGATTAAACACGACCGCATGGCCATCACGGAATGTGTCTCTAAGGCTTTGAAATCGGAAGAAGTTGTATTGCCACCTGTCCCAGCTCGAGCCTACTGTAAAAAAAGAAGTTGGGAGCCAAACTCCCAAACGTCACTTAGGTGGCCGGGAACGCGAGCGGGAACGCGAGCACGATGCTGCTGCAGACGATGTTGCCAGAGGCCTGCCCGGCGCCCACGGAAGGCTGCCTAGTGTCGACTGCGGCGCCGACCCATCCAGAGCGTTCATTATAGAAGAGGGCCCCTACTGTGCCGTGCCACGTCGTAATTGCTATCCCCGCCTTCACGTTGCCTGTGGGGCTAGACACGACAGAGACTTGACGGTATGGAGAGCCTTGTACCCACCACCACGGGTTCGAAGAGCCTAACCATGGGCCCCAGTACGCGCCTGCGTAAGTGCTCTGGTTGCCCTGCGCTTTGATGGCGTAGTACACCGTCACTGTGACCGTACACGGCTTGTTTTCGACCGCCGACCAAGTTGAGTACTGCCCAGCCGCCGGGAGACCGAGCAGCAAGGACATTCCGTCGAATGCATTGGTCTCACCCGCCTGCGCGTTCGTCGTCATTATTGACGATGAAGCGTGACCGCCGGAAACAGCTGCGGTGAGCGTTGGGGTTCCAACCGCCGAGTACTTCTCCCACCCCCAATTGTTGAACTGACTTGGCGTATAAACGTAGATGGCTCCTGGGCCGTAGAGCGGACCGATGGAATGTGAGGGAACAGCAACCGTCTGTACGGGCATCGGTTGCGCGGCGGCGTTCTGCGCGGTCACTACGCCGGTGGCGCTCAGCACAGAGACAGCCATTATTGAGATAAGGAGAAATGCGAGATACTTTTTCACGTTATCACCTCCCTTGCTAGTTTGCGGTAGCGATGATGCCGCCGTTGATTAAAACAATTAGCTTTGCGCTGCTTTGCTATAAAAGTTCCTGTAACTGATTCGTGTCACAGCGCGTGCCCGTGAGCCGTGGGGCAACCAGCTATCGTGCACGCGGTTCAGCAGATACTGGTATGCCTCCAACTGGTCGAGCACTTCCTAAAAAGTTTTTCGGCGGCCATGTCTGCATAGTCGTTTTTGTAATCTGCGATTTCAAGGATGAGTTCATCGACCTCTGCGGAGTCGTTGTTCATGGGTCAATATAATGGGCATATCTGGGTAATTGTTAGCTAAAAGTGGGGCGAAAGTGTGGTCTCGAGCGGCAAGCAACCATCAAATAAGTACCCCTTTGAACTGGCATTTTGGGCCGCTTGAGCGCAACAAACGGCGTCCCCCTCCCGCAATACCGTAACACGATTAAATCACAGCAAGTTTTATTAGAAAGGAGCGTAAACTATCCAGTTTCAAAAATAAGCGGCCTTGAACTGCTGCCGCAAATAGCCAAGGAGGTGACAAAGGATGAAACGAGAACTAGTCGCAATCGGTATGATTGTTATAATGGCTTTTACTGTCTTTGGCGCCGTCGGCGTCACCGCTAAGCCGGCGAATTCGGCCTCAGCGTCCAACCCCATCTACATGGTTACGCCCGGACTATCCAACGTCTGGGGTGACGGGTTGTGGAACTACCATTATACAAACATATACGCGTTCGCGCCGAACGGAACGGCCTCGGCCAATATCACTGGTATAAAGCTCGCTGCAACTGCGGGCGTAAGGGCGATGTCGGACGCGCATGCCGATGGCTTCTGCGAACTCGGCGTCAACTGGTATCTGAACCCGCACGAGGACTGGAACAAGGTAAAGGACAAACCTGTGCTCGTCAGGGCTCTTGTGGGATACAAACTAGCGGGCAGTGGAAGCGGAAATGCCGGTGGTGACGTATGGCTCGGAACTTTTGACCAGCACTTAGTGATTGAACACAAGGATTCTTACGCAGCGTCATACAGCGTCAATCAACCATTTACCGTAGCTCAGTGGAAGACCACGCTCGGTGCGCTTGCAACGCAGCCAGGCTCAGGGCAACTCTACGTGTTTGCGGGCGCTTATGTTTATGGTGGACACAACTCCAGCACACAGTCGTCTACGAAGGTCACCGTCTACGCAATCGGACTGCAGTGGTTGTAGCTCGAACATGCAGAGCGGGGAGTTTCACATCCCTGCTTTCTCTTTTTTAACATTTCGACAGCTTAGAAAAAATAAGAAAGACCTAATTTGACCAAGCATCGACCCGCAATGGGGGCGGTCACAGCCTTAGAATGCTAAACCGAGGCATCACATAGGTATAGCTAAAACCTATTTGAATTTTTATTTACAAATTTAGTACGTTACGGGTTACCCGCTTTTGAAGGCCCTCGCGCACGACGTTTCGAAGAAAGTCATCTCAATAAACTTCTGTGTCAGCTCGGTGAATGGGGTGCTACTCGGCGAAAATAGGGCTGTGATTAGAACGTTCTGAGAGGGAGTTCGTGTTTGCAGTTGCTTGGCAACTCACCTAACTCTAGCCCACGTACAAATGCTTATTACCTTTAGAGTCTCATTTAGTCCGTTTGGTGTGCTTGATGTCGAGTGAGGTAATAAAGGCGCGAATTCAAGAGGTTAAAAAGCAAGCCAAAGACAGGCAGCGAAAGATTATCACGCAGCTCAAAATATTGACCGTCAGTGTGCCCATCGCTACTGTGGGGGCCAATTATTTAGCCGTTGGTTTTCTCGTGTACACCCATCAAAGCAATCTGCTGGGCCCATCTTCATTTCTATACATTACGCTCGGGGACTCGCCTGTCAGGAACCTAGTCCTTGTCACGTGGTTTGCATTTGCAATCTTTTTTTCGATTGAAGCATTCTATTTTTTGTCTTTACGCAAGAGCCCACTATTTATCACACTTTGCACCGACGCGTCGCTTAATGCAACGACGGATGCAAACAAAGAGCATACGGAAGCCTCGAAGACGTGTTCTCTAGAGCATTTAAAGGCGGTTACGGCCTTTTCTGCAAACGGGCGCATGGCAGTCATTTTTGGTATTATTTTCGTCGCTATAGCTACTTACGGTAATATCGGAATGGTGATTTTCCGTCTTTATGTTCCAAGCTTCTACGTTCCGGTATACGTGTTGATGGTGTCAGCACTCGCGTGTTTCTGGTTTGGATACAGAGTCCTTGGCGTTACCGGGCACGTTGAAGAATTTCCAATAAAGCCGCGAAACAACTCTATTCAAGAGGTGGCGGGCGTTTTGCCGCAACAAGTGCGAGTCAACGAATCGCACGACATAATGATGGAATTCAGTCGTTCAAACCTTGACGTCACAGCATCTGATGAGAATGCCGCGACTGAATCCTGTGATTATTTCGAAACAGAACTCAGGGCTGCGGGCGTAACGGTTGACGGCGACAAGCGAATGCCTGTTTGTGAGGACTCCCATATTCCGACTAGCATATGGAACTGTTGTTTTCAAAACGCCGGCAATCAAACAATTATGCTAATACTGAGCGTAGTAAGTCCATCTAACCATACGAGGAGAGTCGTTTTCACGCACGAGCACAATATTAAGGTGCAAACTGCATTTAGCGTATCGTTTCAATCCGCGGTTGCAATTATCGTGTCGAGTCTTTCCGCGATTTCTGGAGTTATCGCCATCGCTCCCAAGCTCTGGTGAACGAAACGAGAGCTACAGATAGGGCAAACAGAATACGCCATACTGTCCTAACGGCCTAACTAACACGCCGTCACCACGGCACGTAGCGCGGACGCCGATAATACTCGCAATACCGGATGCACTCATCTTTGCCGCGAATTTTGCAGCCGACGAACCTAATACACCTGCGGCAGTCCAACATTAACAGACGCACTGTGTCGCTCCTTTAGGTTCGTTACCTACGTGAGAAGAAACTAATGATGACCGGTCCTAGAAAAGGTTCACAGTTGCCTTGAATTGGTCCTCGTTTCAGAAATTGGTAGTCGGACTATGTCAACAACCTAAATGCACTGGTCCCATATTTTTTTAGCGATAATGTAACAGCGTTGGGGTGGTCTAAATGGTCTAACCTGCCAATGCAAACCCAGAGACACTTATCGCCGATATGGAGATACGAAAAAAGGAAAAGAGAAGCTAGATGGTCGCCGTTTACTACAGTTGCAGGGCCGTCTCGCGGTCTAACAAATTAAGAAGAAAACGAAGAGACAGCCATCAACGCAGGGCTAGCGCTCAGGCATCAGTGTACTGCTGTCTGCTTGCAAAGTCCTATATTCAATTCTTACCCTTTGACTCACATTGTATTCGTAGAGGTGACACATATGTCGTTAGGTATCAATGTGAGGGGGCCCGAAGGCCTTGTCTTCGCGGCTGAAAGCAGAAGCACGGTGGACTGGCCAGCACCAGACGGCCCTATCCATATCAATTTTGACGCTACAAACAAGCTGCTAACGTTTAAGGAACCCCACAACTTTGTTGGTGCTGTGACCTATGGACTTGGAGGAATAGGAAATAGGTCTGCTTACAGCTTCGTGCCAGAAATTGAAGCAGAACTCGCCTTGGAAAGTCGTATGTCGGTTGAAGAATTCTCCAAGAGACTGTCTAGTTTTTTCATGAGTCAGTGGAACAAAATACCAGAGCTAAAAGGCTATGGTGGCCCGCCGATGATTTTTATAACGGGGGGGTTTAATGAAGGAGAGCCATACGGGCATGCTTATGAAATGTTCGTTCCGAACAAACCAGAACCTAATGAACTGCCTCAATTTGGGATTACGTGGGGCGGTCAGGCAGACCTCGTGCATCGGCTAATCAAAGGATATGACATTAAACTTGTGCAACAATTGGCAGAGGCTTGGAGCTTAACTGAGGACCAAGTGAATTCCGTGCCAGAAATCGCAGAACCGCTTGAACTAATATTTCCTTTGGCGGCTATGGCCTTACAAGATTACGTCGATGCAGCTATATTGCTTATACGGACCACAATTGAGGCTCAGCGACTAACCGCAGTTATCAGAGGAAGTGGAGGGCCGATTGACGTGGCTACCATAACCCAACGAAACGGACTCCAACATGTTCAACAAAAGGAGGTAATGGGGGAAGGTGGTCTGTTTTCTAGTCGGTCTGGTTTCAGACGAAAATGCTGATGAACCCAGCGATACACGCTATACGACAGCACTCGCGACTATTACGAGCAGACTGACATATTGCAAAAAAAGGGAAAACATCGGCTGCGTTGTAGTGATTGATTTGAAGTTGGGGGACAATAAGTGGTTGAGGTTACTGAAAAATGCGATAGAGAACGCAGGGGTGACTTTAGTCACGCTTATTCAAAATATGTTTGAGTTGCTGACTTCTTTATTTTTCAAAATAAGAGATTAACATGCCGCTCGATACAAAATCAATTATTTGCTGCGCTTGGTCGAGTGCATTGGTCAGCATGTCCGCCAAACCTTTGACGCTTTTACTGTAATCACATTGATTACGCCATCCCCGCAAAGCATTCAACTGCTTAGACACTGTATCATCAAAATGCGAAATCTCGTCAATAACTTGTTGATGCACTTCGCACTTTTCGCTGAAGGGAAGCCCGTACTCATCTTTTAAAAGAATGTACGTCTTTTGAAAGGCTGCATAGTACGCTCTGCTCACAGCACTCCGAGACTTGGCCTCTCTGCTACAAGTTATGTTGCTGTTCTGAAGAAACCAAGCTACATCGACGCCAAGAGCAAAAAAGGAGCGCCCGAGTCGGGATTTGAACCCGAGTCGGAGCCTCGACAGGGCTCCATGATAGGCCGCTACACTACCCGGGCTTGCGCACGCAAAGCGACTGCCTGACGCAGCACAGCTTACTAGCCGAGTATTGATAATAAAGCTTTCTGCGGTGCTTTTCGAGCGTGAGTCTGCCTCTGACTGTCGTGGGTTCCGTACTTTCAACAAAGACTCTACCGAAGCCTGTGCTCATCTGCATCTGTTTTTTGAGACTTCTTCTCTCTGTTTTAAAACATTGTCATTATTTGGCACGGTTCGATCCGTGACGATAAAAAAAATGCATGCTTTCCCTCCCTTCCAGTTTCAAGAGTGTTAGATGCGCCCGATTAATCGGCACACTTTTGAGACAAGCGCCGTCTGCACGGTCGCATATGTATCCGTCTTTGTTTGTAGCCTAGGTGCTGCACTGGGCGTGAACGTGATCGCTGCATTGAGTAAGCGTCATTACTGTTGCGTGCGCCGTGGCGGATGATGCGTTGAATGCCCGAAGAATTTGTTGCTAGCGTCTACCCTAGTTCCTTTGGGTCGCCGACCTTCCTCAGCTCGTATGCAATAAAAGGGACTATCACTATTCCAGTCGCCAATATAACGGCATAAGCCCCGATGAGTGAATATAATGCGAGAAACACCGAGAAATACACACCCGCATACAGAGGGACTATGCCCCACACGAGAAACTTGTGACTCCGCCAGAAAAATTGCGCCCTTTGCTTTTGGTCCATTGGAAAGCGCAGATGATGGTATAAGGGGGGCAAAATGAACATCAGCGTGGCAGACGCCGTGCAGACAAGTGCCAGAAGCAAAAGGATACGCTGGATAATTCCGGGAAGCTGACTTGTATCGGCGACTGATGCAGTAAGCAAGAAACCGAACAGAATTCCAGAAACCGTTGTGAAGAGTCGTGCTTCGGCGAGAATATCACCAATCCCTACGCCGTGTTCTTCGAACCTCTGTATTTCTTCAGGGCTGAGTCCAAGGCGCCTGTCGCTCATCTTTATTCACCGTTCCGAAGCCGAGTTTCTCTTTCTATCCTTTCGCGATCTCAATTCATGGGTGTGAACTGAATATGATTCGCTCCAATATGAGCGTGTCGTTTAGAAGCCAAGTGCTGACTGCTGGCCAGCTCAAGAAGGGACATGGGATATTAGCTGAAGTCTAATTTTCACCTAGCATAACCGCCTAAAACAGTACACATCCCACTCGACGCAGATGCTCGCGCGCGAGATTTTATGCCGCCCCGTATAACGAATCCTGTAACGAATCCGACTACCCTAACGAAGACTAACACCATCTTCTAAAAAGGATCACGTTTCGCCGGCTATTCCTAAAAACTTTGGGTTTTTGCTGTGTGCAGGATTACTGTTCTTGCCTGCACGTCTGAGACGCTTCGCTGTGGCAAAACGAACGATATTTATAGGACAGATGAAATGAGGGGCAACAGGATTCCGCCTTCCGACTCGCGAGCTACGGGCTCTCGGTCGTTAGAGACTTGGAGGATAGTATGGTCATAGCAGTCTTGAATTCTGGTGATACGGCCTGGATGCTCATCTCGACGGCACTTGTCGTCCTGATGACCATCCCCGGGCTCGCCCTGTTCTATTCCGGGTTGGTAAAAAAAGAAAACGTGCTAAACACGCTATTTTTGTCGTTTGCAGCTTATGCAGTCGTGAGCGTGATTTGGTTTATCTACGGCTATGGAGCGGTCTTTGGGAGTGACATCCATGGGATTATCGGAATACCGACTAATCCCTTCTTCCAAGGCGTCCTCGAATCGCATGCATTGTTCGGCACGATCCCGCTAGGGCTCTACGCAGTATTTGAGATGGCGTTTGCGGCGATTACCGTCGCTCTTATCTCCGGCGCACTTGTCGAGCGCATCAAGTTCGGTGCGTGGATGCTTTTCATTCCGCTGTGGCTCACGCTCGTTTACCTGCCGGTCGCGCACTGGGTCTGGGGAGGCGGATGGCTCGCACAACTCGGCGTTCTCGACTTTGCAGGAGGCATCGTCGTCCATATAAACAGTGGGGTCGCGGCTCTTGCTCTCGTCCTCCTCCTTAAGCCACGGCAGGACAAGAGATTGTTCCCACAACAGCTCGCCTATTCCATCCTCGGTGCCGGGCTCCTCTGGGTAGGCTGGTTTGGATTTAACGCCGGTTCGGCTCTCGCCGCTGGACAGCTCGCGACTTCGGCGTTTATTGTGACAAACACCTCAGCTGCTGTCGGCTTGCTCGTGTG
>Ga0208563_1001206_pt1 | contig 18085 bp, 16 predicted proteins | sample June2015DPH_17_1_2_FD_184717 | JGI IMG/M metagenome (GOLD analysis project Ga0208563, IMG submission 184717) | Peatland microbial communities from SPRUCE experiment site at the Marcell Experimental Forest, Minnesota, USA - June2015DPH_17_150... | ecosystem: Environmental > Terrestrial > Soil >... | reverse complement strand
GCGCTTTCCACATTCCCACCGCCCCGGCTGCGGCTGCTAGACTTTCTCAGAATCCAATCCAGAAAGGAGCTTTCCTCCGCCACCGTCCAGGCTCCCCTTTAGGCTCATCCTTCGATTGGAAAAGACTGTACCTCAGAGGCTAGGCCCGCAGTGTATGACGGATTTTAACGGCGTGGCAGAAATCGTGCCCTACATGAAAAGTCGCCCGGAAACGAACTGGACCGGAGATTCCTAAGCACAGGTGGCAAAAGGCAGATCCATCGCTGCGGTCGGGATGACATGCAAGCGGAGACACTCCGAAAAATTGGCAGCGCGAGGATAACAACTAATTGCGGGTTGAGGCAAAGAGAGCGGTGGGGGTAGGGGTCCCTCGCTGCGCTCGGGATGACAATTCATAAAAGGTATTGTCGCCCCACTGCTCTCCGACTTGCACCACGGACTATTAACGAATGTTCTTCCCTACCCACTCTTCAATCCGAGCCAGCGCTTTGTTCAGGTTCTCTAGTGAGTTGGCTACGCTGAAGCGGAGATAGCCTTCTCCGTATTTGCCGAAGGCGGTGCCGGAGAGAGCGGCCACTCCGGCTTGATCGAGCAGGGCGTCGGCCAGCTTTTTCGAAGGCCAGCCCGTCTTCTGAATGTTGGGGAAGACATAGAACGCGCCTTTGGGCGTGCGGCAAGAGAAGCCTTTGATCTTGTTTAGTCCGGCGACAAAGGCGTCGCGGCGGCGCTTGAACTCATTGCTCATTTTATCGACGGACGACTGATCGCCGCGCAGGGCTTCGATTCCGGCCATCTGCGTGAAGCTGGCGGTGCAGGAAATCGAGTTCGTGTTCAGGCGCGCGATGTGCGTGGCCAGATCGGGGCGCATTACGCCGTAGCCCATGCGCCATCCGGTCATGGCGTAGGTTTTGGAGAAGCCATCGAGCAGAATGGTCCGCTCCTTGAAGCCGGGGACGCTCATGATGGAGAAATGTTCGTTGCCGTCGTAGATGAGGCGGCTGTAGATTTCGTCCGAAAGAATCATGATGTTGCGGTCGCCGATCGCGTCGGCAATGGCGAGAACGTCTTTCTTGGAGAGCACGCCGCCGGTCGGGTTCTGCGGCGAGTTCAGGATGATCAGCTTGGTGCGGTCGGTAATCAGCGAGGCGAACTCGTTGACATCGAAGCAAAAATCGCGCTCCTCGCGCAATGGAATCGGGACCGCGCGCCCGCCGACATACTCGATCATGGACTCGTAGATGGGGAAGCCGGGATTGGGGTAGATGACTTCGTCTCCCTCATCAATTAATGCCAGGATGGTGAAGAAAATAATTGGCTTACCGCCGGGGACGACCACGACTTCCTCGCTCGCAACCGGGACTTTGCGGGTGCGGCTGACATAGTCGGCAATGGTCTGGCGCAGGTCGGGCAGGCCGGCGGAGGGGCCGTAGTGGGTCCATCCCTGGTGGAGCGCGCCGACAGCCGCCTCGATGACGTTGGAGGGCGTGTCGAAGTCGGGCTCGCCGATTTCGAGGTGAATAATCTGCTTGCCCTGTTTTTCGAGCGCGCGGGCGCGGACGAGGACTTCAAAGGCGGTTTCGGTGCCGAGCCGCGACATCCGGCTGGCAAGGCGCAATTCGAGTTGAGTGGTAGACATGATGGCAGATGGCATTATATAGCGCCTCGGAGGCTAACTTGGCCCGTACTCGATTGTCACGCCAGTGACGGGAATCGGTCAATTGCAGGGATCACGACGACTTGTGATGTAGGCGAAGGCAGAAGTTAGAAGTCAGATTGCAGAAGTGAAAACCAGATGCGTGGGACGGATGGTGTTTACTTCTTCATTTTGACTTTTGACTTTTGCCTTATTCCGAGATGGTGCTCTCTTCGCTCTGCGCCCGCAGGACGCGATCGACCGAGTACGGAGCGCGCTGGGCGGGCTCGTAATAATGGCGCACCTGCATTTCTCCGAGCAGGCCGACGGCGAGCATGTTCAGTCCGGCCAGCAAAAGGACGGCGGAAAACATCATCAGCGGGCCGTGCTGGTACATGATGTCGGTGTGGTGCAGGATTTTCTGCAAGACAAGCCAGGAGGAAACGGCGCAACCCGCAAAAATGCTGAACATCCCAACCGTGCCGAAAAAGTGCAAGGGGCGGGAAAGATATTTGAGCAGGAAGCGGATGGTGATGAGATCGAAGAAGACGCGGAAGGTGCGAGAGATTCCGTAATGCGAAGATCCGCGTTCCCGGTTGATGTTCTTGATGGGAACTTCGACGATCGACGCTCCGTACCAGGAGGCCAGAGCGGGGATGAAGCGGTGGAGTTCTCCGTAGAGCGGAACCTGCCCGAGAATTTCGCGGCGGTAGGCTTTGAAAGTGGTGCCGAAGTCGTGGATGTCGACGCCGCTCAACTTGGCCATGAGCCAGTTGGCGCAGCGCGAGGGGATGCGGCGCAGCCAGAAATTGTCCACGCGATTCTTGCGCCAGCCGCTGACGATGTCGTAACCCTCGCCAATTTTTTCGAGAAACAGAGGGATGTCGGCGGGATCGTGCTGCAAGTCGCCGTCCATGGCGATGATGTATTCCCCGCGGGCGTGGTCGAATCCAGCAGCAAGGCCGGCGGTCTGGCCAAAATTGCGGCGCAGCTTGACGACGGTCACGCGGCTGTCGATGGCGGCAATCTCACGCAGCAACGGGAATGTGCCGTCGCTCGAGCCGTCATCGACCAGCACCATCTCGAAGGTCTCGCCGCTCGCTTCCATCACGGACTTAAGCCGCGCGTAGAGGTCGGTGACGTTCTCCTGCTCGTTGTGGAGGGGAACTACGATTGAATACTTGAGCACGATGCGTCAATTATACGGCAGCGGGGCCCCCTTCGAAGTAACTGCCGTGAGGCACGACTGCATTGGTAGCCCCGGCAGGAATCGAACCTGCATAGTCAGTTTAGGAAACTGAAGTCCTATCCGTTGAACGACGGGGCCACGCGGAATCAGGTTAGCAGGTTCGGAAACGGGTTGCCAAACCTGCGTTGAGCCTGGCTTTTGCGGCGAACTGCAGATCCCTCGCTCCCCCACCCCGGTCGCTCGGGATGACAAATTCATAATCCGGATGACAATTCATAGAATGTGTAGATCACATCCCGATCCGCCGCCGACGAAGTGGACGATCTCCAGCCGATCTCCATCGTGCAATGCAGTCTGCGGCCATTGGTCGCGGGGGACGATCTCGCGGTTCAGTTCGATCGCCACGCGGTCCGGCTTCATGCGGAGCTGCTCGACGAGCGCACCCAGAGTTTCGGCCGATAGGACCTGAGTTTCGCCATTGATCGTGAGGTTCATCGGAACAATTGTCGCTTCTTTCGGCCGCTGGGGCCCTCAGGGGCTAAAACCCACTACCTTCTTATTGGCTCTGGTCGGCGCGGTTGAAGCCGCGCCCCTTCAAAACAAAGTCAAAAATCGAGTTTGTCCGCAGCCTGTGACGCCGTTGCCAGAACAATTTGCGGTGTAGCTCCTAAATGGCGGCGCGCAACTGGAACTTGCGGGTGGCCGTGCGTCCGGCGAAATTCGCTTGCACGACTACGGAAGAATCAGCGAGTGACTTTTCATCCACCTGAACGTTCATCTCGGCGTTGCCCTTGGCGTCGGTGAGAACCTGCGCGTAGTAGGGCGCGGCGTCGGGCCGGGCGAAGCGAAGCGTAAGGCGAGCCCCTTCGACGGTAGCGCCTCCGTCGGTGACGCGGATCTGCATCGTCAAAGCGCCGCTCGAATGCACGGACCTGGCATTAATCCACTCGAGGTCAAGCTCTTTCACCGCCGCCAGCGTTTCCGGCGTATCCCGCTTGTCGAGGATGGAATCGAGCTTGCCATTGCGGATAGCGTCGAGCACCTCGCGATGCAGTTCGCGCAGCATCCTCTCTCTATCTTGATCGTTGCTCGGAGATATGCTCGGAGCGCCGTTCTGAGAGCCGATTTTGGCTTCCGCCAAGCCGGAGCCATAAGGGACGGCGCGCTTTCCGATGCAGCGCCCCCGAACGAAGACCTGTGTCTGCAGCAACTGCTCGCCTTCGCGCGCCTCGCTCTGCACGTGGTAGATCGTGTCGTCGTGCCGAATGTCGGTATTAAAGCCAAAGATCATGCAGTTCAGGCTCTCCCCGGCGCTGTCTAGACAGGCTCCGCCGGATGAAACTACAACTGATCCCATAAATGGTTCTGCGGGCAGGCTGTGCGGCACTCAGGAGCTAAAGCCCGCATTTTTATTGGCCGGTAGTGGCACGGCTGAAGCCATGCCCTACCCAAAACCACTTATGAGACCAGTTCTACTGCTAAAACACGTACTTAGCTTGACACTTCCGCCCGCCAAAACTAATCTGGAACATCTGCTGTTGCGCTTGGCGCAAATTATATATAGCTCCCCCTATGCCGGACAATTATTTCGCTCGCTACCTGCCCCTCCTGATGCATTTCGGCATCGCCACGGCCCTTGCGAGCGCGATTGTGATCCTTTCGTGGCTGATAGGCCAGCATAAACCGAATCGGGCGAAGATGTCGCCTTACGAGTGCGGGGTTCAGCCTATCGGCGACGCTCAGGGACGATTCTCCGTCAAGTTCTACCTGGTTGCCATGCTCTTTATATTGTTCGACGTGGAAGCCGTTTTCCTTTACCCCTGGGCGGTCATTTTGCGCGAACTGAAGATGTTTGGGTTCTGGGAGATGATGGTGTACATCGCGATCGTGCTGGTCGGCCTCTTCTATATATGGAAAAAAGGCGCGCTTGACTGGGGACTCACGACCGCGAAGCGGGGAGATTTCTGATGCCGCTGGATCCGCCCATCACCGATATCGAAGTGTTGAAGCCGCATCCTGCTTTGGCGCGCCTGCTGGAATGGAACGTTTCCGTGGTGCAGGCGGCGAAATTCGATCGCGACGAGCTTACGATTTGGATCGAAAAGGAAGCAATTCGCGAAGTTTGCGCCATTTTGCGCGACTCGGCAGATTGCCCATTCAATTACTTGTGCGACCTCACCTGCGTGGATTGGTATCCCTCAGAGCCGCGCTTTGAGGTGGTTTACCATCTGCTTTCGATTCCCCATAAAGAGCGGGTTCGATTGAAAGCCCGCGTTGACGGTTCCAGCCCCGCGATCGAATCGGTCACTTCGGTTTGGCCCTCGGCCAATTTCTATGAGCGTGAGGTGTTCGACTTGTTTGGTGTGCGCTTCACCGGACATCCCAACCTCGAACGCATCATGATGCCCGACGACTGGGAAGGCCATCCGCTGCGGAAGGACTACCCGGTGGAAGGTTACCGCTAGGCCATGACGCAATTCCCCGCCACTGCCGCTGAGCCCGGCCAGAATCGTACAGGCGAAGATCGTACGCTAGTTCTGAACATGGGGCCGCAACACCCTTCGACGCACGGGGTGCTGCGGTTGGTGCTGGAAATCGACGGCGAGACTATTGTGCGGCTCAAGCCGGAGATCGGCTTCCTGCACACGGGCATCGAGAAAACCTGCGAAGCCAAGTTCTATCAGCAAGTCGTGCCGCTGACGGATCGCATCGATTATCTCTGTCCCCTGACCAACAATCTCGCCTACTGCCTGGCGGTGGAGAAGTTGCTGGGGCTGGAGATCCCTCCAAAAGCGCAGTGGATGCGGGTCCTGATGAATGAGCTGACGCGCATCAATTCGCACCTGGTCTGGCTGGGAACCCATGCCATGGACCTCGGCGCGATGACCGTCTTTCTTTATTGCTTCCGCGAGCGCGAAGACGTTCTGCGCTTCTTCGAGATGGTGAGCGGGCAGCGGATGATGACGTCTTATTTCCGCATCGGCGGGTTGGCGCTGGAGCCGCCGCTCGGATTCTTCGAGAAGGTCAAAAAGTTCGCCGACCGCTTCCCCGGCAACGTGGATGAATACGAAGGCTTGCTGACCGGAAATCCAATCTTCATGATGCGCACCAAGGGCATCGCCCGCTTGAGCGCGGAAGACGCAATTGCTCTGGGCGCAGGCGGTCCAACGTTGCGCGGCAGCGGGGTCGACATTGATCTCCGCCGCGATGCTCCGTACACGGGCTACGAAAACTTCAAGTTCAAAGTGCCGGTCCGCACCGAAGGGGATGTGTTCGCGCGATACCTTTGCCGCGTCGAGGAGTTGCGGGAATCGATTGGCATGGTACAGCAGGCGCTCGCGGGGATGCCGGAAGGCCCCATAAAAGCCGACGCGCCCAAGGTTGTGCTGCCCGACCGCGAAAAGATGAAGACTCAGATGGAGGCCCTCATCTACCATTTCAAGATCGTCACCGAGGGCTTCGCGGTTCCGGCGGGCGAGGTTTACCAGGCGATCGAATCGCCGCGCGGCGAGATGGGATACTACATCGTCAGCGACGGGACGGCCAAGCCATATCGCGTGCACATGCGTGGGCCGTCCTTCGCGAATCTGCAAGCGCTGGCCAAAATGTGCGAAGGGGGGCTGATTGCTGACGTGGTCGCGGCCATCGGGTCCATCGACATCGTGCTGGGCGATGTGGACCGGTAGGGCATTTGTAATTGGCGATTTGTAATTTGTGATTGTGGACACGCAAAACTTTATGAAGTTTTCCGACGAATTCGAAGCTCGTTTCACCGAGATGCTTACGCACTATCCGACGCGGCGGTCGGCGCTGGTGCCTACACTGCTCTACGCGCAGGATGAGGTGGGCGCGCTGACGGACGAAGTAATTGCGGAACTGGCGCAGCGGCTGGATCTCACCGAACTGGAAGTCCGCAACGTGATCAGTTACTACTCGATGCTGACGACCAAGCCGCGCGGGAAGTATAACGTGCAAGTCTGCACCAATATCGCGTGCATGCTCCGCGGCGGCGAGGAACTTCTCGACCACTGCAAGAAGAAGCTCGGCATCGGACACAAGGGAACGACAGAAGATGGCTTGTTCTCGCTGGAAGAAGTGGAGTGTATTGGCGCCTGCAGTTGGGCTCCAGCGGCGCAGGTGAATTACGATTTTCACGAGAATCTGACAAACGCGAAGATGGACGAACTGTTAGACGAATATAAGAAAAAGGGAACGCAGTGAATTTGTAAATGGTAATTTGTAATTGGTAATTGAAAACCGAGCCGGTCACGAATCAGGCCTTTCAATTACAAATCACAAATTTCAAATGGCAACTCTAGTTTCCCATCCCGATGAGGTACGCGTTATCTCGAAGCGCTTTGGCCAGGGCGCGACGGAGATCGAGCGCTATCTCCAACTGGACGGCTACAAAGCCGTGCAGAAGGCTTTGGGCATGGGCGCGGACGCGATCGTCAATGAGGTGAAGAACTCCGGCTTGCGCGGACGAGGCGGCGCCGGGTTCAGTACGGGAATGAAATGGTCGTTTGTTCCGAAGCAATCGGCCAAACCGAAATACGTGCTCTGCAACGGCGACGAGAGCGAGCCCGGCACCTGCAAGGACCGGCTGATTTTCGAACACGATCCGCACGCGGTCATTGAAGGCGTCATGATCGCCGCGCTCGCAGTCGGTTCTCATATCGGTTACATCTACATCCGCGGCGAATATCGCTACCTGTCGGTGATCATGCAGAAGGCTATTAAAGATGCCTATGCCAAAGGCTTTCTCGGCAAGAACATTTTTAGCAGCGGATACGATCTCGATATTCATTGGCATGGTGGAGCAGGCGCTTACGAGGTTGGTGAAGAATCGGCGCTGATGGAATCGCTCGAAGGCAAGCGCGGCATTCCGCGCATACGTCCGCCCTTCCCTGCCGTTGTCGGCTTATGGGGCGGCCCGACGGTCATTAATAACGCGGAGACGCTCGCCGCCGTGCCGCACATTATTTTGGGCGGCGCCGACTGGTACGCAAAACTGGGCACGCCGAAGAATGGCGGAACGCGGCTGTTTTGCCTGTCGGGAAATCTTAACAAGCCGGGCGTCTACGAACTTCCGATGGGCTATAACCTCAAGAAGATGATCTATGAGGTCGGCGGCGGAATTTCGAACGGGCGCGGACTTAAGGCAGTGGTGCCGGGCGGATCGTCAACGCCGGTGCTGCTGCCCGAGGAAATCGACGTCGCAATGGACTTCGATTCGGTGGCCAAAGCGGGTTCGATGCTTGGCTCCGGCGGCGTGGTGGTGCTCGACGATACGACGTGCATCGTGAAGTTCGCCCTGCGCACGATGAAGTTCTACCGGCATGAGAGTTGCGGCTGGTGCATCCCGTGCCGCGAAGGCACCGACTGGCTGGAGAAAACGCTGACGCGTTTTCATGCGGGCGCGGGGTTAAAGAAAGATATCGACAACATTTACTACTTGGCCGAGAACATGCTGGGAAAGACATTCTGTCCGCTCGGAGACGCGGCCGCGATGCCGACGATGGCGTTCGTGAAAAAGTTCAGAGAGGAATTTGAAGATCATTTGGATGGGAAGCCGTGCCCGTTTGAGAGAACTGGCGCGGCGGAACGGCAACCTGTACTCGCATAGAGAACGCTGATGCCCGATGTAACCCTCACTGTCGATGGCAAGAAGATCACGGCCCCGGCTGGGTCGCTGCTGATCGAAGCCTGCAAGAGCGTGGGCATTGAAGTGCCCTCGTTTTGCTATTACCCCGGCCTCTCGTTGCAGGGCGCATGCCGCATGTGTGTGGTGAAGATCGAGAAGATGCCCAAGCTTCAGACCGCCTGCACCACAACGGTGACCGAGGGCATGATCGTCGCGACCGACAGCGACGAGGTGCGCCAGGCCCGCAAGGCGATGGTCGAGTTGTTGCTCGGCAACCATCCGCTGGATTGCCCGGTGTGCGACGCCGGCGGCGAATGCGAACTGCAGGACATGGCATTCTCCTACGGTGCCCCCGAATCGAAATACACAGAGGCCAAGAACCACCGGGAAGAGCAGCAGTGGTCGCCGGTGGTGTATTTCGACCGGCCGCGCTGCATCCTGTGCTACCGCTGCGTGCGCGTGTGCGGCGAAGGCATGGACGTTTGGGCGCTAGGCGTGCAGAACCGCGGCGTGAGTTCGATCATCGCGCCCAATCAAAACGACCATCTCGACTGCGAAGAGTGCGGGATGTGCATCGACATCTGCCCGGTCGGCGCGCTCACCTCCGGCGCTTACCGCTATAAGACGCGTCCGTGGGAGATGAACCACGTGGGCACGATCTGCACCCACTGTGGGGACGGGTGCAAGACCACGCTGGGCGTGCGCTGCTGCGACGCGGGAGCGGAGATCGTCCGCGGTGACAACCGCGACAAGAGCGGGATCAATAACGATTTCCTCTGCATCAAGGGCCGCTACGCTTTCGACTTTGCGCATCACAAAGACCGCCTTACCGAGCCGCTTATTCGCAAGAACGGCAAGTTGACGCCTGCGACTTGGGAAGAAGCGTTTGAGCTGATCGGCAAACGGTTTCGCGAAGTTCGAGATCACGACGGCGGGAGCGCGATCGGCGTCGTCGGGTCGAATCGCACGACCAACGAAGAAAATTATCTGCTTTCGAAGTTTGCCCGCGCCGTGCTCAAGACCAACAACGTCGATCATCATCGGACGGCGGACTTCCCTGCCCTGGCGGCGGCGCTCCATGGCAAGCCCGGAAAAACGGCTTCCATGCGCGACGCGCTGAACGCGCCCGCGATTTTGCTGATCGGCAACGACCCGACAAATCAGCATCCGCTGCTGGCATGGCAGATACGGACGAACGTGCGGCTGCGGCGCGCGAAACTTTACGTCATCAATGCAGCGCCCATCAAGTTGCGGCGGCAGGCGTCGGGTTCCGCATTGGTGCCAGCGGGCGCCGAAGCGAAAGCAGTCGCATTTCTCGGAGGCGACGATTCGCTGCTCGATGCGCTTGTCGATTCCCAGGTCGCCGGTGGTCTGACGCGCGAAGCCTGGATTGCGCTGCGCGAGAGAATCCGCGGCGAACAGAACATGGTCATCGCTTTCGGCTCTGAACTGCGCGGCCATGACATCGAGAGATTGGTGAGTTTTGCTTCAACCTTGACCGGAGCAAAGCTGATCTGCCTGGGCGATTACGCGAATTCGCGCGGAGCCAGCGAAATGGGGCTTTATCCCGACCTTCTACCGGGATACGAACCCGTCGCCCGCGCAGACAGGTTCCAAAAGGAATGGGGCAAGCTGCCGCGCGAAACAGGTCTGAGCCTGCCGGAGATGGTGGAAGCGGCGAAGGCCGGTAAACTGAAAGCGCTGTACGTGGTGGGCTCGAATCCCGTTGGACGTTTGAAGGTTGATCCCTTTGTGCTCTCGAAAAGTTTTGTGGTAGTTCAGGACATGTTCCTGACCGAAACCGCAACTATCGCCGACGTGGTTTTGCCCGCGGCAAACGCGTACGAAAAGACGGGAACTTATACGAACACCTGTGGCGATCTGCAGCTCGTGAAAAAAGCGGGCGAGATCTCGAATACAAAGCCGGACTTCGAGATGATCGTTCGCATCGCGGACGCCATGGGCTGCGATGTAAGCGGTCTGGTGCCCTTTGGGAGCGGGACTCACTCCGACATGGGCCAGACGCGCGGCGCGCAATCGGGCGAGGCGGATCGCCATGCGGTATGGCTCGAAGCGCACAACCTGGAACCGAAGATGACGCCGTTTGATCCCATGGCGATTCTCGATGAAATCCAGCGCGTAGTTGCCGGGTACGATGTCTCGCGGGTGAATCTGCTGGCCGGCAACGATCAGCATCTCGAGATTGCCGAAAGTGGCGCGAGCTTGATTCAGCAGCCGGAACTGATCGATCCCGCCAACGACGATTTGTTCAGCTCGGGCACGCTCGGGAGGTATTCAAAGACTTTGAATTCGGTTTTCGAAAATAAATCCGCGGAGTCGGAGGTTGCGGCGGACTAAGTATCACTAATAAGAGGCACTAACAGACTAGGATCAAAACCACGCGGGCAGGAGCGCTCGCGCCACACGAGAACACGAGACATTTCGTTGAGCATAACGACGTTCGTCATCATTTCGATTATCAAGTCGGTTGCCGTGTTAGGCGTTTTGCTGACGGCGGTGGCCTACAGCGTCTGGCTGGAGCGCAAGGTGTCGGCGCACATCCAGAACCGCTGGGGCCCCACGCGGGTTGGGCCCTTCGGCTTGCTGCAGCCGGTCGCCGACGGCGTCAAGTTCATTTTCAAAGAAGACTTGACGCAGCCCCATGTCTACAAGCCGATCTTCATCGCGGCGCCGATCATCGCGCTGGTCTTTGCCATTACGTCTATTTCGGTGATCCCGTTTGGCAACTGGGTCGACATCGGCCCATGGGGCACGTACCTGCAGATTACCGACTTGAACATCGGACTACTGGTCGTTCTCGGCATTACTTCGATGGGCGTGTATGGAGTGGCGCTTGCCGGGTGGTCCTCGAACAACAAGTACTCGCTGCTCGGTGGTCTGCGCGCCAGCGCCCAGATGGTCAGCTATGAGGTTTCGCTCGGCCTGTCGCTGGTGGGCGTGCTGATCATTACCGGCAGCCTCAGCTTGCGCGACATTGTGGATGCGCAACGCCATTTGCACTGGAACATCTTTCTCCAGCCGGTGGCGTTTTTCATCTACCTGATTTCCGCCTACGCGGAGACGAACCGCACGCCGTTTGACCTGCCGGAAGCGGAGTCGGAACTGGTGGCCGGATATCACACCGAATACAGCGCGATGAAATTCGCCATGTTTTTTATGGCCGAGTACGCAAACATGGTAACGGTGGCTTGCCTGGCGACGCTGCTGTTTTTCGGAGGCTGGCTTGGCCCGGTGTTCGGACCGCCGATCCTGCAAATGATTTTGCCGGTGCTCTGGTTCTGCCTGAAGGTTTTCTTTTTTATGTTTCTGTACATCTGGGTGCGCTGGACCTTGCCCCGCTTTCGCTATGACCAGCTCATGGCGTTCGGATGGAAGGTGCTGCTGCCCCTGGCGGTTGCGAACATCGTGGTTACGGCGCTAATTGTGGCGTGGAGAGCTTGAGAACTAGCTGCTGGCTACTAGCTAGCGGCCAGAAGCTAGTAGCTAGCTGACACAAATGTTTCATCTAATTCTATTTCTTTTTTTCGGAGCGATCTGCGTGGCGGGAGCTGTCAACCTGCTGGTGCAGAGCCACCCCATCAACAGCGCGCTGTCGCTGATAGCGGTAATGGCCTCGCTCGCCGCCGAGTATCTTCTGTTAGGCGCGGAATTTGTGGCCGCAGTGCAAGTGATCGTCTATGCCGGCGCAATCATGGTGTTGTTTGTGATTACCATCATGCTGCTGAATGCCGGCAAAGAAGAGCGCACTAAAGGCAGCCGTGTCGCGATCCTGATCGGCGTTCCGGGAGTGCTGATCGGCGGAGTGCTGGTCGCCTGGACGCTGCTCTATAGATCCAACACGCAGGCGGTCCCCATCGGCGCGCTAAAGGGCGATCCACATGATATTGCCCGGCTTCTCTTCCACGATTTTCTCTTGCCCTTTGAAGTCACGTCGGTGCTGATCCTGATCGCTATCATGGGCGCGGTCGTGCTCGCCAGCCGGCCAGAAGCCGTGGCGCGCGGCCCAAGAAAGGACGCAGAATAACGATGATCCCTCTTTTTTACTATCTGCTGTTGAGCGGGATCCTGTTCGTCTGTGGCGTGCTCGGCTTCCTGATCAAGCGCAACATCATCACGATATTCATGTCGATCGAGTTGATGCTGAACGGCGTGAACCTTTCGTTCGTCGCTTTCGCCGCGCAATGGCACGCGCTCAGCGGGCAAGTCTTCGTCTTCTTCGTGATGGTCGTGGCCGCCGCTGAGGCCGCGGTGGGCCTGGCGATCATCATTGCCGTCTATCGCACGCGCGAAACTCTGAATGTGGATCGGGTGAACCTGCTCAAGTTATGACGTCGCCGATTTCCAACCCGTTGCTCTGGACGGTTCCGATTGTTCCGCTTCTTCCGCTCGCCGGGGCGGCGATCAATGGCTTCTTCGGGAGGCAATCATCGAAGAAGGCGATCTCGACGGTCGCGCTGGTGTTTTGCGGCTTGGCGTTCTTTGCAGCGCTGTTAATCGCAGCTAGCTTCTCTTCCGCAGCCGCGCCTTATTCCTTCCCCGTTGCGCACTGGATCCGCTCGGGGGCCTTTAGCGCTGATTTCGATTTCTACCTCGATCAGCTTTCTTTAGTCATGCTGCTCGTGGTCACCGGCGTCGGCTTTCTTATTCACATTTACTCGGTCGGGTATATGTGGGACGACGACGGTTACTACCGCTTCATGTCCTACATGAACCTATTCATGTTCTTCATGCTGACGCTGGTGCTGGCGAAGAACTATCTGGTCATGTTCATCGGTTGGGAGGGCGTGGGCCTGGCGTCGTACCTGCTGATCGGCTACTGGTTCACAAAAGACTCGGCGGCTGCGGCTGGCAAGAAAGCGTTCATCGTCAACCGGATTGGCGACTTTGGATTTCTGATTGCGCTCTTCCTGATGATCAAGCATTTCGGATCGCTCGACTTTACGCACGTCTTTACCGCAGTGCGCACGCTGCCGACGGAAACTGGCGGCGCCGGGCCGCTCACGGCGATCGGTTTGCTGTTAATGGTCGGTGCTGCGGGTAAGTCTGCGCAGATTCCTCTTTACGTGTGGCTGCCGGACGCCATGGAAGGCCCCACTCCAGTTTCCGCGTTGATCCATGCGGCCACCATGGTGACGGCGGGCGTTTATATGGTGGCGCGGTCGTCCGCGATCTTCGACCGCGCGCCGATGGCGCTGATGGTGGTCGCGATCATTGGAACGCTCACCGCTCTGTTTGCGGCGACCATCGGTATTGCCCAGACGGACATCAAGAAAGTGCTGGCCTACTCCACCATCTCGCAGCTCGGTTATATGTTCATGGCGTGTGGCGTGGGAGCGTTCTCCGCGGGCATTTTCCACCTGATGACGCACGCGTTCTTCAAGGGCCTGCTGTTCCTCGCGGCAGGTTCGGTAATCCACGGCATCGGCGGCGAGCAGGACATGCGAAAAATGGGCGGCCTGCGTGTGTACATGCCCTGGACGTTTGCGACGATGGGGATTGCCACGCTCGCCATCGCGGGTATTCCGCCGTTTGCGGGCTTCTGGTCCAAAGACGAGATTCTCTGGAAGGCCTTTGGCGCAAGCTGGGTGTATTGGCTAATCGGAGTGATTACCGCGTTCATCACGTCGTTCTATATGTTCCGGTTGATGTACATGACATTCGGCGGCGACTACCGGGGCGCCGCAGTGCAAGAGGCGCACGGTCACGATGCTCACGGTCGTGATGAACACGGCCATGGTCACGGTGAGCCGCATGAGAGCCCGGGGGTGATGCTGGGGCCGCTGGTGATTCTTGCCGTGCTGTCGGTGGTTGGGGGCTTCGTAGGCTACGGAAACCGGTTCGAACATTTTCTGGCTCCCGTTTTTCGGGTGGCCTCGACACAAGTTGCGCAAGAAGCTTCCCGCGAAGCCGGTGACAGCACACTCGAACCTCTGCTGATGGCTATTTCCATTAGCGTGGCTGGACTTGGATGGCTGCTGGCACATCTGCTCTACAGCCGCCGCCCGCAACTGCCGGCGCGCATTGCCGCCAGCCTCGGCGGGCTTTACCGCGCGGTCGCCAACAAGTACTACATCGATGAGCTTTACGCCGTCCTTTTCGTCAAACCGGTTGTCAACGGCTCGACCACAATTCTCTGGCATGACATTGATCAGGGAGTGATCGATGCCGCGGTTAACGACTCAGCCGACGCCGCGCGCCACGTTTCCGACAATGTGCGCCACATGCAGTCAGGCAATCTGCGCTCGTATGCCGGCTGGGTGGCCGCTGGAGCGGCAGTGGTGATCGCCTACATGGTCTGGATGGGAGTGCGATGAACATGGGTCCGATGAACATGGAAAGCCTCAGTCCCATCATTCTTTCGCTGGTGACCTTCATTCCTGCCGCGGGCGGCCTGCTGATTCTGCTGATCCCGCGCCGCGATCGCGACATCAAGCTATTTGCGCTCGTCATCTCCTTGCTGGCATTTGTGGCCTCACTGCATTTGCCGGTGCACCTACATCGTGAACTCGGCGCGTTCAAGTTCGAGATCGACAAGGTCTGGATCACGACTCCCCACATTCATTACCACATGGGCATTGACGGAATTTCCGTCTGGCTGGTGGTGCTGACCACGTTCCTCACGCCCCTGTGCGTGCTCATATCGTGGCATTCGATTCACGAGCGGGTGAAGGAATTCTTCATCCTGCTGCTGATTCTGGAGACGGCTCTAATCGGCGTTTTCACCTCGCTCGACTTGTTCCTGTTCTACTTCTTCTGGGAAGCGACGCTGATCCCGATGGCGCTGCTGATCGGCATGTACGGCCACGGACGCAAGGTCTATGCCGCGGTGAAGTTTTTTCTGTTCACCATGATCGGCTCGATGTTCATGCTGGCCGCGATTGTGTGGCTATATGCCAAGACTGGCAGCTTCGATTTTGTCGTGATTCAGAACGCCATTCGTAGCGGAAGCGTGCCAGGACTTGAAGCCGCCTCGCTTTGGCTCTTTCTCGGCTTCTTCATCGCTTTTGCCGTGAAGGTTCCCATCTTCCCGCTTCATACCTGGCTGCCCGACGCGCACGTGGAGGCGCCCACGGCTGGATCGGTGCTGCTGGCCGGCGTGCTGCTGAAGATGGGCACCTACGGCTTGCTGCGCTTCGATGTCGGACTGTTTCCCGAGCAGGCGCGCCGCAACGCTCCCTGGATCATGGTTCTGGCGCTGATCGGCGTCATCTACGGCGCGCTGGTTTCGCTGGTGCAGCCGAACATGAAAAAGCTGATCGCTTATTCGTCGATCAGCCACCTCGGATTCGTCGTTCTCGGAATTTTCAGTTTCACGACGGCCGGGCTGAACGGAGCCGTCTTCGTCATGCTGGCGCACGGAGTCGCCACGGGCGGGCTCTTCATGCTGGCGGGCATCCTCTACGAACGCCGCCACACCTACGAGATCGCCGATTTTGGCGGATTAGCGACACCCATGCCCAAGTACGCCACTTTCTTTTTGTTCACCGTGCTGGCCTCGATCGGACTGCCGCTGCTGAATGGCTTCATCGGCGAATTCCTAGTACTGAGCGGTGCATTCCAGGCGCGCCCTATTTATGGGGTTCTAGGGGCGACCGGCGTGATCTGGAGCGCATGCTACCTGCTCTGGATGTATCAGCGCGTGTTCTTCGGCAAGGTGACACATGAAGTCAATAACGCGCTGCTCGACCTCAACCTGCGGGAGAAGGCTGCGCTTTGGCCGATTGCGATTGCTGCCCTGGTGATGGGCGTTGCGCCCCTGATGTGGCTCAGCGCGATTGATCCGGCGGTGCAAGCTGCGCTCGCCCCCTTCGCACAATTGGCCAGCAAGGTGGTCGGCCCATGATCACAACGATGACGGCATTCGCCTATTCATTACCAGGTTTGCTGGCGCAGGCGCAGGCTTTCCAGCCGCCGCCAATCGCCGATTACATGCGCATCCTGCCGGAGTTGGTGCTCTCCGTCTTCGGCATGCTGGTCATGATCGTCGACCCGCTGCTCGACGAAGAAAACAGTCACCAGTCGCTGGGCACGATCGCACTGATTGGCACTCTGGCGGCGCTCGGGTCGACGTTCTGGATGGCGCAGTATCCCGGAACCGCTTTCTCGAACATGGTTCGAGTGGAAGGCTTCAGCGTCTTCTTTCACTTCCTCGTCATCGCGATTGCGGCGGTGGTTATCCTCAGTTCATACGAGTATTTGGCGGTGCAGCGCATCCGCGCCGGGGAATACTACGGGCTAATCCTGTTTGGCACGGTTGGCATGTGCCTGATGTCGTCCGCGATCGAACTCGTACTTATTTTCATCGCCCTGGAAATCTCGTCGATCTCAACGTACGTGCTGGCAGGCTTCCGGCGTCGCGACGCCGCGAGCAGCGAATCTTCGCTGAAATATTTTCTTCTGGGATCGTTCGCCACTGCATTCTTCCTCTACGGCGTCGCACTTATGTTCGGCGCGACCGGATCCACCAACATTGACGCGATCAGCCAGGCGCTGCACTCCGGCGACGCACCTGTGCCGGTTCTGGCGTATGTTGCGACGGCGCTCATGTTCGTGGGCTTGGGCTTCAAGGTCGCTTCCGCGCCTTTCCACGTATGGACTCCCGACGTTTACGAAGGGGCTCCAGCTCCGATTGTCGCCCTGATGTCGACCGGCCCGAAGGCGGCGGCATTCGCGGTTTTGCTGCGCGTCATGTTCGAAGCGAATGCCCCGGGACGCTTTTGGCTGATCTGGGCCTCGGCCGCGCTTACCATGACGCTGGGAAATCTGTGCGCCTTGGTGCAGGACAACATCAAGCGCCTGCTCGCTTATTCTTCGATCGCCCATGCCGGATATCTGCTCGTTGCATTTGCTGCAATGCCTGCGGCCCAACCGGAGCTGGGCGCATCCGCGGCAATGTTCTACACCGCCGCCTATGCTGCGATGAATGTAGGAGCGTTTGCCGTCGTCAGCCATTTCGCGAACGCGGGCGAAAAGTATGTCACGCTTGAAGATTACGCAGGCCTCGGTAGAAAATCCCCCGTGCTGGCCGCGACGTTCACATTCTTCCTGATGTCCTTGATCGGTATTCCGATCACGGGCGGTTTCTTCGCGAAGTTCTATGTACTGAGTGCCGCGCTGAAGTCGAATCTGGTTGGCTTGGCGATCATTCTGGTGCTGAATAGTGCCGTGGGCGCTTATTATTATCTGCGTATTATCGTCATGATGTACATGCGGGAGCAGCGGGGCGAGGTTCCCGTTACTCCTGTGCCCGTCGCGGCAGGGTTGGCCATTGCAGTTTGCGTGCTGCTCACGCTTTACCTCGGAGTGCTGCCGGGACGCGTGCTCGATTACGCCGCCTATTCCGCCCGCCAACTCATGAGCGACACAGTTGCCCCGACGGCATCGGCAGGTTCTCTCGCGGCAGAACGGTAGATAGTGTTTGACACGGTAAGGATGAATTGATTTGCGACAATGTTGCAAACCGAACGCTAGAGCATTTTTTGTATCACTGTAGAGTTTTGAAGGGGAGCCGGAACCAAGCTTGAGCGTTCTCTGCGGTGATCTGGGGCAGCAGTTCGGTGATGGCCTGATCAAGGGCTTCTTTTGTGCGCGCCTTCGC
>Ga0208563_1001199_pt1 | contig 18165 bp, 21 predicted proteins | sample June2015DPH_17_1_2_FD_184717 | JGI IMG/M metagenome (GOLD analysis project Ga0208563, IMG submission 184717) | Peatland microbial communities from SPRUCE experiment site at the Marcell Experimental Forest, Minnesota, USA - June2015DPH_17_150... | ecosystem: Environmental > Terrestrial > Soil >... | reverse complement strand
TTGGCTCTCCAGTCCAACTCCCGCCTCCGAATCCAAGCTCACGCTCAAATCCAGAGTAGAAGTTTGCTGTGCCCAGGGTGGACCAAAACAAACCGCCGAAGTGGACCACGTTAGAATGCCAAAATCACCATAAGTTTATGAATTGCATACAGTTGCCCGGTTCTTCTGATCGCTTAGATTTCCAGGTCCGGCCGCACGAAGTGGATTGCTTCTAAAATACGTTCAGCCAGATAGTCGGGCGTGAGATACTCGACTCGTGTTGTTGCCGAGACACGCATCTCTTCTAGCCTATCCTCGCCAGTGCTTAGGGCACGATCGACAGCTGTGTACATTTCATCGGCACGATCGGGATGGAAGGTCCAACCGGTCACGCCGTCTTCGACAAGTTCCTGCACTGCTTGACTATACAGGCTCCCGAGAACGGGCAACCCCGATGCCATTGCCTCATTCACGACCAAACCCCATTCATCCGCCAAGGTTGGCAGGACAAGAATACCTGCTTGAGCATAGAAGGTTTCGACTTTTTCGTAAGGCACGTTGCCAAAGAAATGAAGCACAAGATTTGGCGGAAGGGGGACTTCCTGTAACGCCGTTCGCGCCGCTCCGTCCCCCACAATCCAAAACTCAACCTCTGCGGTAGCATGTGCCTTCGCCCACGACGAAAGAACTGAAAGAAACGGAATGAGGCCTTTCCGCTCTATTAACTGACCCACGTATAGAAGACGCCTGGATTCAACATATCCTCTCTGCAAGAGAATTGCACCAAGGGGACGAATGTCGCTCGTATAAGGAGCGATAAAGATTTTGCGCTTCGGAACTCCGAATCGTGCCACATACCTTGCCCCGCTTGCACCGTTGACCAGCACCGCATCAACATGGGAAAGTATTCCACTTCGTACGAACTGGCGGAGCTTGCCACGCCCCGCTTCGCTTGCTTCAGAGACTGTAGCCCATACGATTAGCCTGCTCTTCGTCTGCAACTTCCGATAGAGAAGTGCGAATACCGTTCTGACCCCGAGTTCACCTGTGATGACGACTTCCGGACGCGCGCGCAACAACCGCCAAAGCGTGTCATAAGGAATGTGTATATTAAGATCATCCCTGAAGCCTTTGGGATGCCATTGGCCTTGTGTGAAACTGACGTTCTTCTGAATTGCAACGTTCAGGCCCTTGTATTCGGGCGACCAGGACCGATTGTTTTCCATCTGAGTTGATATGAGGACAGAAAAGTTCGGCAGCCGGGCCTGCACAGCCTTGAGCACTGCTATGCGATAAGGCGGTAGAAAATTGGTGAGCAGCACTACGCTTGGAGTAGCGTATACGCTGGATCGGTTGAACGCAGACTGAGTCACGCGAGTGTCTTCAAAGGTGTCGTTACGGAATCCTCGGTCAAGCGCCTTCAAGACAAGGTTGAGTTTCATGGTGGCATGACTCCACCGAAGCAATTAATGAGGCGAGACGCTGCGTTTGCGGCACGGCATCAAACTCCTTCCAGAACCACTCATTGGCCACAACCGGTTCGGTCGGCACACTAAGGAAATGGAGTATCTTCTGATCAATGTCTTCAGCTCTGTCGTCAGGGTAAATGGAACAGTAGGGGATCCCGCTACGCTGTAATAAGCGTTCGGCTGGCGAGCCGCGGGTTGTAACTGCGAGGATTGGTCGACCGATTCTCACATATTCAAACAGCTTGGCTGGGACCTGAGTGGCACCACTCTCGGAAAGCCAATCCAGCAAGAGTAGGGAGTCGGCGCTGGCCATCTCTTGTTCCGCCTCTTTTTTGGGAATCATCCTTCCGTCGTATTCCAGACAGCCCCAACGAACCAGTTCCGCAACCAGCGAGGGGTCTCTAGCCCAGCCCTCCTCCAGGGGACCGACTAAGCGAACACGAAAGCTCTCCCGCGAGAGATGACCGTGATGAACCAAACGCCGTAACGACGATAATACAAGTCCAGGATAACGGACTATTGGCATTCCTCCCACGTGACTGAGGAGTCGGTAACCACGCTGGGGCAGAGGCAAGGGGCCAAGCGAATCTTCCCGGTCAAAACCATTCCAGATTACGTGCATTTTTGCTGCGGAATGTGGATATGTTCTTTTCCACATTTCTAGGGCCGCATCTGTGTTGGCAATCACAATATTCGCGTGCCGGAACGACCATCGCTCGACGATCGCATCTCGTAAGCGCGAGACTTTGGACCTGCTGCGTCCCGGATTTCCTACAATAGGATCACGGAAGTCCGCCAACCAGGCAATTCCATAACGTTTTTTCAAAAGTCCTGCCACAACGTTGGAAATGATCGGCGGCGAAGTAGAAACAATTGCACAGACCCTGTTTTCCAATATGAGCCGCGCGGCAGCTTCGTAGGAAGCCACAGCCCAGCGCAAACTGTCCTTCCTTACAAAAGGCTTGAATAACGTCCGCAAGGCGAAACTCCAGGGGTGTGCCCACTTGCTTCGGGCTTCGTCCGCGACGCAAACGACGTTCTTCTGCGGGTCCATTCCGGCTTGAGCACTTGCCGTCACAACCAGCACGTCATATCTGAATCGGGGGAGATACTTGTAGAAGCGCCGAGGCCGTTCTGAAGCAATGTGGTTTTCCGGCGGAAAATGGAACGCCAGCAACAGCACAGAACCGATCATGTTCGAGTTTTGAGGAACCAATGCTTTTGCCCTAAGATCGCCCCGCCAACGCTCATAATCGCTGCCGGGTGTCGCAAGCGCGAAACAGGTGGGTGCACTAATGATTTCGACCGCTACTTATGACCAAGAAAGCAGAACTGTCCCGAAAAAGACAATTTGATTGCATTGCGCCGCTTGACCGGCCAACCTAAGATTCGGAGTCCTGTCTCCAGCGCTAGATTTATGAATGACTCGACTCTGAAGAAAAGATCGAATAGTTTCGTCATCCTGATATATCCGAAACAGTGGCGCCAGATCAGAGTCAGGCCATCGATGCCTGGCCGAACTTGGATCGCTTTGAACCCTGCATCTCGGAGAAGCACGCAAAAGCCGTACGGTGTGTAGTTCCACAGACTTCGAGAGTGAAAAGGTTCGAGTTGTGATGTAGATCCAACAAATACTCCCCCGGGTTTTAGCACACGATATGCCTCCGCGATCACGTTCTCCGGATACCTCACATGCTCGAAAACCTGCCGCGAATAAACCATATCGAAGGAATCATCCGCCAGGGGGACTCGGATACCGTCGTAGGTGCAGAAAGGCAGTGCTTTTCGCGGTCTCAATGCCACTTCTGGCGAATCAACAATGTCCAACCCGACACAACGCACAGCTTTGCTTCGCTCGGAAAAAGCAGCATAACTGGTCCCATTGCCGCATCCCAGATCCAGAACCGAAATGGCAGTTCTTCCATTCGGAGTATGATCCATTTCTCGTAGCGCCTCGCGAAGAGCGTGAGTCTGGCGGGAATTGTCACCTGGCAAGAATTCGTAGACCGGCTTGTTATCAGGTCCGGGAGTCCAAGGCTGCGAAAGGCTGTTCACGTTGGTGTTCCGTTCCTCGCTGCGGACCTGTCCTATCCACCTTCATGCCAAGTACGTGCATGTAGAGTTTTTCGAGTCTTTCAGTCTGTCGCCGCAGATCAAACCTCGCGCACACACGCCTCCGCCCCGCTTCTCCCATGCGAATAAATAACTGAGGGCCTTCGAGGATCAACCGAAGATGATGGGCAAGGGCTTCAACATTTCCCTCGGGCGCCAAGAAGCCGGTCTCTCCGTCTGCAACGACCTCTGGAATTCCACCGGAATTGAAGCTGGCCACGGGCAGGCACATGGCTTGAGCTTCTGCAAACACCATTCCGAATGCCTCCGTCCAGCCGGATTTTGCCTTAACGCTCGGTGTACTGAAGACCTTCGCACGATTCATCCACTGGCGCACTACCTCCGGCGGCTGAATTCCTAAGAACCGGTATCGACGTAGCTTCTCCCTCGCGAGTTGCTGCAATTCCGCCTTAAGTGGACCATCACCTATTATGACCAACTCCGCTTCTGCAAGCTGAGACTGGACTTCAGCCATGGCCCGTATCGCATATTCACATCCTTTGCCATCATGCAGGGTTCCCACAAAGAGGACAGTCAATTCCCTTTTGATCGCCGGATCAGGTCGAAAAAAGTCAGTATCCACACCGGTGTAGTGCACTATAACTTTGCGTTCGGGAAACCCCTGATCGAGGAGCTTGTCTTTGATGAAGTTGGAAACCGCAATGAACAGATCCCCCTTTTCCATCAAGATGTGTTTACGCCGCATGTAATCCCAGTTCCCATAACATGGGTGCGTGACATAAGGATTTGTGGCAGTAGCGTCGAACCCATGAAAGGTGGTCACTTGGGGAATTTGGAGCCACTCTGCTAGACGCAGAGCAGGCAACCCTGCAGGGCCGCCATGGACATGCAATAGCGAAGGACGATACTTTCGGAGCTTGCGGAAGTATAAGGGTGCAAACCCAAACCTCCTAAATGGAGCTTCCCGGAGCTTGCCCAGCAACCCCGGTATTTCATTGATGGCCACGATACGATCAGACGGTATTTTCAGCCCGCCGACTCTCAGTCGCCGAGGCCCGACAAAATAATATCGAAAGTCCTGAAGAGCTTCGCTCGGTCCTAATACGAAAGTCATCGTGTGCGCCAACAATGGGTCGGCGTAGATGAAAACGACTGGTTTCATTGGATCAGGACTGAAGTGCTGGCTCCTGGTTTGGCATGGCGACAGCCCGCCACTTGTGCCCAACGGAAGATGCTGGCGCGATCGACACCGCCACCGTCGAGTACATAACCATAAATATTGTGTTTCTCGCTAGAAACGTAACCTGGGCGAGATTAGTCAAGAACAAAACCATGAAGAAGAGAAAAGGCCAAGCTGCTTCCGGAAACGGATTTCGCAAGAGAAATCTCAAAGACCGCCAGACATAAAGGGTAAATCCGCAAAGGAAGACGACGAGGCCGCACACTCCGAGTCCCAACCAGATCTCCAAGAATCCATTGTGCGAGTGAGGTACTGGCCAGCCTAGCGCGCGTTGGATGCGAACAGCTCCTTCGTCATTCATCCAGAACGCACCAAGGCCATACCCGAGCCACGGTCGCCGAAGCGCCATTAGGATGGAGAAGACCCAGAGTTGCAGCCGTCCGGTAAGCGTCATGCTCTTGCCCATTAAAGCGGTGACCGTAGGAACGTGTGTCACAAGATAGGCGAGGCTGAAAAGTACGGCTGAAGCCAAACAGACGACACCGGCAACGAACCTGCGACCTCCTGCCCTTGCCATCCATCGCAGGTATGGGAAGAGAGCTAGCAAGAGGGCAACAGTGACGATCGAAGTCACCGACTGCGAGAGTAAGACGAGAATGAGAGATCCCAGGACACCCATGGAAGCGATTCCACTATGATCGGGATCAATGCGCCTCCACAAGAGAAATACTAACGTGCTGAGAACCATCATGGCACCCAGGCTGTTCTTCTGGGTGAAGGCTCCATACCAACCTGCAACGCTTCCGTTGACATCGACGGATGTACCTAAACCGAATAGACCGAAGATGAAGCTGCAGACAATACAAATGCCGAGAACCGATGCTAGGAGACTGATTTGCTCCTTCAGACTATAGCGAACCGCAAAGTAGACCCCAAATAAAAAGGTGAAAAGCAAACCCGTGCCGTACCGAATCGAAACTGCGGGTGCTTCAGACCAAATCGCTGAGATGATGGCAAGTCCGCTGATCGTGACCAGAGGCCACTCCCTCAGAAAGAGCCCCATCCAACCCTTGCAGTGAAGCGCAAGAAGAACTAGCGTAACGAGGTAAATCAAGAGCGTGATTGAGGCACTCCCAACGTTTGCATTCTGGGTGGGCGCGACATGCGTATTCAGCCAGAGGTTTTGACATGCTCCGGTGGATAGAAAAAGGGCAACCCAAACGAAGGCCTTCTCGCCAGCAGAAGGAAAGTCCTGTGCGGCCAGATCTCTGCTCACATCAGGCATGCACTTTTGTCCCCATAAAGCCCTTCACAAAAGCTTTCGTGAACGCGCCCGCGACATAAATCAGGCATAAGGGCGAAGAGTTCACGACGCTGTAATGTGATTTGACATGCGATCTCAATTCGCCTGCCTTCTCCGATTTGGCTGACAGCAGACGATAGAGGATGTGCCCGTACTGCTTACAAATCAGTTTCCTCAGCAGCGGATGCCGCTTAATGAGGTGAAACCCAACTTGAGCATTGACTACGGCCCGACGCAGTTCTCTTGCTTCGCCGGCAGCTTCCAATGGCGTACATGTGTAAGCGTTCGCACCGTGTATTCGTTGTCTTGCCAAGTTCTCCGGTGTTGCCAATACCGGACTATACAGTAACGCAGCAATCTTCAGATAGTTGTCAGCCGTGATGCGGATTTCTTCCGGCATCGGCAGCATCTGATGCAAAACTTCACGCTGAAAGCAGAGCGCGGAGGTCGCCGGGAAAAACATGCCGACCTTCCCTTGCCGCACGCTCTTTCGGCCATCTACGAGCTTCTGCTGCGCAATAACAGGAGCATCGAAAACAATCGGTTTTCCATCGACGCCACAGTACTCCAAGTTGTGGACAATCATCCCTACGCCAGGGTTCTGATCCGCCAATTGCAGCACCCTCTGAATTTTCTGCGGCAGGAAGAGATCATCCGAATCCAGAAGGAAAATCCACTGCCCCTTGGATGCTGCAAATCCGGCGTTGAAGGCTGAGGCCTGCCCTCCATTTTCTTTAAGAACCGGGACAACCTGTGAGCCGTAGCCGTCGATAACCTCACGGGAATTGTCCGTGGATCCGTCATCTACGACGATCACTTCTATATTTGCGTATGTCTGGCAAAGAGCGCTGTCGATCGCATCCTTAAGAAAGTGTCCGTAGTTGTAATTGTTGATCAGGATACTAACGAGCGAGGAGCTTGGCATCAGCCCCTCGCTCTCGACCACAGGATCTGCGCGTGTCCCGCCAATCTCGATCTTTCCTCCGCGAAACAAAACGGAACAAAAACGACTATCACTCCGAAATATAGCGACGGAACTCCCTAGCGGACAAAATAACCACTTAAGTCGCTTTCGCCCTCCGCAGCCCAGCACGGACAAGCTCGCCAATTAGGCTGCGCCCTGATTCCGCTTACAGTCTCAACGGTTTCGTCATTGCGGCGGCTTGATGGCAATACGCCCGCCGTAGTCAATTCGGTTCAATAAGATCGGCGCTTTGTTTGCAGCGAAGTATTCGTCAGAGGCTTGACGGGAGCCCTTCCAGTGGCCGTAGTCATCGATAATTAGGACACCGGCAGTAGTCAACCGCGGATACAGATGAAGCAGCTCGTGCCTCGTGGACTCGTACCAGTCCGTATCGAGTCGCAGAAGCGAGATATGGGCGGGCGCCGCACCCGGAATCGTGTCCTCAACCTTGCCCTTTACAAAATGGATTTTTCCCGGGGGATACCCCGTCTTATAGATCACTTCGCGCACCTCTTCCAGGGGGGCATCGTCGCAACGGCTGCTCACGTAATCCCGCAATACCTGAGTTGCGTGCCTGCCGGCGTAGTCGACGTCCTGCACAGTCGGCGCGGGCATGCCTTCAAACGTGTCAAATAGATAGAGCTGACGGCTGGTGTCCTGCAGCTCAAGTAGGGTTCGGGCAACCACCACCATGCTACCGCCCTTCCACACACCACATTCCACGATGTCCCCGGCAAGCTGATTCTGACTCAGGTAGCGCGTGGCGTGCATGAGCGCGAAGATACGCTCCGGCGAGGTCTTGGTCCACGGACGAACCGTGCTTACCATCTCGCCTTCTTCTGGGGCAAAGTCAGGGGGGAAGGCGTGTCGCGTCGGAACGTAACGAACCAAGTCTAGCCCGAACGCCTGTAGAGATTTATGAAGCATAGATTTCAGCATTGAGCCTCACCGACTGAAACAACAAAATGACGACTATCCATATTTGCTCCGAGAGCATTCTGCTACGATTCCGAAACACACCCGCGCTCGACGGATTCTGATCGAGTGTGTCTGGCGACAGTCGTTCTCGGCTGTCCTCTTTGGTAGGGCCACACTCAAACTGGACTGGACCCCTCGGCTGAGACAACCAGTTAAGCGACATTTCGCCGTTCGCTGCCGAAGCATTGTAAGGCGAGGTTGATAGTTGGCAGTATAGCTCCGGCTGGGGAAGCGGAAGCGGGCTCTGCTGGAGAGCAACCTGCCAGGAATAACCAGCTGGAGACTCATCCACGGCGATGAGCGGGGGCACGGTCGCGAGATCGTGCCCTCATCGCATGGATAGATTTCCCCATGCCTCAGAAAACTCATACGGCCTCCTGCGCCAGAGCCGGTGTCAGCATCCGCGGCGACGACTGCAGGCGTTCGAACTCGCTGGGCGGACAATAGCCGAGAGAGGAGTGGAGCCGTTTTTGGTTGTAGACCTCCTCCAGAAACTCGCCGATGCGAGCCCGGGCTTCGGCCAGGTTGCGATACTCACTGCGATAGACTTCTTCGCACTTCAGCGTCTTCATGAACGATTCACAAGTCGCGTTGTCCCAGGGATTGCCACGGCGCGACATGCTGATCCGCACTTGGTGCGCCTCTAACAAAGCGACGTAGTCGTGGCTGGCATACTGCACGCCTCGATCGGAATGGTGCACCAATCCGGCCGCGGGCCGCCGCCGCTCGAACGCCATCTCCAGCGCCGCGACGGTCAACTTGGCTTCCAGCGTGCTATCCAGCGCCCAGCCAATGGCCCGCCGCGAAAACGCGTCCAGCACAACCGCCAAGTAAATGAACTCTTCCAGCAACCGGATGTAGGTGATATCGGCCCGCCAGAGCTGGTTAACACCGCTCACCACCAGCGCGGCCGCCAGGTTTGGATACACTTTCAACCCGTGGGTGGAGTCGGTGGTCGCCACAAACTTACGCCGCCGCAAACAGAGCAGGTTGTCTTCCCGCATCAGCCGCTGCACCCGTTTGCGACTGACGGGCAGGCCGCAACGGCGCAACTCCGCCGTGATCCGCCGGCTGCCGTAGGCCGGCCACTCCAGCGCCACGCGCTGCACTTGATCGCGCAGTTCCACGGGCGCAGACCGAAACCTGCCTCCGCGCCGGTAAAACCCCGCCCGGCTGACTCCCGTCAGCGCGCACATCCGGCGGATGGCGAGTTGAGTTCCGGCTTTCACTTCGCGCTCCACTTGTTGGTAAACGGTGCGCCGCCACTCGCGGCCCGCAGCTGGCGCTGTTGTTCCACATGCTGCAAGGCTCGCTTCAAAAAATCGATCTCCAGGACCTGCTGCCCGATCTTACGTTCCAATTCCGCGATCCGCGTCTCCTCCGCCCGTTTCTGGCCCACGCCGGGAAACGCCCGCTCCCCAAACTTATCTACATCGCGGCTCCAGCGGTACAGTTCCTGGCGGCTCACTTCCAGACTGCGCGCCACCAAGCCCGCCGGCTCTCCCGCCCGCAATCGTTGCACCGTATCCAGCTTGAACTCCCTGGTGAACTTCCTTCGAGATCTCATCCAGTTTTCCCTTTCGCTGCATTTTAGGGCTTAACTGGTTGTCTCAAAATTGGGGTCCACTCCATTCCTCTAAAGAACGAGTTCATGGACAGGCTCAACCGGATCGGCTTCACGTCGGAAGCCGGAGTCAGCATCGTCGATTTCGTGGAGAAGATTTATTTCCCCGCGATTGAGAAGAGACTGGCTAGGAGCACCGTAAAAGACTACAAGGATGCTTGGCGTTGCCACATCAGCCATCGAGTCGTTGGCATGCGAGTGCGTGACTTCAGAACGGTGGACGGATCAAGGCTCATGAAGGCTGTCGAAAATGAGCATGGAGACAGCTTGTCTCACGGAACGTACAAGGGGATTAAGGTTTCCATGTCCGCCATCTTCACCCACGCAAAGAACGAGGGCGTGTACGACGGGATCAACCCGATGACTGGCGTCTACATCCCCAAGGGCAAAAAGCATGGACGGAAACGCCTTGCCTATACCCTTGAAGAGGTGGAAAAGCACCTTGAGCTTTTCTCTGGAGCGGGGCCCATTGTCATTTCCACCGAAGACGGACCATACACTCCCGAAATTACTCAGGGTGTCGTGCGGGCGGTCATTGGCGTGGCGGCATTTGCAGGTCTCCGCGAGGGCGAGATTCGAGGGCAGTGGTGGGAAGACGACGATGGGGACGTTCTCAACATCCGGCGCTCGGTCTGGAGGACTCACGTTAAAGATGAGACCAAGACGCATGAGGATGAGGAAGACCCCGGAGTTGTTCCGATCATCAAGCCTCTTCGTGCCCTACTCGACGCCATCAAGCCAGAAAATCCTTCTGGCTGGATGTTCCCGAATACGATTGGCGGGGCGTTAGATTTGGACAACCTCGCTGACCGTGTGATCAAGCCCGTCTTCAGGGCAAACGGGTTGGAGTGGAAAGGCTGGCACGCATATCGTCGCGGTCTAGCCACGAACCTTCATGAACTCGGTGTCCCGGACAAGGTGATCCAAGCTACCCTGCGCCACGAAGATGTGAGCACGACGCAGAGAAGCTACATCAAGACGGTGCCCGAAGTCGTGACCAACGCCATGAAGCAACTGGAAGCAAGAATAGCTCGTGCAGCAGTTGTGCAGCAGGTCTCAGTGAACTGATCGTAAGTGCTTGAAAAATTGGAGCCGACGATCGGACTTGAACCGATGACCTGCCGATTACGATCGGCATCTCTCGCATCGCGCAAGCTGGAGCCGACCCGCTGAGACCCCAACATCCAAGCTGAATTCTGCCGCTCAGCTGGGACCATTCCGCTCCTGTTTTGAACCCACGATTTCAACCCACGATTCGCATGTCTCTCACGTCTTCTCAAGGACTTAGGCGGCCACCTGGAGTCACTTAAGTTGTTACAACGACAGCTTAACGTAGCACTGAAAAGGCTGGCGTCGGCGGTTCAACTCCGTCCCTGGCCACCATGTTTTCAATGGCTTGCCGCGCCTCCATTTTCGAGCTTGCCTCCATTTGCCTCCAATTCACTGCAGCATCGTCCGGCTCAAAGTGCTGAGCTTTTCGACTGCCCCGTTTTGCGACTCGGGGACGAATTGCTGGTAAATGTCCAGCGTAGTACTCGCCCTGGCGTGCCGCATCTGTCCTTGCGCGTCCTTCACGTCGGCGCCGGCCATTTTGAGCCAGACCGCGTGAGATGTGCGCAGCGATCGCCAATTCACCCAGGGTAGGCCGAGCGCCCAGGCGGCTGGCTTGATGAACCGGCAAAGGATGTTATTGTCGCGGAGCGGCTTCCCGTCTCTAAGGGACTGAAATACAAGATCGGTCGGCCTGTCCGATTTCACGACCCTATATTTCCGCACCGCCAGCCCTGCCTTCACTTCGACGGTGAGCAGCTTCAGGCGGTGAACGCGTTCGATCACGCAGCGGTTGACTCTGATCGTGGCGTTAGAGGCATCACTCTTCGGAGCGCCCCAATCGCCGCGGCAGAATCTTTCGTCGATCGTGATGGAATTGTGGCCGATGTCGTCCCATCGCAACCCAGCGAGCTCCGAGACGCGGAGGCCGGTATAGATGGCCACATAGACCATCGAAGCGTAGGGCTCCGGGATCTGCGCGACCAGTTCATCGAACTGCTGCGGATAGAGATACGGCTTGTTGATTCTGCGCCCGCGGCGCTCGGCCGGCATGCGGACATTCTCGACCGGATTCGACACCAGAAGTCCGTAGGTGACGGCAGAGCCCAGAATGCTCGAAAGCACGTCACGGATCTTGTCGCGGGATTCGTGGGCGAGCTTCGAGGTTGATAAGGCTGAAAAATACTTCTGAACCGAGAGCGCTGTCAGATCACGCAAACAGAGCTTGCCAAAGGCGGGAGACAAGTAGTTATCGATTACGCCCTCGTATCGGCTGCGTGTGCTCTTGGCCAGAAGCGGCATGACCACCGGGATGTAAGTGTCAGTCACGTAGCTATTGAAGTTTGTCGCTGATCCGAGAGACTGGAGGCCCTGATTGATGGGTCTCATGTACTCGGCTGCAACCTTCTGCGCTTCGCGCTCCGACATGGTTGCCGGCGCGATCCGCACATCTGTCCGTACTCGCCTGCGCTCGCCTGCTACAAAATCATCGCGGCGAATCCGAATCGTCCACCAGGCGCCGCGAATCTTGGGTTTTGGGTTTTGAAATCTTCTTCTGGCCATCGCTGAGAAATCCCTCCCCAGCGGAGCCGGTTGGTTCGCCTCGCCGCGAATTGTAGCAGGGCTACCCATAAACGTTTACGCGATCTTTTTTGCCTTCACAAACATCTTTCCGTCGAAGACGAATCCTTGGCTTTCACGCCAGTGCGTGTAGCAGAGGCGCCGGCGCCAGGGTATGAGCTTGCAATCTTTTCGCCTGCAGTGATTCATGCAGAACCTTCCCGCGTCCACGGCTTTGGTGCCATGTCCACGCCGTAGTGCTTCTTCGCTTCCTGGATTTCATAGTCATCGGGATAAGGCGTCAGCGAAATGCTGAGCCCGGCCGGTACCAGTAATTCCTGCATCATGTTCCGCCGACCGCTCGCGGCCTCTTGGATTCGCCTATTCACTGGAAGCGCTGCGAGAAAGTTCTTCCTGCCTGCATCCAGTGGCCTCACTTTCAGTAAGAACATGGGACGCACCCAAAGATCCCACTCTTCGCCTGAAAGTTCGGCGCGTAGTTGTTCTTTGAAAGCCAGCCAGGCGGGCAACGAGTTCAGTGCGGCTTCGCCGTGTTGAATCCCTTTAGCTTTTGAATTAGGTTTAGACCTTGAATCGGGTGCACACTGTGCACCGGTCAGATGCAAACCGTGCACCGGTACGGGTGCACACTGTGCACCGGTCCCGCGGATCCCAGGGAGCCACAGTTGATTGGTGCGGTAGGGCGTCATCCGCGGGTCTTCCAACATCGCCGGTTCATTGATGCGGTAGATCGCCGGCCGGCGTTTATTCCAACCGTTCGCCGGCGCAAGCTGGCTGAGAATGCCGCGATCGCAGAGCTGGCGAAGGACGTACTGAACCTTGCGCTCGCTCAGTTTTGAATAGGCGGCAAGCCGCGGGATAGCCGCCCAGATTGTTGATCCGTCACTGCAGTGCTCGCACATCGCCGTCAAGACAGCAAACTCGGCGACGTCGAGCAAGTACCAGTGCAGGCGCGCGCGGAGAGGCGGACTCATTCGCGGTATGTCCGATCTGGCGCGAGATCGCCGAATTGCGGGAAATGCTCTGCCTTGGTTGGCGGATCGTCGAGGGTGGTCGGGTCCGCTTCAATGGGCGCAGGTTCCGGCTTTGAATCAGCGGGGCATCGGCGCGAGCCCAAGCGGTAATAGCCGTGCCGCTTTCCGTTCTCAATTACAACTCTGTTCGCGATCTCCCAGCCCGCTTTTCTCAGCGAACGGATGGCCCGGCAATACTGCAAGCTGATACGCGACAAGGCCGGCGCGGGCGTCCACCCTGGCCACGAACTTTGCAGCAACCAGAGAATGTATTGCTCCTGGCTTCGCGGGATGGCACCATCGGACTTCTGCGGGGACGTCCGCCCTTTAGGGCTGTTGTGGTTCGTAACCATGACGCTCAGGGTAAGCCCGCGGTTACTGTGGAGCGGCGGCGCGTGGGGTATGACGTGGAGTTACCAGGAAGTAAACTTATGGGGTGACAGGTGGGGTGAAATCTCTGAAAACCCGCGCCCGTGGCGGGTTTGGATTTCCACAGAATGGGGTGCTGGGTGGGGTTACGGAAAAGGAACCATGTGGGGTGAGAAGAGGGTTGACGGCAACTCCTGCTTACGCAGCGCTTTTCTGTGCCTTACCCGACTTTCCCACCCAAACCCGTATTTTCCTGATGAACTCAGAACAAGCCTTCTGATTCACTGACGATTTCCATGTCCCTCCGCTTTGCCCGTAAGGACACTTGAGGATGTTGGAAGCATCAAGTCGCCCTGCGAGCTCAGAATTGCTCATGTAATCCTGCGAGAGAAGCTCTATACCGATGATCCACCACAAGGGAGATTTATCGCGCCAATCTGTCGGCAAAGCCGCGGCGAGTTTGGAGCGGTGTTCTTCCCACATTCTCCTGGTTAGCTCGCCGTGTCGCTGTCGGCGTGTTGGATCCTTCGCCCAGGCGCGTTTGCTGGCCATGCCGATGCGCTCACGCACTGCCGGATCGGACAGTGCTTTCCGTGTGCCTTCGCTTATCCTCTTGCGCATTTCCGGATCGGCATGGGTCCGTTTCATTGACTCGCTAGCCTGCTTGCGCATTTCCTGATCGGCCCACCTGCGCTTGTTACGCTCACTGTTGGCTGTGCGCACGTCCGGTCTGAGCAAGCCCCGACTTATAGCCTTGCCTCGGCGCCTACGTTCGTTGGGATCGGCCCATATGCGCTTCATGGTCTGACTTTTACGTTTGAACTCTTCGGGCGTGGCCGCAGTGCGGCACCGACTCTCCATTACTCGCTGGCGGTACGCCCGATCTTCCCACATCCGTCTCCTAGTGTCGTCCGCGCGGAGCTCGGCGGCGCTTCTGAGTTTGCGCGCCGTTTTCTTATTGTCGCTCTTGCGAATAAGCTTCCGATTTTCTTCCATTCGAGTCACCTCCCGTGACCTCTCGCCTTTGAGAACACACCCGGAAGGCGGGAAGCGGAAGGCAACCCGCCTTGTCATTGCCGGCGATCAGGACGGCAACTATCCGGTTTGACTTGTGGGCCACATACTAGCCGAAAATTCGCTGTGCATCCTGGGTTTTTGCTGTGGAAAAGCCGTCGAAGCCCCTGAAGCGGGAAGACGTGAAGGTCAGCAAGAGGAAACCGGAGAAGTTAATCCCTGCCACGCCACAAAAGTGACTACAATTATCGGCATGAGTGAAGACGAAAAAAACGCTCAGATCGGGGCTGCGGTCGCGGAATACCAGCAGGCCAAGATAGAGGTAGCCCATATCGAGGAAAAAATTGACCGAATATTCAAGGCGTACCGGGAGGCTGGCGGTACGATGGACAAGCACCGTGGAACAGTCAGCGAGCCGACGCTGATTGACGGAAAAGTTAAGTTCGGTTGGTACGCACCGAACGTGTCAGCAGCAGATATTTTGAATGAGACTGATCTTGCTGTTGTAATAGACGAGCGAGATAAAGCCCGCAAACGTTTAGACGAGGCCCACCGCAAGATGCGCAGTTTGGGGATCACCGGATTGAGCTGAGAAGTTAATCCCGCCGCAGAAACGGTAGCGTCTCAGTCTGAAGTTTCCCGCCAGTACTGCCCCCCTTCTGTCGTAAGGGTTTCATCGTGGAGGTCAAAGACTACGGCCATGATCCCGCCGTCGCCGACTGAGCCGTCCGTATCGGTATATTTGATAGAAATGTCGTACCGAAAGTATGTCGTGCCTCGCTCTCCTGCGTTGTCCAGCGCGAAATCCCATAGGGTACCCTGGCGATGTTTTTCCCTGTCGTCTCTGCGGCGGGAGACCACGCCATAATCCACGGCGGTCTTTTGTCCAGCAAGCAGGACCGGGATCTCTTTGAACCAAATCTCGTAGGCTCCAATTTCCGACCTTATCGTGCTGAGTTGCACATATCGGGCAGTTCGCGTCCCACAGTTGGTAAGTAGAAATTTCCAATCTGAAAGTTTACTGCTCAGCGGTTGCGATCCCGCTATTTCTAGGACGAATGCCGGACATTCATCCTTGCCTGCTGATAGGCGAGATTTGTGTGTTTCCTTCCAGACAATCAGCGCAAAACCAAGCAGAATTAGGATGGCTCCAGCCAACCTATTTAGTAGAGCGCCGATCCCGGCTCCAATAAGCATCAAACCAAGACCCCACGCATTTCCCTTTATGGTTTCTACCATGCGCATTGCATGGGCACACTCCATGCGCTACACTCATGGTGGAGTGTTGCCCAAATCTCCGAGTTTGCCTAAAGGCCCGACTGCGATTCGGGCCTTTAGCGTTTTTATGATCTCACTTTTTTGCAGAACAAGGAAACGCCACTGACCATTGAAAAGCTAACTGCCTGCGGTATAACGTTGTTCGTTGGCCTCAATGAGCACGCGGAAGAAGCTGAACAGAAATTGCATGTTCTCCTTGGTTTGAGGCAGTGAAAATGGATTGATGGTGAAATCTCGCGCCTCCTGGCCGACGTTCAGATACGATCCGCTGAAGATCGTGGTTAGCGACTCGAAGCTGCCACCGATATCGAAGATGAAGGTCAGCGGCTTGTATTTTTGGGCGTTCTGCAGCAGAAAATTACAAAAATACGATTTTCCACTCCCTGTCATCCCGAGAATCAGCGTGTGGGCAACTTCACCGTTATGCAGGTTGAGAAAGTAGGGTGTGCTGTTGTCGGTTTCGAGCACGGCCAGGTATTCGGTGCCGAGATAGGCGTTCGTCTTTTCGCCGGGAAGGATCGTAAACAGAAAGGACAGGTCGGCGTAGTTTGTGTTCAGCAGATACAGCTTGCGGAGGTTGAGCGCATAGTTGCCCGGGACAGTGGCGAAATAGGCGTTGAGCTGGTTGTACGTTTCCACAAACAGATTACCGTCGGCGTTGGTGAAGATGCCGGTGAACTCGGCCCCGAGCTGCTCCAGTTCGGCTTTTGAGCGGCCGTACAGCACAATCGTCAACGAGAAATCGCCGAGCGATTGGCCGTCGCCCAGAGCGCGCAGGCAGTCGCCAAGATTTTCAATGTCGGCCTGCTTGGACTCGTCCACCAGCACATCACGCGGGTTCGTCTTCGTGGCATCATTGCCCATCTGGGAGACAAACCCTGTCTTCGACATATTGAAGTGGCGACGGCGCTTGTTCACTTCTTTGTGGGCCTTGTCCGCGGGGAGCGGCGTCCACTCTGTGACCACGTAGAAGTTGGCCGGAATCTTCAGCAGCGCGTCCAGCACCAAGGGCCGTGTCTCAGTGATGGCCTCTTTCATCGTTAGCACCCGGACGATGTGATCGCCGACGCGCAGATGATCGCGTTCGGCTTCGATATTCGAGCTGACGACCTGATAGTCGAGAAACTGCGTGGACTGCGGCCTGCCCGCAACGCGCCAATCGTCGTAATTCAGCAACCGGCGGAAGAACACGAACTGTCCCTGTTGATTCAAGATCTCGATTTGCATGAAATCCGCGAGCTGCCGAGCGAATGCCTGCACGCTCTGGTCGAGCCGTCGAAGATCGTGCTCAACATGCGTACGCAATAGCGTTTTCATGCTGTCATTGGTGAACTGCACTTTGAGTTCGCCAACTGCGCCCGCGGGATCGTGCAAGATTCGAGCGATTGCCGCGCCCACGCCGGTCTTCGACCGGGCGCCTTCGAGCAGGATGCAGTAGAAGATTTCAACCTGATAAAGATGGTCACGCTTCGCTTCAAAGAACTGCCGCCGCTGGTTAATCGCTGCGTCCACAATCGGATCGTCATATTTTGCGAAGGGTATGTCCGGGCGATTCGATTTGAAGAGGTATTGGTAAACATGGAAGCCTGGGCCAAACGTCTTGAGGGCTGCCTCCAACCGCTTCACGGCATACTCCTGCTCCGAGCGGTCCAGACTTTCGTAGTCCACGCCGGGAACTCTGAGGACCATGCCGAGATCGCCGCTCTTCGTAAGGAAGGCCGTCTCATTCCAGAAGCCATAGAGGTTGATGTGGTCGTTGAGAGCGCCACTCTCTTTCCAGGGCTTGATGACCTTGTCGAGACGCAGCATCACACCACCTCCACACGGGGAACTTGCTGCTTAGCGGCGTCGTAACGCAGCTTGTAGCGTTCGGACTTTGCCAGGATGCGAAGGAAGGCCGGATCGCTGTTTGTTACCCAATGCCCGAAGGCAAAACCGCCAATGAAGACGGCGATACCGGCGAGGATGGAGTTGAAGAGATTGAAGGCCCCCACCGCGCCGACGCAGACGAAGTAGAACAGTGTGCGTTCCACGCCCAAGTAGGTGAGCGGCTTATGCAGACTCTTGAATACTCGATTTGTGCGATGTCTCTCTCGTGGTTGCTCTGGCATATGTCCTCGTCTAAAGGTGGGCGGGAGGTGGCCGGGAAGCGCTCTATACGCCTGTGCCTCGCCAAAATGATTACGTTGCGGATCTCAGCAAGAAAACTGATTGAGTATTGCTGAACGAATGAATGCGGGATCTGCATTTCAAGGCAAGACCGACGCACTTTCCGCAAGGTTTTCCTCAT
>Ga0208563_1001193_pt1 | contig 18203 bp, 26 predicted proteins | sample June2015DPH_17_1_2_FD_184717 | JGI IMG/M metagenome (GOLD analysis project Ga0208563, IMG submission 184717) | Peatland microbial communities from SPRUCE experiment site at the Marcell Experimental Forest, Minnesota, USA - June2015DPH_17_150... | ecosystem: Environmental > Terrestrial > Soil >... | reverse complement strand
GGGCAATTCGAAGCGGTTGAACCGGATCCGGAGCATAAGGATAGGTATGCTTTTCGCGCCGCTGGAACCGGGAATGCACTGCAACTGGAGGCTTGGGAGAGTGGGGCGCCCACAATTTACGAAGCGGTGAAAGGGCCGGCTCCGGGGGCGTCACGCTTGGCGGATTACGCCGGTGTGTACACCCCGGTGTGTACACCAATGATGAGATTCGTACCGCGTGGACACTGATCGTGCAAAACGGCAAGCTCATCCGGCAGCAGTGGATGACTGAAGATGAAGAACTCGAACCCGCCTTCTCCGATGGTTTTATTGGCGACCTGAGTGAAGGCCAATTCCTTATCCACTTCGATCGCGACCGCACCAACCATGTGACTGGTTTCGACGCGTCCACTGACATGGTCCGGCCGATGAAATTCATTAAAGTCGCGAACGGTGCTACTCAAAAACAGATTCCCAGTGTCGCGGAACGGTGAAAGGAAAAACGCTTCGGAAGCGGATACGGTGATGCGAATCTGGGCCCCGATCTTGAGCAACTTTAAGCGTACGGTGTTGCATTGCGCCTTCGCCATCTACAGTCCCAGCTTAGCTACTTTCCGTCGCAAAAATGCGCTTTCTGACATAGGCCGGGTAACGTTACACGCAACGGATATAGCTCTTACCGAGAGCAGCGAATTCTTGCAGGCCGAGGACCTACCAAAGGCCTCGGAGATGGCCGAGCGCCGGCTGTTTGATCGACTGGACGAGATTGATATTCCGCATCGGAGATCGCCACGCCTGGGCAAAATCACTGGTCACGATCGGTGCGTGAAACGTGTTCAATTTCTCTTCTATGAAGCTGCCATACCGCACCAGGTCTCCGGAACGGTGTTCCTGGTACCAGATGCCACCCAGGCGCGAATCGCGCTGATCCGGGCGGGTTTTGAACAAAGCACCATTTCCGCGGGTGCTTTGATCGAGCCTCAGAGCGAATGCGCGATTCATCTCCTTGAGCATCCTCGGTCTTCTGGAATCACACGCAGGGCCGGCTCGCATGGAAGGACAGAAAGTTCAAGGTAGAGAGGAGACAGAAGTATCGGTGGGGACTACTCGAACCGCGTTTGAGCGCCTTTTCGTTGGGGACATTCGTGCCGCGGGGCAACTTGCGAAAGTTAACCCGGTGAGGATACGCACGGTGGTGAGCGTTTGCGAGGAGAAGATTGAGGTTCGAGGTGAGGGTATCGCTTATCTCCAGATATCCATCCGCGACACGCATCCCGTCCCGTTCGAAAAAATCGATCAAGTCATAAACGCGATTGCTCGAAACATCCCAGCAGGACCCGTCTTGATTCGTTGCGCGGGCGGCATGTCGCGTTCGCCGGTTATGACGGCGGTCTATTTTGACCTGGTCAGATGGCGGACCTTTGACGAGTTGCTTCGCCAGTTGAGTGCAGTGAGGACGGTCGTGGATCCATCGCCAATCCTGATGCGAAGTGCAAGAGAGTACTTGAGAATACGAGCCTAGGAGGAGCGAAATGGAACTCATCCGCACTGGGGGAGCGCGATCTAGTGGCCTGTCGCAGTGAGTTCGTTACTGTGGACGCGGCGGGTGGGGTCAGAGTACTTCCACTGGATGGGCCGAGCGTTGGCGGAGTAGGCGTTGATGTAGCGGCGTAGTTTGCGAGCTAAGTCGGAAACCGAGGTAAAGATGCCCCGCTGTTTCGGCCGAAGAACCGAGACTCCGCGTTTTGCGTAAACAGATGTCGACAATGGACATGACCAACATGGTCAGATTCGTTATAATGAGTGTATGCGTACCGTAAATATTAGCGACTTGAAAGCGCAGCTCAGTGCTCATATCCAGCTCGCAAGGGACGGCGAAGAGGTGCTGATTTGCGACCGCAACAAGCCGGTAGCGCGGATCGTTCCCTGCCGCATGAACAACCACTCCGAGCAAGAGCAGCGACTGGTTGCCCGTGGCGTTCTCACGCCGCCGTTGAAGAGGCGGCGCTCGGCAGTTTCATTGCCGGAACCACCGGGAGACATTTCTGATGACGTCATGGAGCAAGTATGGCGAGAAGAACGGCAAGGCCGGTAAAGGGGCCTTCGGCTTTTTGGGACACGAGCGCATTGGTTCCTCTGTGTGTCCGTCAGGGCACCACGCCGCGGACGATTGCACTTTACAAGAGCTGCGGGGTGGTTGTCTGGTGGACGACCCCGGTTGAGATTGCGAGCGCCTTGGCACGCCTGGTTCGGATGAAGCAACTCAACTACAGTGACTGGGCCAAGGCGCGTAAGCTCGCCAACGCCCTTGCTGACGCCTGGTCTGTCATTCAGCCGTTGGATGCGGTGCGCCACAAGGCGATGCAACTTGTGGATCGTTATGATTTGCGGGCAGCCGACGCGCTGCAGTTGGCAGCCGCACTCGTATGGTGTGAGGACGTCCCGCAAGGCCGGGTCTTTCTGACGGCGGATCAGAAACTGCAAGAAGCGGCGATGCTGAGTGGTTTTGACGCCAAACAGATCTAACTGCTGAGAACCAACCAAGGCGGCAGCCCCGATGGGAACTTTGCATCGCGCTCGTATTCGGCGCAGAATCGCGGCGCACGCTGGGCTTGGCTGTGGTCAGAGGCTCGGTCTTCTCGCTGCTGCTGACCGTGTACATCACTCCTGTTTTCTGCGTCTACATGGAATCCGTTCAGAGCTGGCGCGTGGGGGAACACGCCAACAACCAGCTGTTAACGCCCAATAATATTCACATTCACGTTGGCGGGAATTCTCGGAGTTTTCTTCAGCCGCCGCCCAAAGATGATGCTATACAAGTCTTCCAAAAACGGCTCCTTTATTATCGCTTCGTTAATCATGACGCGGTGGCGGATTCGAAATACGGATTCTCGGGATTTCGATTTCGACCGGAAGTCTCCGCAATGGCTGAGGTACTTGGTGCGGTGATCGTCGAAGATCCCGAATTGCAGAAGGACATCATCGAATTGTTGCAAGAACGCGATGAGCAGTCGCGGGTCGATCGCGCCAGTGGACAGGACGGGATGGTGCTGAAGGCCGTTTTGTGGCACTGCCACCAATCCGACCAGCGGCAAGTGTTTGTTCGTGAAATTGCAGCTACCGCTAACCGGATCTACAGCGAAGAGGGAGAATCGCTGAAAATCACCAATGAGACTGTGGGACATGTGCTCAAGAACCTAGGGCTTTACACCCGCCGACTCGGCAATGCCGGAAGGGGACTCGTGCTTGACAACGCCACCCAGGCTCGGGCACATGAACTGGGTTATGCCAGTGAGGTACTCCCAGGTAGTGATGGAGTGTCTGCCTGTGGTCACTGCCACAACCAGCAACTGCTGCAAACACAAGATGTTGTGCAGGAGGTGCAGGTTGTGAAGGTATGGAGGGATATTTAGCAGCCGGGTGCTGTCTATCGAAGGCTACCGCGTAAGCCCTGAGTTGATTGAGATGGTAAGGTCAGGAGCATGGGACCCAGCGCATCACGAAGCAGACCGGCAAAGCCGGGATGCGCTGGCTGCGCGTGGGTATTGGCAAGCTTTTCAAAAAGTGAAGACCGCCGTGTCCAAGGTGCTCGTTGGCAAGAATCCGGGAGCGATTGCCAGAACGGATCACAGGGAATGGTACAGAGAACTTTTCGAGCCATGTGTTGTATCCGGCCTGATCCCGGCCTCGGCCCGTGCTGGTTACCGCGATGATGCCGTCTATCTGCGAAAGTCCAGGTATGTTCCGCCGCGTTGGGAAACTGTGCGCGATGCCATGACCGCTCTGTTCGACTTGCTCGAAGCGGAACCGGAGTCATCGGTTCGGGCTGTGCTCGGTCATTGGCTCTTTGGTTATATTCATCCTTATCCCGATGGCAACGGCCGTATGGCTCGCTTTCTGATGAATGTCCTGCTGGCTTCGGGTGGGTATCCGTGGACGGTGGTTCGCGTTGAAGACCGTGCAGAATATCTGCAGGCTCTGGACCGTGCGAGCATTGATGTAGACGCGAAACCCTTTGCCAGCTTCAGTGCAGAACGGGTGCGTTGGTCGCTCAAAAAGACGAAGCGATCCTTGAGAGCATAGAAGCGCGATAGCCGTTGGCCCAACGGGCCGCTCTGAAATTGACATTCCCCGGATACTTGACAAGAGCGCCATTTGTCGCTATTATATGCGACATAATGGTAAACGAACTGCGAGCTGTGGTGGAGGAATTAGGCGGCGAGCAAACTCTTGGTCGCGCTCTTTCCAGCGATCGTGATATGCGCGAGGCGATCCGGGAGGGGTTTCCTCCTGCGGTCGTGAAGGAGTTGATGCGAACCTCTGGGTTGACTCTGAAAGAACTCGCCAGCGCAGTTGACCTTTCGCCTCGAAGCTTGCAACGCCGCCGTCGCAGCGGAAGGCTGGCACGTTATGAATCCGACCGGCTTTACCGATTGGCTCGCATTGTAGCGATTGCGAATGAATATCTTGGTGACCACGAGCGTGCCCTGCGCTGGCTCAAGCATCCCAATCGTGCTCTCGGCGGCGTCGCACCCGTCGCTGCCATTGACACAGAGCTGGGAGCGCGCCAAGTGGAGAGCATCTTGGGCCGCATCGCCTACGGCGGAATTAGTTGAGCCGGCTTTATCGAATCTTGCGCAAGGCGTATGCCCGTGATCCCTTTGACGGCGAAGGAGCGTACCGCTACGGGGGACGTTGGTCGAGCCCCGGAACCCGCCTCAGCTACACCTCGGAACATCAATCTCTCGCGATGCTGGAGTATTTCGTCCATCTTGATGTCGACGATCCTCCTGGTGATCTGGTTCTAGCGGTTGCGGAAGTCCCGGACGATCTAGCGGGGGAGCGGGTTGAAACCAGCAATCTGCCTGCAAGCTGGCGCGAATCTGCGGCTCCTCCCGAACTCGCGCGATTGGGTGATGAATTCGCGCAACAAGGAGAGAATTGTTTGCTACTGGTGCCCTCGGTTCTCGCCCCCAACGAAAATAACTGGCTGGTCAATCCCGTGCATCCCGACTACAAGAAGATTGTCGTGCGAGAAGTGGAGCCGCTCAGCTATGACCCGCGCATGTTCCGGAAACAACGCAGCCGCCGTCGGCACTAATTATCGACAGTGTGGCTGAAGGCCGATCCCACCTAGACGACTGCACGATGTCGAATTTTCCGCAATAGTGCGAGCGTCTTGCCCGTCTGAGCCTGGTGTTATACTTGGCCGTTTTGCAGATCGAATGAGGAGCCTTCCCATGAACAAGCGGTACGCGCGTTTCTCGGTATTGTCTGTGCTGCTGTTCTCGTGGCTTTGCAATATTCCCCTCCGGGCAGCCGATACGACCAGCTCCACGCCCGCGCCACCCGTTGCGAAAAAGACTCCGAGGGTAACCGAGATCAACGGCCGCAAACTCGTGGACAACTATTTCTGGCTGCGCGAGAAGAACAATCCGGAGGTGAAAGCCTACCTGGAGGCGGAGAACGCCTATACCGACGTAGTGACGAAGCCCACCGAACCGCTGCAAAAGAAGCTCTACGATGAGATGCTGAGCCGCATCAAGGAAACCGATGTGGACGTTCCTTATAAAGACGGCGGATCTTTCTATTACTCCCGGACAGAAGCCGGCAAGCAATATCAAATACGCTGCCGAAAAAAAGGAAGCCTTGACGCTCCGGAAGAAGTTCTGCTCGACATTAACGAGATGGCAAACGGGCAGCGCTTCATGTCGGTCGCAGCTTACGAAGTCAGTGATGATGGAAACCTGCTCGCTTACACCACCGACAACACAGGTTTTCGGCAGTACACGCTCGCCATCAAAGATCTGCGTACAGGAAAGGTCCTGGCTGATCGCGCTGAAAAAGTTGGCTCGGTGGTCTGGGCCAACGACAATAAGACTCTGTTCTACACCGTCGAAGATTCCGCCAAGCGGCAGTACCGCCTTTATCGGCACACGCTGGGGGACAGCGGTAGCGACCCTCTTGTGTACGAAGAAAAGGACGAACGCTTCAATGTTTATGCAGGGAAGACCCGAAGTAAGGCGTACATCCTGCTGATTTCCGGCAGTCACACCACTTCGGAGGTCCGCTACCTCCCGGCCGATCAGCCCACCGCAGAATGGAAGGTCATGGAGCCACGCAAGCAGGATGTCGAATACTATCCCGACCACAACGGAGACTTCTTCTACATCCGTGTGAACGACACCGGCCGCAACTTCCGCTTGGTGAAAGCTCCAGTTTCCGATCCGCGCAGCCAAAACTGGCAGGAAGTCGTTCCCCAGCGGTCCAATGTCATGCTCGATGACGCGGACTTTTTCAGGAACTACTACGTCCTCTACGAGCGCGAGAACGGACTGCCACAGATTCGAGTCACCGGCCTGAACAACGGGCAAACGAAGCGCATCGCGTTTCCCGAACCGGCGTACGCTGCGTATCCCTACATCAATCGCGAGTACAACACCTCCAAGTTCCGCTACACCTATCAGTCGTTCATTACCGCGCAATCGATCTTCGAATACGACATGGGAAGCGGTTCTTCCACGTTGCTCAAGCAGAAGGAAGTCCCCGGCGGATATGACCGGAACCGCTACCAGGTAGAGCGCATTGAAGCCGCCGCATCCGACGGTGTAAACATTCCCATCTCCGTGGTGCACCTGAAAGGCGCCAAACTCGATGGCGCCGGTCCGCTTTATCTTTACGGGTACGGTTCCTACGGGGCGCCCATGGACATCTTCTTCAACTCGAATATTTTTTCGATGGTGGACCGCGGCGTGGTCGTAGCGGTCGCCCACATTCGGGGCGGCGGAGAAATGGGCAAGGCATGGCATGACGCCGGAAGGATGATGAACAAGAAGACCACGTTCACCGACTTCATCTCGTGCGCGGAATACCTGGTGGCAAATGGTTACGGCTCAAAAGACAAGCTGGTGATCGAAGGCCGAAGCGCCGGAGGCTTGCTGATGGGTGCCGTGCTGAATATGCGTCCCGACCTTTTCCACGCCGCGATCGTCGGAGTGCCTTTCGTCGACGTCGTCAACACCATGCTCGACGAGTCGCTGCCACTCACCGTTCCAGAATTTGAGGAATGGGGGAATCCCAAGGAAAAGCAGGCGTTCGACTACATGATTTCGTACTCGCCGTACGACAACATTGAGGACAAGCCGTATCCCAATATCCTCGTGAAGACGTCATTCAACGACAGCCAGGTGATGTATTGGGAACCGGCAAAGTACGTGGCCAAGATGCGCGCGACCAGAACCGATCACAACCTGCTAATCCTGAAAACGAACCTGGATCCGGCAGGCCACGGTGGAGCATCCGGGCGCTATGATCGCCTGAAAGAAGCCTCGTTCGACTATGCGTTTGCCCAAAGCCGTCAACTACACATGATCTGATCGATTCGCAACAGGTTCGAATCATTCATCCCTTCCACCCGCTTTGCGGTCAGTCCTTCCGTTTTGTTGTTTCAAAGAAACTCTGGGGCGATGACCGGGTGACGATTCAGCTTGCGGATGGATCACCGTTTTCCGTGCCTGTGAGTTGGACTGATGTGATTCCTGCAGATGCGTATGTGAGTGTGGGCGGTGGTCGATCTCAGTTTCGCGTGGAAGACTTGATGGCTTTAGCAGACCTGATGGCTTTGAGGCGGAGGCGATGACGGCGATTTCGAAGTGTCATGTAAATTACGTCCATTATGTCATGCTTATTATGTACATGATCCCATCAGCAGTGGCGTCGACTCAAGAGCATGAACGCAACATTGTACAGTCAATAGTGTATTGCGAGGTGACAACCCCACGTAATTATCTTGACAGTTGTATTGATATGGACATAATAAGCTTGACAGCCATGAAACGACCGGGAGCAAGCAAACCTAGCCGTGCCGTTGATGCCAAAGCCGAGGCGCTCCTCCGACAGGGAGCACTCCATCCACATCCCGATACCGTGCGCGACGAAGCGTTCCGCCAGGGTGAGTTCTTCGACTCCCGCGATCTCGTGCAAGTGCGTTATGAGATGCTGCGACGTCACCAAGTCGACGGACAAGCGGTGACCGAGGCTGCAGTCGCATTCGGGGTGAGCCGGCAGGCGTTCTACACGGCGGAGGCCGCGTTTGAGGAGAGGGGTATCTCCGGTTTACTTCCTCGCCGGAGAGGTCCCAAGCGTGCTCACAAGTGCACCGCCGAGATCCTCGATTTTGTCGGACAGTGGCGTGCGGATTCGCCGGCGGAGAAGGACGTCACCGAGGCCATCCAGAAACGTTTTGGCGTTTCGATTAATCCGCGTTCGATCGAACGCGCGCTGGCACGACGGAAAAAAAAACGATGAGGGGGCTCTTCCAGTGAAGACCCTGGATCAGCTGATCGACTGGAAGCAAGAGTACGAAAACCTGCGTCGGGAGGCGCTTCAGGCGGACTCTCGCCGTGGTCATGGTCTGGCACTGTTTCTGTCACACGGAATGATGGCTTGGCTGGAAGCTTTGACGGCACTGAGGTCACATCCGATCGCGCAAACTGCACCGCAGGAATCGTTCGATCTTCCGTTGGTCCTGCGGCCCGATCTGACCACGTTATTGACCAACATGGTTTTGTCTTGCATGAGAAGAGGGGCGCATGAACACATCCAATAAAGTTACCGCCGAGCATTTGCGACGGTTGGCATATCTATATGTTCGCCAGTCTACACTCCGGCAAGTGCACGAGAACCGCGAGAGCACGGCACGTCAGTACGATCTGAAGCGACGGGCGCAGGTGCTGGGATGGGCTGCCGATCAGATCGTCGTGATCGATGAAGACCTGGGCTTATCCGGAGCCACTGCGGACAACCGCAATGGTTTCCAACGCCTGGTTGCCGAGGTCGGACTGGGCCGGGTTGGTCTGGTGATGGGGTTGGAGGTGTCACGTTTGGCGCGCAGTTCGACGGACTGGCACCGGTTGTTAGAGATCTGCGCTTTGGCGGATACCCTTATTCTCGATGAGGATGGAATCTACGACCCGGGCCACTTCAACGACCGCCTGTTATTGGGTTTGAAAGGGACGATGAGCGAAGCCGAGCTGCACTTGCTGCGGGCCAGACTGATTGGTGGCCAGCTCAACAAAGCCCGGCGAGGCGATCTGTGGATGAAGCCGCCGATCGGTTTTGTGTATGACAGCAGCGGGCGGGTCGTGTTCGATCCCGACCAGCAGGTTCAACGAGGCGTGCGCTTATTGTTTGAGACTTTTCGCCAGACAGGTTCGGCCCTGCGCGTCGTCCATCACTTCAAGACCGAAGGTGTCCTCTGGCCCAGACGCATCACCTCAGGCGTGCGCGCGGGTGAACTGTTTTTTGGACCATTGGAGCACAGCCGTGTGTTAGGCATTCTGCACAATCCGCGCTACACGGGAGCATTCGTCTATGGCCGAACTCGCCAGCGCAAGGTTATCATTGCCGGACAGCTTCGCTACCGACGCCTGAAGCGCGAGGAATGGTCGGTGTTCTTGCCCAATATGCATCCGGGATACATCTCCTGGGAAGAGTTTGAATCCAACCAAACGAAACTGCTCGCCAATGCGAACGGCTATGGTGAGGACCGGCGCAAGAGCCCGCCTCGCGAAGGCGCCGCCCTGCTGCAAGGTCTTGTCATATGTGGCGTGTGTGGTCTACGCATGACGGTGAGATATCACACCGACCATGGTCATCTGATGCCGGAATATGTTTGCCAACGACGCGGAATCCAAACCGCCGAGCCGATATGCCAACATCTGCCCGGCGGCCAGATCGATCAGGCCGTCACCGAACTCGTCCTGAAAGCCGTCAATCCAGCTTCGTTGGATGTGGCGTTGGAGGTTTTTGAAGAGTTGCGGGCACGACAGGCTGAAGTCGATCGTTTGCGGCGGGCCCAGGTGGAACGTGCTCGCGAAGAGGCCGAACTGGCTCAGCGCCAATACTTGCTGGCTCGTCCGGAAAACCGCTTGGTCGTGGATAATCTGGAGCGGCAGTGGAATGAAAAGCTCACCAGCTTGTCTCAAGCCGAGGAAGAGTACTCTCGGATGAGCAAGTCGCAACCATCAGCACTCACGGATGAAGATCGGGACCGCGTCCATGCGCTGGTTTCCGATCTTCCGCGTGTGTGGAACGATCCGCGTACTCCAGCTCGAGATCGCAAGCGGATGCTACGGCTTCTTATCGAAGACGTCACACTCGTGAAGAATCAGAAAATCCATATTCACATCCGCTGGAAAGCCGGGGCAACGACATCGATGGAACGACCGTTGCCTCTGAGCGCCCCGGATCTGGTTCGTACCCCTGCGGACATCGTCGAACTCGTCCGTGTTCTAGCCACCGAACAAACCGATGCTCAGATTGCACGGACTCTCAACGCGCGTTGGCTCCGTACTGGCAGGAAGCACTCCTTTACACGGCTGATCGTCCGGCACATTCGCAACGCATATGACATTCCATCCTACGTCCAACATCTTCGCAGCAACGGTTGGCTCACGGTACCAGAGGTTGCTGCGCAGATGGGAGTACACTCAAGCACCGCCAAACGCTTCGCCGTTGAAGGTGTGCTGCGCGCTGTTCGCGCTGATGACACGGGACGTGTGCTGTTCGAGCCAGTCGTCGGTCCCTTGCCTCAAGCCCAGCCCGGAAAGCGCTTCCGGGATCGACGCCGTTATCCTCAACTCGCATCGAACATGTCCAACGAGGTGCAGTATGAAGCCTGATCCTTGTCCCGCGGTTTGTACGGACGTGCGGGCACGACTCCCATCCCATAGTGCACCGCGAACTCTTGATAAGTGGGATTCAGATCCGGATCGTAGCGACAGGCTCGGGTGACGGCGGTTTTGGTGTTATCGGGTACCGCCAAAGTCGGCACCCCACCGAAAAACTCCAGCGCGTGGATGTGCGCCTGGATCCAGGCTTCCAACTGCTGATCCCGAGTCGCTTCCGCGTAGGTGTAGGAACTGGCGCCCAACACAGAAACAAACAGCGATGCTGGCCAGGCTTGCCCAGTCGTGGCGTCATAGACAGGGATCGTTGCCCCCGCCCAGTCCACGAACATCTTTTCCCCGGCCTTGTGTTCCTGACGCAGCACCACATCCAAGTGCCGCCGCCACCGCTGATAGCGCTCGCAAAACCAACTGTAGCGATACCCTTCAGGATTTGCTTGCCGGTATTCTTCCCACACCAACTGCAGGGTCAGATGACGATGTTGCCGCAGTTGTTGATGGATAGTATTCCAGTCTGGCTCTGGCCGCTGTCGTATCGTTCCGCCCTGCACCGGCTGGTTCCCAAATAGCTTGGCTTCCAGTTCTTCCTCGCCCAAGCCTCCCGGCAACGGCCAACCGATCCCGGCTGCCACCGCCCGTTCCAGGTACTCGTGAACCGTGCCCAGCCCCATTCCGCAACTGCGTGCGATCTGGCGCTGCCCCAACCCCAACTCGAACCTCAACCGTAGGACTTCCTTCGTTTTCCGCATGGACTTTCTCCTGGCCGGCACCCTGTCCTCCTTGATTGATGGAGTTTCAATGCCGGGTGATTGTCCAGCGTCGCTGTACCTCCTGCTGTTCGTCTGTGGAAAACATTCCGCTCCAAGCCGAACGCCATTCCGCTAGGTGAGAAAAACTGTTCGCCTTCCCACCGGAATCGGCGTTCACCTTCAGACCGGAATGCTGTTCGGAATCACAACGGAATCGTGTTCGGCTTCAGAGCGGAATCACGTTCGCCTTCGACCGGATTCCCCATGACCAGCGAAGGAACCAATCTCCTCGACCGAGCAGATGTGATGCGTACCTACCGAAGTTCTCGCTGGCAGTCGAGCACCTTGGAAGAGCCCTTTCAGGAAATCTCGAAAATCCAAGATCGGCGCATATTCGATTGGGAATAGATTTTATTTTTAATTGCATTTGTGAAATTGTGATATATTGGACTTTCTGCAGTTGCTTGGAAGGAGTGTTCTTATCGCGAGAGTCCAAGTCGTAAGAGAAGCAGCACGGGACGTTGGAAGGTACAAGCTTTGTTTCCAGTGGTGCCGGTATTTCTATGATGACGGTGGGTTGGAACACGGGTACCGATTTATCTGGAGGCGTGAGGACAATAGCCTCCAGGCAGCTAGGGGGCAAGCTCGAATCCCATCGATCAAACTGGCCCGAGAGCTTGAACAAGAAGCAATCGACAACGGATGGGGCGATTACAACGGCGATGCAATGAGCGAGGCGGAGAAATGACCGCTGCGACCACGGCAATTGTGTCGGTGCAATCGTTTTGAGCGAATAATTGAAGCAGGGATCCGTCGTCAGCAAGGTGCACACCTCGAGCTTGTACAGCCGTTTCGAAAGTTCTTGATCGTCCACTGCGTTGGCGGCTTCATTCCGCAAGATACTCTCAGCGAACACGTCCCAAGTGCTTCTTTCGTTTCGACATTTCTCGACTGGTCGTCAGGTATCGAACGAGCGCCCAGATCGAGAGTGCATGCAGTTGCTGATCAACTTTGACCCGGACTGATTATGCGCGATATTCCACCGGTCTCGAGTGAACATTTCACAGAACCATCAGGGGGTAAGCATGTCGACTAACGAAGACAAATTGAAAGAACAATTCCGATCGTGGACGGGCAGGTTCACGATGCACCTTCAAAAGAATACGCCAGCCACTTTGTCCCATTTGGAAGAACTCAAATGCGATCTCGGATATATTGCCAAGCTTTTGTTTCAGTATTCCAACATTCGACTACCGCAAAGAAAAAAACTGAGGAAAGACTCTAACGCATACCGGAACGAGGTGCGGCGAATTCGTGGAAAGTTGTTGAGTTGTGCCGACGAAGTCGAAAGCCTGTGCTCCAAGAACTTGTACGGCAAACAAAACATGCTGGGCACTCATTTACGTTTACAAGATTCGTTGAAGGAAAACGTGCGCAATTTTGAAAATCTACCGCGCTTCTTGAGGGAAAATGCCGAGTACATGGAGTGCTTGCGTCAGCTGTACAGGCTGTTCAACGCACCTTACATATTTGGCCCTGAATCCTTGCTGCTCGCAGTGCAGAAGGAGTTGAAGAATTGTGCCGGCAAAAAATCCGTTGACGGTGATCTTGCGGACCTGTTAGCGGCGGCCTACGCAGCCTCTGGCATCCCAAGGGAAGTCAATTATGAGAGCCAGGCTAGGAGACTAAGCCGGTTCCGGGAACCGCTCCGTAAATTGATTCCGAATGGGGACCGGGAGCGTCTGATTGATTATTACTTCAGACAAAATCAGACCTAAGAATTCGCTTCGTTTTGTCCTGGTCGCGGCATGCGGTTTGCGTCAGACTCCTCGCTATGAAGATTACGCCGGCTGGACAGCTAGGCGGCCAAAACAAAATCCTCGACGTGATCTGTACAGGTTTCTTCTATATGTCAGAAGGCAAGTTTGTATCAACATTGCAGGCGATTCTCGACATGTTGCAGCGCCGGACCGTTATTCCAGCAGCTGTTCTGCAAGATGTGCGTTCTTTTTCGGCAAATCTGTGTCAGCTGCTGGAAAACTACAATTGGCGATTTTCAAACTGTCCCGTAGCCACGCTGGACGCTCTTCGGCGAGAGCTTATTCCCCTCGTTGAGCGCGAGATTTGTGCGTGTGCCCCCCCTGGAAGTCCGAATTTGGATCAGCCGCCGAATCGAACCGTCAAGGCTTGCCAGCCTGTGTCACAGAAAAAGCTAATCGCAAACCGACAGAACTCACTCCGCTCAACGGGGCCAAGAACCCCGCAAGGGAAGCAGGCCGTCCGGCAGAATGCAGTCACGCACGGACTGCTCTCTCACCCAGTTGTCGTGCTGTCACAAGAAGAATTGGACCAATTCGAGAACTGGCGGTCAAAACTGCGGAGCTGGATCGGACCAAAAAATGAGGCCGAAGAGCGATTGGTAAGCAACGCGGCGGTCCTGATTTGGAAATTAGGGCGCTGCATCCGTGTTCAAGGCTCGCTGCTGTCGACGCCTGGGTCGGCCGATCGTTGGCGGACACTGCACCGGTACGCAGGTTCCCTAAACCGACAGCTAAGAGAACTGATTTGTGATCTTCATATTCTACGCAACGAAAAAGGAGGAGCTATGTCCGATAAAGAACGTAAGTGGGATCTGCGAACAGATGGTGAGTTGTGGAAAGCAGCCGCAAGCGCAGTGGACGATCCAGACTTTCAGAAACGCTGTGACAGCATGGTCGGCGGGCTACAAGAAAACTTAGATCGAACGGATGGTCTGCTCTTCATCGTCGCTGATAGCGTTGCTGCCGCATTCATACGCAAACAACAAGTGCTTGCCTACGGGAGTGCACACACACGGATCGCGACATTCAATTCACGGGAAAACGTGGAGACGGCCGATCCGTCCATTCGCGAGTCGGCACGAATTGCGGCCGCTTTCCCCTCAGACGATGTTCTGGACAGGAGCATTAAATGTGAGAGTTTGTGCGATCGTCAGATCCAAAAATTTATGGAGCTAGTGGACCGATCCTGGAAAAGTACCGGGGAACAGGCGTCGGATGTTTAACACAAGCCTCCCCAGAGAGCACAGGAGGGGAAGGGAGAAGAGCCCGGCGTGGAATCCACGCACAGATGAATAGCATGTCGCCAAAAAAGAAAATTGAGCGTTTGGTGGATGGTCTGCTGGCTGTTCCGGAATGGTACGCAGCGATTTTGAACGCGCAGCGACCAGCGCGGGAAGTTCCACTGACCATGAAAGAGCTTTTGAAACGGATCAACGAAGCTCTGTCTGAAGGCGTTAAAGCCCACATGAGGGTAGAGGAGGTGCCAGAACTGCACCGACTGGAAGGGTTCATTCGCCGCGCGGCTAAATACTTAGAACCGAAAGAAGAAACTGCCGGAGCGAAGGCTACCCTGCCAAAGGCGATGGGACGCTCGATTGCACGACCACCTCGTCGGCCTCAGCGGAGGTCGCCGCGCTCTAGTGCTTAACAGATCGGGTCTCATGCCCGCGCACCGAGACCCAGGCCATTGGGCCGGAAGACGAAAACTACGAAACAAAGCCAAGAGCCGCCCCATGGGTCTGCTCCCTACTAGATCCGAGGCGAAACCGCGGAGGAACCGAGATGGACGGGAACAAAGGAAAGGGTGGGCGGGAAAACTACGAAACAAAGCCAGTAGGTGCTTTGTTTTCAATCCGCCCTTTCGTCGGAGACTCTTTCATCATCTGCCCATTCGGGAAAGAGCCCAGCAGTGGACCTGCAAGACAAACCCTGATCGCCGCGAAATCCCTTCCCAAGATGGACCATTTGTACTCCGGGAAACTTCTTTTTACCGGACCGGGGCCTGGGTGCGTCTGGTCCGGGTAGCCGTTGCGTTGGGCGGGAATTATTTCGCGTGCTCTTCCAGCACGGCGGCCATGCGGGTCTGATAACCGCGGCCACCGGCCTTGTACGCCTCGACCGTGCTTTCTTCAAGGCGCAGAGCGATCAGAACCTTGCGCGGTTTTTTCTGCGGGCCGCGCTGGCCGCGTTTGCGTTTCTCCGAATGTGCGGCGAGATCGGGAAAGACTTCGGATGCCGGCGTTGCCTTGGCAAACATGGCGTCGGTCCACTCCGGGTTTTCCTTGTCGATCATCTCGGGATCAGGCTTTTTCTTCATAGCGTTTTACCTCCGTTTTGTGGGCGCGGCGCAGGCTGATAACCCGCACCGTCGCACCGGATTTGGTGAAGACCAGAGCATGAAGGCGGTTCCCGATATAACCGAGCGCGAAAAAGCGGGCTTCGCCGTGGCGGCTGGACGGTACGATCATGGCTGTGGTCCAATCGAATTCAGCGGCGAGCGTGAACGGGAGGCCTCTTTCCCGGATGTTCTTCGCGTTTTTCGCCGGATCAAAGTCGATCTTCATTATTTAATTGTATATACAAATAAATAGACCGTCAACCCTAATCCGAAGGGTTTTCGATCACGAAACGGATTGCACTGCTCAGCACCGCCCGATCTCGCTATCGACGACATTCCGAATCGCAAAAATTGCAGATTGCCATTGCCTTTCGCTTTATGTTCTCCTATGATGACTGTGTGCACAACTGGCTGCCATGCTCGATTTGGATTCAACCTTTACCCAAGCGTGGCTCCAACCAATGCGGCCGTTTCCGGCATTGGTCTTCAGCGGAACAGCGTACCGAGCCCCAAGTTTGTGCAACCCGGTTGCACAGCGACGACAACCGACTCCAAGTCGGTGAAATGCTGCTGCACGAAGGGGTCGAGGCCTACAAGGAGGAAGGGACCAAGTTCATGCAGCGCCTGGTCGCCAAGCCGAGTCTAGGGTCAAGAACTCCTGACCTGGGTGGGTAAAGAGGTCGCCCTCGTTTGCCGAGCTATTTTTCTCCCTTCGCGAACGCGCCGGGCTTCGCGCGTAGCCCGATCATCACCGCGTGCAGGGTCGAATATTCAACGGGTCCGGCAACGTTGCGCCCCCCGGCCCAGCCCTCAGCTCGACGAGCGGTCCACTCGATTACGCGCTCTTCAGCCACGATCACCATTCTGACGATCTCGGCCGCACCGGTTGAAGCCTGCTCTCGAACGCGAAAAGCAGTACTCACCACCGAGGAGAGCTTCAAAATGCAGGGGCATAATACGGCCATAATAAGGTTGGGGCACTTTTCGAAAGGCCAACAAGAGATCGCCCAAGAGTTTGCCCGCTGACGACTTGAGCCATCGCCGCTGCAGCCTAGACCGAAATCCGTCAACCCCCGTGGCGTCTCATCGGCACCACGGATGCGGGCAAAGGCCGCTGCGAAACGAAGCCGATAAGTGCTTTATTTTCAGCGTCTCGCTCCAAAACGCTGGCTTCAGTAAAAAACCCGCGCCGTCAGCGGATTTCCGATTTACCATTTGTTAGTTTTATGGTAAAAGTTCTGTGGTATCTAGCAAAAGTCTGTTATCCACGTAGTCTGCAAAAGTGATATCCACGTAGTCTGCCAAAGTGTCATCTACGTAGCCTGCCAAAGTGTCATCCACGTAGCCTGCCAAGGTGTCATCCACGTGGTCTGCATAGTGGCTTCAGCGTGATGTGCATCGTAGGTTCTGTCAACAACGTCCTGCAAATCAACCGAGACACGGTCTTCAACGCACGCGTGCCCTTCAGCGTGCACTGATCGCTGCGATCCGGAACTTAACGGAGGAACTCATGACGAAAACATCGAAAAAAAGAAATAACCCGCGATCCGTCGTTACCGATCGTGAGAAAACCTCGCCGCGCCGCGAACGCAGTATGATGGCTCAAAGCCGGACGGCGGCTAGCAGCAACTGGGAGAGCATTAAGCAACCGTCGTCGCCCCCGAGCAGCGATGGCCCGCTGAAGTTCAACACGAAAGGCTGGTTCGAAAACAGCCCGTCTTGGGCTGCAGTAGAACGCACGTTTGGAACATCAGACGGACACCTAAGTGCCGAACTTCTGCTACAGGTCACCCGTGCGTTGCCAACAAGGGAAATAGTTGACCCTGATGGGAATCATGCCCTGGCTGCTCTTCACGGCATCAGACCGCGCGACGCACTCGAAGGAATGCTTGCGACTCAAATGGTAGCTGGGCACAACATGGCAATGGATCTTTTCAGGCGAGCGGCGCTGCCTTTGCAGCCCCCTGAGGGCATGCAACTCTACTTGAATTTAGCCACGAAGCTGCAAAGGACCTATGTTGCGCAGATGGAAGCCTTAGATCGGCACCGGGGCGACGGCGAGCAGAAAATGAACGTGGAGCAAGTGCATATCCATGACGGAGCGCAGGGCATCGTGGGTCCATTCAGTCATCGAGGATCCGTGGATGCTTCTGCAGAAGGTCATGGAAAATCCAATGGAAAATCCAATTGATAGCACGCAGACGCCTCGAAGGGGATGGTTGAAAAATGGGAATCCGCCAGGTGACTCGAACACCGCTCCGAGGTGCGGAGCCAAGACGCGTCGTGGCACGGCATGTCAGGCGCCCGCAATGCGTAACGGCCGATGTCGGATGCACGGGGGCGCCAGTACGGGCCCTCGCACCCCGGAGGGTTTGGCAAGATCGCGGCGCTCGCGTTGGAAGCACGGGCTGTATTCATTAGAAAGTAGAGCGGAACAAAAACGCGCACATGAGCTTGTCCGACAGAGTCGGGAGCTCCTGAAGCGATTGTGACCATATATATATACCCACTACTGTCCGGCTAAAGGTCGAAGAGAATCAACTGGTTGACGTTTTCGGCGAAATCGGCACCCACCTCGAGGGGCTGAAGGGCGTATAGAATGGGCGTTTTCTCGAAAAGCGTTACGCTT
>Ga0208563_1001185_pt1 | contig 18249 bp, 10 predicted proteins | sample June2015DPH_17_1_2_FD_184717 | JGI IMG/M metagenome (GOLD analysis project Ga0208563, IMG submission 184717) | Peatland microbial communities from SPRUCE experiment site at the Marcell Experimental Forest, Minnesota, USA - June2015DPH_17_150... | ecosystem: Environmental > Terrestrial > Soil >... | reverse complement strand
AAATCGGCAAACACGGTGGCCGCGGCATCCGCCGAGAACAGCACCGGACCGTGATATTCCTCGTCGGGGACAGGTGCGTCGCGCAGGTCCTTTAAAGTTTCCGCCAGCTTCGCGCCGCGTTCGACAAACTCCCCGGCCGACGGCAACTCTTTCATGTCGAGCGCTAAAAAACCGTTATTGCGTTGCAGGCTCATGCCGTCGCTGGCTTGCGTGCTGAAGGAGATATACATCTGGTATAGATTTTGTCCGCTGCGCACGACCGTTCCTTCGGAATTGACGAAGTACCTGTTCACAGCCTCAAACTTCAGGTTCGATTCCGAGGTCTCGATCTGGGGATCGCTCCTGTACAGAGCCGAGGCATCCTGCAGCATCCTGGTCCACGGCTGGGGATCGAAATCAAGTTTGGCCAGCGCTCCGATCGAGTGTACCGGTTCGGCATGAGCGAAGTCGTCCACCGGCTGGTCGACGTTGTATTGCTTCAGTTGCGACTGCTTGGCCGCAAGGGCCTCGGCCGCCTTCTTGTAAGCCTGGTCGGTTGCCAGCCAGAGTTGATGCCGGAGGACCAGTACATCGTCGTCCAGCGGCATGAAGTCGAGCATGCTGAGCGGGGTTTCGCCCCTGCCGGAATCGCCGTCCTGCTTGTAATCGCCTACACGTACACTGACTCGCAGCAAGCGGACATGCGCGCGCACCTCTGCGCGCAAGGCCCCGAACGCGGCCTCCGCGGAGTAGTCGTCCACATCGATGACACGGTATTCGATGTAATAGGGCGGCGCTACGCGGTCGAGCTTCAAGCTGGACTTCGCGCGGTCCAACTCGGCTCGCATGGCCTGCAAAACGGGGTCGTCGTTGACCACCGACCGCCCGTCCTTTTCCTGCGCGAAAGCGGCAGCTGCCACCAAGCTCGCGAGCATCACAGCAAGCACGCCGGATCGTCTCGTCCTGCCGGGCCTGGTGATCATGATGGGTCCGGTTCTTTCTCCGGCGGGACGGCGGGCGGCCCGACCGGCGCTTCCGGCGAGGGTGAGACGGGCGGAGGGAGCGGCGACGGCGATTCCGGCTTGGGCAGGGTGGGTGGGCGGCTGAGAGAACTCGCTCGTTTCTGCACCTCGATCTCCGAGAACAACATCGCCGGCGCCGCGGCGGCGACTGGTATCGAGCCGGATTCCGCGCCACAAATGCCGTTGAACACTTCAGTCTTCTCGCCCGTCATCACAATACGGCTTAGAGCGGCCAGCGGCGTGCCGACAATATTCACCCCGCGCACGAGTTCATCCGGCCGCCCGTCGGGATAGACTCGCCACACCATCACCGGCAGAACCTCGAACGCCTGTGGCAGGGAACGCTGCGTGAGCGTAAAGCCTCCCTGAATGTCCTCGAAGTAGAGTCCGTAGGGCTTGCCCTGTTTCTTGACCTCGTGAATCAGTTTTTTCCGCAAGTCGGAGTCTTTAGTAGTGCGCGATGAAGTGACGATGAGGTTACCCTGCCGTCCAGTAGGCATCAATCCAGCTTGCGCCCGTCCGTGTCCATTGGAAGACCCAAAGTTTTTGATCGGAAGGCGCGACATGAGAAAGTTTTTCAGGATGCCGTCTTTGATGACTTCCACGCGACTGGCCGGCATGCCTTCGTTGTCAAATTCATACCAGCCGCTCAGATCCATTCCATTCAGGGTGCGCAGCGTGGGATCGTCGGTGACGCTGATGAACTCCGGCAGCACCTGCTGACCGACCTTCTTGGTGAAGGTTTGTCCCTCCTGCTCGCCGCGTTGGCGATGTCCTTCGAGGCGATGGCCAAGCACCTCGTGGAAAAACACGGCGGCGGCGCGTCCGGAAAGCAGAGCGGGTCCATCGAAGGGCTCGGCGAGCGGGGCGTTCGACAGAGCCTTCAAATCCGTGGCAATCTTCTGCACGCGAGTGGCAATCTCGGACTCCGCCGGCAAGTGCTCGATGCTCTCCGCCTGGAATGTCTCCACGCGCATCAGGTCCATGCCGTCGGCGGCGCGCGCTCCCGCCTCGATCACCACGCGGATCGTCGCGCTTGGGACCACCACGTGACTGCCTTCGCTCGACGCAAAGTGCAAACGCGACCTTTGTGCGGTGATGATGGCAAAGGAGGAAATAATGTAGGGATATTTGCGGAGGTAGGACGAGTATTGCCGCGCCATTGTCTCCAGCACCCTCTGATCTGGCGGTGGTGCTAGCTCGCTGTAATCGGCATGGACCTGCGGCTTCTCCTGCGAGAAGTCCGGCGACGGGTCCTCTTCCTGGACGTGTACTCGGGTTCCCGTTTTGACGTTGACATAGGCCTTGGAGGCCTTGCGATATTCCTCGTAGGTCAGCCGCCACAGTTCATGCGCGATCGCATCTTGATTGTCTTCCAGGGCTAGGACTCCCGAACTGATCGCCGACTTCCGCTCGTTGCCGTGGCTGTTGTCGAGTGCCGGACTTCCGATGCGCACGGTAACATCGGCCGTGCGCCTCCGGGCATGACTGGAATTGATCAGAGCACCCTGACTAGCGATCGCGGTGGAGACGGACTGGTCGTATACCGCATAGCTCAGGAAGTAGGGGGCAGGATCCAGTTTTCCCACGCTGGCCTGAGCCCGTTCCAACTCCTGCTGCATGGTGGAGAGCAACGCGTCGCTCTTTTCGTCTCCTGGCGTAGCTGCCCAAGCATGCGCTGTGGCAAGCAGAGCGATTCCCAAGACCCATCCCAGAATGTCACGGCCAGATTGATTCTTCATCTTGGACCAAGTCTTTCACATAACTGCGAGTGCCACATAAGATTAGCAGACGATTCAAGCCGCCAGCCGGTACCCCCGGGGTGGTCGGCGACTCTTCCATAACCGAATTGGGGAAGAGTCGCCCATTCACTCGGGCGTGGCCCTAAGCAATTTGAATCAGAACCGCGCTCAGGGCAGGAACATAGCATGTGAGCTGGGAGCCACTAGGGTTGAGCGTGTAGGCGGCTGATGGAGCGAATGTGCCGTCCGGATTGACGCTGGCGCCCTGGATGGTGACACCCAAGGTTGCGGAGAGGTCTGGCGCGGTGGCTCCGCTCGTGAGCTGGGTCATGGCGAGGAGTGTGGCGGAACTGGCGCTCTGGGGAAGTTGCGCGGTGAACTGGAGGTTCTGGGTGAGGTCCTTGTTGACGACGATGAGGTTGAGACCGCCCGAAGATGTCTTGACCGCGTAAGCAGTGACGTTGAGCGATCCGGCGGAGACCTGCGTGGTGTAAAGAGTGCCCTGGCCGGCGAGGGTGAAGAGGAGAATGCCGTAGAACTCGGGACGCGCGCCGACGACGCTGCCGGCGTCGTCGGCGATCGGCGTGTATCCCGGCCCGTCACCGCCACCGTGGAAGTTGACACCAACGGCACCGCCTTGGGCGCAGTTGAACAGGTAGTCGATGACCCAGAGCGAGGATGCGTAAGAGTCGCTGACGCCGCTCGATCCGCCGTTGTAGAAGGAATTGCATTCGGACATCCGGTAGGGGACGCCGATGCTCTGGGCGCCGGGCGCAAGGATGGCGAGGTTTGCGATCAGCGCCGGGTCCGGCGTAATAAGATACGCCGCCGTAGAAGTCGGCAGCTGGCCGTTGGCGCGATAGTAGTGCTGAGTGAGCAGCGTAATCTCGCTCTTGGTCACGGTCTCGCCGAACGGAACTGTCCATGTCGACTCGTTGCCCGCGTCAGCCGGACCAGTGATCGGCACGCTGGGCGTGCTGGCAAGAATCGCCTCGCGGAACTGGCCCCAGAGAGTAAGGAACTGGGAGAGCGACCAGTTGCCCGCGAAGTAGTTCCCTGCGTGTCCGTAGAGATCGGGCTCGTTGCCGATCTCGATGCCGAGCAGCGACGAGCCGAACTGCTGGGCGGCGTAAGCAACCTCGGCCGCGGCCAGCGCGGGCGTCGTTGCGCCGGTGGCGGCTCCGCCCAGGTTGATGCCGTAGAGGCACTGCCAACCCGCGGCCTTCACGAAGGCGGCGAGCGAGTCGACATCGCTGGGTGCGATCTGGCCGGCGGTCTGGCCGGGGCCGTTCGGCGTCCAGACGTTCCTGTCCACCGAGTTCCCGCCGATACGCAGAACGCTAGGACCGAGGCGCTTGAACATGCCGATCAGGTCGCTGTTGGAGGCGGTGAAGAGCGGTCCGTAAAGTTTGGACTTCTCGTAGGAAAGCCCTGCGAAGGCGGGACCAATGGAGCCTGCCGCTGTGTCGACGACGGTCAAGGAGGCCTGAGTCAAGGGCCCCGGAGGCGCCGGCTGCGGATTTGGTTGCGGGACACCGGTGCTATTCGAAGAACCGCATCCGGGCAAGAGCGACGAAGCGACAAGAGCGACCGTACCCTGCATGATTTGGCGACGCGTAAGCCTGGAAGATTCTGCGTGCGCGCGCAGGGGCGGTATATCCCGGCGTTTGTCCATGTCCTCTACTATAACCATTGAGAGTAACAAAAGTTGCTCTTTGCATTCCGGATTGATTCGCTGGAACGACATAGACCTTATCGCTGAATGGTCTCGAAACAACCGGCGCTATGTCATCGACGAGCACCCGTGGCGCCATTCGTGTGCCGGGCGCACGGTTGACGGTGTCATCGAATTTGGCGTGCTTACGCTTTGGGACTCGATGGAGGCAGTCCGTAAGTTCCCGGGCGTAGAGCCAGAGAATGTGATGGTCGCTTAGGGTCGTCAATTGGGGAACTGACGGCGGTTCAGAAATGGGCTTGCGGCACGCGAAAGACAAAGACGAGATTCCGGGCGTATCGATGGCCGGCAAACGAGAAGTGTGCGCTGAGCAGCGCGTTGTTCACGAGGGTCGAGGTGTAATAGCTCAGACTTGATCTGACAGTGTGGTTAGATCAAGTCTGAGCTATTACACCTCATACTCGGCAACATTGGCGGTACAGAGTATGCGGTTGCGAGTCCAGACGATCCGCGTAATGTGCTCACCGTTCGTGATTCACCGATGGCGGCACGCACGGTTATTCCGCGCTGGCAGTGGTCGTTCGCCCATACGGTCAATGGCAAGCTGGAACCAAGCGATCGAGACATTCGCCTGCAAGGAGGTTTTCAGCCGGGAAAGATTTACGAATATGTGTACGTCGTAAAGGATCCTGTGGTCGCAGGCCTTGGCTTTTGCCGCCATTCGAGACTTTGCATCTTATGCTGCTTTTCGCCAATAGATCTAAATCGACATCTCTGTGGTGGACGACGTTCCTCGGGTGGTGGAGGTCCTCGGCGGCGCAAGCGAATTTCGTGATTGGAAAGATTGTAATGGCGGAGGAATTTCGGCAAGTGAACAGTCCGGAAACGCTGCGCAGCTTTGAACTATGCTTTGGAAATATCGAAACCATTCTCGATCCGCACATGCGGATCAAGGAACGGGTCCCGTGGGCGATAGGATTGGTGCGCACGGGCGATCCGATACAGTACGCCGACATGATTGTGGAGTCAGCGTAGACAGGGAACGCCCGCGAATGGAGGGCAATAATAAGCTTCCTTATCGGATGGCACTGGCTGACGGCTGGATGGATCAGCCAATCGTGTCCACGCTCAATCTCCGGCCGCCGGGTTCGATGGCCGTGGTCGGGCTGGAGCCTTACTTCCGTTTTATGGATCGAGCGGGAATGCGGCCTGAAAACAGGAACTGCGCCAGCAGGACCGGCGCAGTCTCGTGTCGCGAAATTCCTAACCGGCGCTCAGCCCCGCGCAAAGCGCAGTGCGCTACCCGACCGCCGGCCGCGCTTCCACCTTCTTCGTCGTGATGACCAGCTTGGCCGGGGTCAGCTCGGGGCCGTCCCAGCCTTCCTTCACCGCCTCAATATGAATCTCGCCTGCCGTCTTGGTCGCCTGCACGATCACCTGCGCCAAACCGTTGAACAACGAGCGCTTGGGCTCCTTGTCGCTCTCCTGGCAGTTGGGGTCGCCGTTGCCCACGCCGATCAGTGCGCCCTCGCCGGAGACCTTGAAGCCGATGAAGTTCGATGCCGTCGGTACCGCGCGCCCCTCCTTGTCCAGCGCTTCTACCTTCAGGATCGACACGTCCTCGCCGTCGGCATTGATCTCCGTCCGGTCCGCGGTCAGCCGGATGGCCACTGTCGGACTGGTGGTCTCCCGCTTCTTCGTGAGCACCACTTTGCCGCCTTTGCTGCCGCGGGCCAGCAATTTCACAAACTGAGGATCGTTAGCGAGGCAATGTTATGACAGCAACCCCACGTACGCCCGATCCCACGGCTACGACCGCATATTATGTATAAAAAAATGGGCCTAGCTGGAAGGATGGAAGCAGGAGTGACGGCCAATGGCATTCCGATTTGAGTTCGACCGAGCGAACAAAATCCTGCTGATGCGAGTCGAGGGACGGCTCACGGATGAATCGCTGGCAGAGGTTTACCGGACGGGGCTAGAGCATTGGGCCGCGACCGATGCCCACGCGTCTATTTGGGACTTCTCATTCGTTACTGAATTTGCCGTATCCGCCGAATTTATACACGAGCTGGCAAATCAGGACCCAGCCGTGACGGACCTGGCCAAGCGTCCTCGCTTTATCGTCGCCCCGACCACGGTCGGATTTGGTCCATCTCGCATGTTTCAGATCGTGGGAGAGCCTAAACGGCCGCTACTGAAAGTCGTACGCACACTGGACGAAGCGTTGGCTGAACTCGGCGTTCAATCCCCACACTTCGATCCTTATAGAGTGACCGTCAGGTCAGTTGACGTAAGGCATTTACACGAACTGAGGATTGCTGGCGAAGTCGCAATCTGGACGTTCGTCAACCCGTCAACCGCGTACCTGCTCTGATGTTCACACTCATGTGGTGCTTACTCACTGACGTGACCGGCGAAATTTGTACCAAGTGGAATGAGAGAGAATCCACTTGGAGGAAAGGTTGGCCATGCCGATCAAGAGGTACAAACCAGAGCAGATCGCACGCCACACTCCCAGGACCCAACGGAATTATGAGCGCTGGAACCTTTGGCTCAATACAATACACGGATGGTAATCCGTGAATAGTTCAAATGGCGGCGGAGTTCATCTTTTGACGTTTTGCTTACATGACGAGCAGACCGATTTGCATGAAAGGATTTGGTGAGATGTATTCAGGGATTTTGATGGGCATTACGTTTGTTTGCATGCTCCTCAGCGCAATATCTTGCTCTGCGCGAACAGCACAGCGTGCACCTCGCGCAGTGACTTACTTCGTGGATTGCAGTAGCGACGCTCAGAAGAACGATGGTCTGTCTGCGGATTCACCCTGGACCACCTTGGAGCAAGTAGACGGCCATGCATTCGCAGCTGGAGATGTGGTGCGCTTCAAGCGTGGCAGCGTATGCCACGGAACACTGTGGCCCAAGGGCAGTGGTTCGGAGTCTGCACCAATTCGCATGACAGCTTACGGCACAGGACTGCGGCCGAAGATAGTTGCGGAGTTTGGAAGCGATGCATCGCTGAAGTTATACAACCAGAAGTACTGGAACATCGACTCCTTGGATCTTTCAGGGGGCAACACATACGGCGTTTTTATCAGCGGAGACAAAGGCATCCTGCATCATATCCATCTTGCAAATCTGCTGGTACACGATGTCGGTGGCGTTGAGATGAAGAATAAGGAGAGTGGGTTAGTTGTGATCTCTCCTGGGACTGTTGATCAGCACTTCGACGATGTACTTGTAGACGGCGTAACCGCCTACAATACGCAGCAATGGGTCGGGATACTGGTAGGCGGCGGCAATTTTGGCTTTCCACCTGAGAACACCTGGAGCACACACGTAACCATTCGTGACTCAGTGGTGCATGGCGTGCAAGGAGACGGCATTGTGCTTTTCCGTGTGCGTGATGGCCGAATTGCCTCGAATGTGGCGTGGAATACCGGAATGCAGATGACGGCGAGTATGGGAACTCCGAATGCAATTTGGACATGGATGTGTCGCGACTGCATCGTGGAACAGAATGAAGCGTTCCTAACTGACAGCCCCGGCATAGATGGTGGAGCATTTGACATCGACTATGGCAATACGAATAACTCTGTTGTCGATAATTATGGACACGATACACAGGGATATTGCATTGCTGTCTTCGGAGCAGGGTTTGTCACGCATCAGAGCGAGGTGCGGGGCAACACGTGCATGAACAATGCGCGCAGTCCGAGAATGGCGCAGTACCAAGGGGCCATCTTCGTACATACGTGGAATGGCGGAGCACTGGATGGGGTTGTGATTGAAGGCAACACTGTCTACTGGAATCCTCCAGGGACTGCTCCCGCAATACTGAACGACGCTGTTTTTCAGGACGAAAATGGAATCTTTAAAAACAATCGGATTTACTCGACATCGCCATGGATGATTACGAGCAACCGGTCGCTTCATTTCGAGGGAAACCAGTACAGTCTCCACTCTCATGGGGGCGTATTGAACGGAAGATGGAGCTATGGTGACCGCATGTTTCAAGGCTTCGCAGACTATCAGGCACACAGCGGTCAGGACGCCGGAAGCACCTTTCGCCAGGTCGCTGCGACAAATACAGACTTGGCGTTTTGGCCGGAAGCCAGTGCCGGGACACAGCAGTTGGACACAACATATCACGCGCTGCTTTCACAACCGCTTACGGACCTGGAGGGCCGTGCTATGTTGCATCAGCATCTGGGCAGCAAGTGGACGATGTATGCCATGCTGTCGGGGGAGATCGATGCCAACGGTTTGCTGAATGAAACGAGCCGCAGGCAATTGGCCATCTTAAAGAGCCTCACTGTACAGTTTCATGGCAATGGACTAGAGACGGTGATTGCGCTGCACCGGAGTACAAAGAACGCTTCAGTAAAAGAATATCTTGGCAACGCAATCTCCGATCTCGGCTTCAACTCTGCCACGTTTGTAGCTGCGCAGGCTACAGATGGAAACGCATCGGAAGAACCGCTCATACTGTTCCTCTCGCCGGAGGACCACGTGATCGAAGCCTGGCGCGGCGTTGCGGGAGCAGCCGACCTCGGCATTGCTGTACGCCAGAAGTTGGGCAACCCTGCGTACTCGCAAATCGGAGAAACCGAACCCTAGATTGAATCCGTTCTCCATGGTGGATGAGGCGCGAGCAAATGCACATCCTGACGAAAGCTATTTCGCCACTATCTATGCTGGGCATGGCATTGTTGGCGCCAAATGCAGTTTGAAGTATCCAACTCGAACTGTGACAACTGGGGATTGCGGGAAATTGGCGAGGGGTCTTCAACGGAAATCATGAACAGGATTAAAGGAAGTGCGGCATGGATTCCATACTTGAAATGCAAGACCCTGTCCATGCGTTACGCAGATCTACCGAGTGGTGGGTCGCTATTTTGTCATCGGCCATTTTACGGTTCGAGTCCGATCGCCGCCGCCATCTCTTCAACTGCCGGCTCAAGTTCGAAGCCCTTGCATTTCCTATTTTGTGATGCCGGGCCAATCATCGGTGCGGAAGGGCGATGCGGGCAATCCCTCGGCATTGAAGAGATTGCACTCTGGGCTGTCAGCCCAAGCATAGCGAACGGCCACCGGAGCCGCGACCTCTGGGCTGGAAACGAGGACCGAATCGCCTTCGATGACAGCCGAAGCCCAATGGAATTTCCGGTCTGCGCCGGCGACAGCAAAGCCACGCAGAGAGCCGCCCATGGCTTTCAGACCGCCGCCGGTATGTAGGAACCGAACCCTGATCTTGGTTCCTTCCACCGCCATGGACTGGTAGAACGGTCCGGAATAGACGATCGGCTGCTTGTAGGTGGCAGCGAGCGCCCACAGAGCAAGCCGCTGACCGACCTCGGCCTTGCGGTGCGGGTGCACGTCTTTCGGATCACCCACATCAATCGTCACGGCTAGGCCTGTGGCCGGAACCCCTTTCAAGGTGAGAAGCTGGGCCTCGCGCAGCTCTGCCCAAGCGGACTCGGCGGGCTGGCTGGGGATCGCACCGTGGTTTGGCAGTTGCACAATCAGGAATTGCATCTGGGCCTGATGGGATGCGGCGCGCCAACTCTCAATGAGGGCGGGCAGCAACCGGCGATATTGCCGGGCTTGCAGGGCATTGCTCTCTCCCTGGTACCAAATCGCCCCGCGGAGCGGGAAGGGTAGCAGTGGAGTGATCATCCCCTGATACAGACCAGAGGCCGGGCGAGGCGGGTAGCCAGCCGGCGAAAACATCTCGATGGAGAAACCTGTCAGGGTCGCGAGTGTGAAATCCTTGCTGACTCCCCAGCCCTCCTGGCGCAGATTGCGAAACCAGATGGTGATGGGTGTCCAGTTGGCGGATGCATGAATCAGAGTTGCGGCATAGTCGTCCGCGTCGGTAATCGCCGGTTCTAGCGCGCGGAAGCGGAACGAGCCGTTGCCACGGGCCCAGAAACGGATTCCCGCATAGGCGCTCAGGTCCGCAGGAGAACCGTCCGGCTGAAATCTTGCCGTCAGCCGGGCGTCGTCGGAGGCGTCGAGGCGGCCCGTCACTTGAGCGGCGAATCCGCTGCCGCCGCGGCCGGGAGAGACCAGTTCGAAAGTGGTTTCCGGCGCCCAGCGCAAGTCGTAAGTCCAATATCCACCCAGCGTATTGCGCGCGCTGCCATCGTCAAAGTTGCTGAAGCGGAGGTTCTTGTTTCCAGTGGAGGGATCGGCGAGCAATTCAAAGTCGTCGAATTCGAGATCAAAGGCGCTGCGTCCGGGGGCAAGCGAACCATTCCACAACTCGAGAAGCGACTTAACTTGCGGGTCGCGCTGGGCGGCTTCCGGGGCCATCCACTCCTCGATCGTGGTTCCGGGCCACGCGCTTTCGACGATGCCAATCGGCACCTTCAATTTCCGGTGAAGATCGCGCGCAAAGTAGTAAGCGACGGCCGAGAAATCCTTGGCCGAGTCGGGGGTGCACGGCTGCCAGGAAGCGGGAAGAGTATCCGGTTGTGGATCGAGGGCAACCTTCTTCGGGACTGTGAACAGGCGGATGTCCGGGTAGTCGGCTTTCGGTACCTCCTCGGCAGCGCCGGCCGACCCGCTCAGGGCAAAGGCCATGTTGGATTGACCGGAGGCGACCCACACCTCGCCGATCATCACATCCTTGACCACGATGGTTCGCTTTCCGGCAACCTGCAAGGTGAATGGTCCGCCTGCTGCCATCGGGGCCAATTGCAGGCTCCAATGGCCATGCGAATCCGCGCTTGCCGTGCCCGTACTTCCTGCAAGCGTGACGCGGATGGTCTCGCCGGGATCCGCTTTCCCCCAGAGGTGGATCTCACGGGCCTGCTGCATCACCATGTGATCGCTAATCAGATTGGGAAGCGCGGGATCTGCCCAGCCGAGAGCAGAACACAGGCCAACGAGCAGGATGGCGAACGCAAGTCTACGAATACGCATTAGTTCCCTACCAGGAATTCCGGTCATTTCTCTTCGAGGATCGCAAGATCCCACGGTTTGAGGGTGACCGTCTGGAAAGGGGCTACGGTCGTTTTCGTCAGCAAATCCTCGCCCAGCTTATACGGGTATTTGAAGGTCTGTGGATCACTCGAATAGTTCATGTAGTAATGAATCGTCTTGCCGTTGCGGTTGGTGCCGTGCTTCACGCGCACGGTGGCAGGCAGTTCCTGGTCCGGGCCGGTGAGTCCAGCCATCTGGAGCACGTCGAGCAGCAGCTTGGTCTGTAACGTGTCTGAAAGCACGGTGCCCTCATAGGTCAGAGTCCCGTTGCCGAAACGGTTGCGCGTGATCGCCGGGTACTTGCCGAAGAATGGATGGTCATAGTACGCCAGTGGTTGCGCGCCTTCGAGGACCAGCATCTCTGCCCACTCGGAGACTTTGTTGTCGGCTCCGGCTTTGAACGGATCGCCCTTCAGCGCGAGCGGATTTGCGAGATTTGAAAATTCCTGGTAGCGGAATCCAGCCGCTCTGCGAAGCGGTCCTGGCGCCATGGTCCAGCGGACGGTGTCGTACTCGTTGGTGAATCCGCTTTTGAAGGTCATGACCAGATGGCCGCCATCGTGAACGTAGTCCACCAGCCTGTTCAACATCTCGTCGCTGGCAACATAGAGCGGGGGAACGAGGATGATCTTGTAATCGGAGAGGTTGGTGCTTTCCGGAAAAATGAAATCGACAGCGACATTCTGGCGGTACAGCGTTTCGTACATCTGCCGCAGAATGGTGCGGTAATTGACCTTGTCGCTAAACTTCATGAACTCGATGCCGTAATACGAGTCTTTGCTGTAGAGGATGGCGACCTTACTGCTTCGCTTGACGTCAGCGATCTCGGGTCCGATGCGCTGCAACTCATGCGCGATCCGGCTCACTTCGGCATAGGCGCGATTCGGCTCCAGATCGTGCGAGAGGACTCCTTTCCAGTACGTCTCCTGCCCGTAGTGGATGGAGTGCCAATGCCAGTATTCGACCATGTTCGCGCCCGAGGAAAGGTGGGTGTAGACGTCGAGGCGGAGTTGGCCGTCGTACGGCGGAAATTGCTCCTTGGAGTCCCAGCCGATGGTCTGCGCGTTGGTTTCGGTAACCAGGTAATTCGTCCGCTTGAGCGAACGGGCATAGTCGCCCACCATGGTGGAGTCCAGCCCGTCGAACCGGTCCTGGGTGCCGTGGTAGGGATTGACGGCCATGATGTCCACGGCGCGAGCGATGTCATGCTCATTGACTTCAGAACGCGGCGGACCGGCGAGATCGTGGGTGATGAACTGGTCCGGCCGCTTGTACTCATTTACGATGCCGGCTTGCCAGGTCAGGAAGTCGGTGGTCATCCATTGTTGATAGCGCTGCCATTCCAGCTTCCATCCGGGATTGATAATGCCCTCCTGCGGAGGAATCTCGCTCCAGTCGTTTAGCCGCTGGCCCCAGTAGTTCAATCCCCAGACCTTGTTCAGTTCGTCCACGGTCTGGAACTTCTTCTGAAGGTAACTCACGAACCCAGCCTCGACATCGGGATTGGCTGCGGCTCCCGACGAAGTTTCATTGTCGATCTGCCATCCGATGACGGTGGGGTTGTTCTTGTAGTGCTCGAGCAGCTTACGAATCACGCGCTCACAGTAAGAGCGGTAAACAGGGTTCATCAGGTCTGCGTTCTGGCGAGATCCAAATGTGATCGTTTGTCCGCCGAAGCGTGTGATGACGATTTCCGGATGCTCCTTGTACATCCACGCGGGAAGAGAGTAAGTGGGGGTTCCGAGAATGACCTTGATCCCCGCTTTCTGCATGCGGTCAATGACCCGATCCATCCAGGCATATTCGAAGCGGCCGTCCTGCGGTTCCCACAAGCCCCAACTCGATTCGCCCATGCGAACCACGCTGATGCCCGCCTGCTGCATAAGTTGCACGTCCTGCTCCAGGCGATCGTAGGGCATGTACTCGCTATAGTACGCAGCCCCGTAGAGAACCGTCTCCATTGTGTCCGGAGCAAATGCGGGTCTGCTTTGGGCGAGTGATACCAGGGCGTCTAATAACAGTAACGGAAGAATCGCGGCGAGAAGCGCTGATGTGTATCTCTTCATGGAAGTCTCATGCGCTAAGTTATGGGCGCATCCCAAGTCAACTTTTGTACATTCAGTATCTCGATGGCCGGCCTGAACACGGTTCGCCGGCCCCATGGGCGACTAGCGCTCCGCACGGGCAATCCGAATCGATTTTGGCGGCACGTTTCCGTAGTCGTTTGCCTGACGGGGTTTCCCGAAACCAAAGTAAACACTTCGACCGCACCCAATGAGTAGACCACCCGAAGATGCCGCTGCGGTCCACGTGTTCAATGCGATTGCCCTCGATGCGAAGGCCCACAAACCGGCTCGGCTTTGTGTCCCCGACACCCTCGCCGCCCTGTCGGCTCTGCTTCTCCGAGCTACAGAGTCCTCCCAGCGTGAGCAAGACAATGCATAGCCAAGTACTCTGGCGAGATGGAGTCCCGGCTTGCATTCTTACTCCAAGCATTTAGTAACTGGCCGACTGATGAAGAGCTCAAGTTGCTAGAAGACTACGGGTAGCCGCAGGTTCGCGAGCCACCCGGCAAGCTTTCCGCAGAAGTTTCCTAAAACTCAAACCGGATGGCAAATTGCCCGTTTCGCGGGTTGTCGGCCACTCCAAAAATTTGACCGAAGTTGGACGCGCCGATGCTGGACCGATTGCCTCCGCAGCCATTGATGTTGTAGTAGTGACGGTTGAAAATATTGTAGAACTCCGTGCGAAAAGTCAGTCTGTATTGCCCCTCTGAGCCCATGTTGAAGTTCTTCAGCAGGCTGGCATCTTCGTTGGCCTCTCCGGGGCAACGCAGGGCCGAAGTGACTGGCGACGGCGGGAGGAATCCAGTCGCAGGATTGCTAGCTACGCTCTGCGGAATATAAACATCCTGTGGAGGAATGTTGGTCTGACCCGCAGGTATCGGCACGAAGTGTCCGGGGCTGTTGGGGCCGGTGTATCCCGCCAGATTGAACTGTGGATAGATGTCGCCCCACATTGGCCAATAAGGATTGGCGGCTCCCACTTCGAACGGTTGGCCGGTGTAGTAGCGGACCACACTTGTTATCGTCCACCCACTGACGATTCCATTCACCACGTGGTTTTGGCCTGCCAGCCATTGCCTATCCCTGCCAAAGGGCAGTTCATAGCTGACAAATCCTTTCACGACGTGTGCCAGATCATAGCCCGTAACCGCGTGTGCTGCCTCACGCATGTTGCCAAAGTCCTGAACACCGGTGTAATAGTTGTTGCCCTCCTGCTGAGCGCTATAAGTGTCGCCCTCCTGTCGAGACCACGTGTAACTCATGTCCATGGTCAAGCCGCGCCCGGTACGCTTAACTACATTCACGACCATGGAATCGTAAAAGCTTTGTCCCAGTGGCAGACCCACGTAAAGTAGACTCGGGTAATACCAACCAGCGTACGTGTAGGGGTTAAAAAACGCCGCCGCCACCTGCGGGTAAGGCGCAATTGCCGCTAACGGCGTTCCACAAAACCCATTGTAAGGGTACGCGATGCTGTAGCTGGCCGCGTCGGCCGCGCTGCAAACAGGGGGGTAATACGCACCTAAGTATGGAACCTGATTCGCCAGACGCAAGAAAGTCGACGTCGGCCCTTGGTTCCAAGCCAACGCCGTGTCCGTTAGGTGGTGGCCGCGGTTGCCAACATAAGCAATCTCCAGCCGCGTGTTCGGCGTGAGCTCGTGCTCGATGCCAAAGTTGAACGCTTCGCTATACCCCAGTTTGAGAGCACGAGGATCAACGTTAACAATGGGAAACAAGGTCCTAGGATCGGCGTCCGGGCCTGCTTTCTTTACAACCCCGGGGTAATTGCCAACGCCGGTGTTGCCAGGAGCGTCCCAACTGAAGTTGAGCGCCTGGTTAATTCCCAGCTGGGGAGCAAAACCGTCAGGCACACCTTGGAAGAACGCCACGCCCACGGGATTGTAGATGAGACCGAAAGAACCGCGAACCACGGTCTTGGGCTGCAATTGGTAGGCAAAACCGAACGAGGGCCCGAACTGCCTGGCGTATTCGTTCTTCTCAAAGCTGTCGCCGCCGTTCTTAGCGAGAACAAGCGTTCCCGGAATGCCATAGCTGGCGCTGATGGCGTTCAGGTCGTAGTTGGCCCAGTCGCCATATTTTTCGTGAAAGCGGAAATTGTAATTCCAACGCAGCCCCATGCTCAAGGTGAGTCTCGAAGTGGCCTTGTAGCTGTCTTGCGCGAACAACGTCAGTCCCTTTTGCCGTCCGTACAGGTTGTAGGCCACGGTTTGGCTCGCTTTGTCCGACAGTCCCAGGAGGAATGTGGCATAGGCAAATCCGTCGTACGGATATCCCGCCCCGGCGGTGTTGTTGCTGTTAAAGTCAAAGGACAAGGCCCCTTGACCCGAGCGGCTGTTGATCTGGTGTGCCACAAAATTTCCTCCGAAAGAGAGGTTGTGGCGGCCTTTGACCCACGTAAGCGTGTCGCCGGTGCTAATGGTGACGCCTGAAGAATTTCCCTGCCATGTATTACCGATGAATGTTTCGTTGTGACCATACGACGGGTTGTCCGTGAAACTAATGAGCGGGAAAGTGTTGGCGCCGGTGTTTCCGAACCCGATTTGTGAAGTCCAGTTTCCGGGATCGGTAGGCGAACTGGCATTAAAGTCGTAGTTGTAGGTGAAGTTCAGGACATTCAAGACCCTGGGGCTGAAGGTGTGCGATTCGCTGGCGCGCCACTGCTGCGAACGAAAGATCTGAAAGCGGCCGTTTGAAAGCGGGCCACCGTTCTGGGTTCCCGCTTGCCATAAGCCGCCGCTGTCATCCAGCGTGCGCGGTTGGTGGTCGTAGACCCACGAACCGGAAAGTCGGTCCTGCGCCCGCAGCACATGGTCCAGCTTGACCACAAACCAGTTGGGCGTCTGGTTCGGCGTATTTTGGAGCAGGCCTCTGCTGTTGCTGTCGATTCCTCCAAGTTGCGGAGCATAGTTCTTGTAGAATGCATTGACCTCCTGCGCCACCGCGCTGATCCGGTTTGTGGGGATGATGTTGCCAGTGAACTGATTCCCGGTCGTCGGATCGTAGATCATGTTTTCCTGCGCAACAACGGCCTGGCCAGCATTGTTCTGCGTCATGATTGGGACCGGGTTCTGGTTCGCAGGATACCCATTGCACAATCCCGTTCCGTTCCCTCCAGTGCAGAGATCCCCTCCCAGCAGGCCGCTGAAGTCTCCCGTTAGGAATCCCGGGGTGGGAACGCTTGCCGACCCTCCGTTGAGACGGAAATCAGTTTGTTGGAAGCGCTCAAAGGCGCCGAAGAAAAAGGTCTTGTCCTTGATGATCGGACCGCCCAAGCTGAAGCCGTAGTCCCAAGCGCGCTTTTTGGGCTTGCCCTGACCTAGGTTGTCATCCGTCCAGGTATTCGCGTCCAGCAGTTCGTTGTGGCCGTAGAGGAACGTGGAACCGTGGAGCTTGTTGGTTCCCGACTTAAGATTAAACGCAATTACGCCACCGCCGGTAATGGAGCTCTGCGCATCCAAGCCGCTGGTCTGGGACTGCAGTTCTTCCACCGCTTCCATGGTGGGTCCAGATCCGAAGGAATTGCCCGGGATGCTGGAAGTGGCAGACGTACCGTCCACCGTGTAGTCCTTGGTCCAATACTGCCCGCCGTTGATCACGGCTGTGTAGGGATTGCTGATGACCGAGTAGCCCGGCGTGAGCGCAACTGCGAAATCTTCCACCTCCCGGCCACCGCCATAGATACTGAGAGGCAGATCGGTTACCACTTTGCCGTTCATGTTTGTACCGACCGACGGCTTCTCCAAGTCTAGGACCGGTGCGTCGGTGGTCACCGTAATGGAGGAGCTGACTGAGCCCACCTTGAGGGCGGCGTCGATGCGGGCCACCTCGGTCGATTCGAGGGTCACAGCGGGACGGCGCAGGGTTTCAAATCCGTCCCTCTTGAATTCGACAGAGTACTGACCTGGAAAGAGGTTGGGGATGACATAAATGCCGTCGCCATTGGAGACGGTTTTGGTGGGCACATTCGTGCCGGTGTTGATGGCGGTCACTTCCACGCCCTCAACAACCGCACCGGTTGAATCGGTTACCGTGCCGGTGATGGTGGCACGATTGGCCTGGGCGATCGCTCCTGAATCACAAAGAACAATCATTCCCGCGATCAACAAACCAAGAAACAGGGCATGCACATAAGCTTTCCGCATAACGCCTCCGTAGTAGCTGGACTCCGGCATCCGGGTCACGATGGATCGCTTCAGTTGGCGCCGGGAGACCCCTTCCCGAAGTCGCAAAATAGCTCCGCCGCCGGTTCCCCTACTTAGGAACTGGCGCGGCGGCAGGATGTGACGGCGCTCACAATCGGGGTCTGAGGCGTCCGCCCACCCCGCACCTTCTTACGCGCTTGGCATCGGCTTCTCAAGGTAAATGAGGTTATAGCGACAGTTAAAGGAAGCAATTCCAGCCATTGAACAAGAAAAACGTCACGGTACGCGATACTTTTAGCAGGCGATTTCCCGGCAGAAGAGCGTCTGTGATCCGTTTCTGATTCCAGGCACTGCTTAAGGGCGTTAGAAGCTGCCACAATTACCCACAAATCATTCGCAGGACTGCGATTTTCCAGACCTGGAATTAACTGTCATTAACTGGACGGGTAACGGTTATTCTTTTCAATCGCGCGGATGCGTGTTGTTAACAAGTTAAAATGTCCGGTTTTTGTAGCAAGTGAAATGTCCGGTTTTGTTAATCTCCCGTAGCCGAGGCGGTGGAAAAGTGGGAATCCCGCGTACTTGGCGGGATTTCCAAGCGCGGTG
>Ga0208563_1001178_pt1 | contig 18365 bp, 22 predicted proteins | sample June2015DPH_17_1_2_FD_184717 | JGI IMG/M metagenome (GOLD analysis project Ga0208563, IMG submission 184717) | Peatland microbial communities from SPRUCE experiment site at the Marcell Experimental Forest, Minnesota, USA - June2015DPH_17_150... | ecosystem: Environmental > Terrestrial > Soil >... | reverse complement strand
ACGATAGCCGAGATTCTGTACTCCCGGGCAGGATATGATCTCATTCGTGGCCATTTGTTCGCTCAAGTCACACATGTTGGACTGGCCGTGGGCAGCCCACCGCCGCCCGAATCATGTCTCTCGTGCAGCCAGCCCAGCAGATGTACTTGCGGGGGTCCTGGATCGAGATTGAGAGATTATCTCCACTGCGGTCGTGCCCCTCTTCGGCGCAGGATGGGCAGCGGGTGACATTGTTGTGCCCCACTGTGCGGAGCTTGGTGTTGATGTGATCGAGGATCCGGAATTCAGACCCACCCGTGCGTCTCCTTATCTCGGGTTCAGCCTTCAGCTCTGGTGGCATGAGCTCAGGTGGGATGGCCCTCCCTGCAATCAATCGCGCAAGCTGGTCACCTGTCATCTTGGGAAGCGAATTCAGGTAGCGCATCTGCTTCTCAAGATCTTCCTCGGCACCGTCAAACCAGAAGCGCTGAGCTGCGCCGCGGTGAATGCCCAACGGTCCACGGATGGCATTGCCGTACCTGCCGGGCTTCAACGCATCGTGCTTGGGAAAGACCTCGATTCCTTCCCGCCTGCTTCCCTTGATCGGAATACCCAACCGCAGGGCAAGGCCGCAAACGTAGATTCGGCAATCCCGCGCTGGGAGCGGCTCCGCCAGGAATATCCAGAGATGCCCACCACGATTGCTTTGCTCAAGCGCCGAATCCACCCCATCCTGCTTGAGGTAGAAGCTGAGCTGGAGGAGATCGGTGAGCGCATCCTTATAGTCCGCGTCGATGGCCACCCACTTCGAGCATTGGGTTGCGGGGTTGATCGAGTAAAGGCCGATGGTGATTTCGCCTTCGAGGTGGCGGCGGATTGTGTCCAGCGTCAGACTGAGCCCCTGGCCGGTTTTCTTGTCCTTGGGGCGGTAGTAGTAATGCCGGGAACTTTCCGGGTGGGGTCGATTGGACTGCAGGGTGTAAGCACGCCGGTTGACGAAGAGACGGAAGTAATCCGCCACCACACTGGCCGACGTTTTAAGGCGAAGCATTGGCATCTTCTCCTCCCTGAGGTCAGGTGGACTGGACCGCTACTTAATGTTGGTGGTGAAACGATGAGGGTTCTCTGTCACATGGACCGGCTAGGCCGTGGTCACGAACTAAATGCTCACTACGTTGCATAGCAGGGATGCCGCTGGGGTATCGGGCATGAGAGAAGCCCACCGTCAGGACCCCACTGACCGTGGCCGCTCTCGAGGATAGCGGCGCGCGGGATTGTGGCAAGATTGCGGCGAGCATCAACACGTTCGTGCGTGGGCTGCTACCCGCTCCCACGCCCGCGCCTCAGCGTTCGCTCCAGGACCTTTCAGTGAAGGATTCGTCTGGCCTTGTTTAGCGCCCGCGCAGGACGGCATACCGGCTGATGACATAGCCGAACGCCGCGCCGGTGAAAACATCAGAAGGGAAATGCGCCTGCAGTGTGATCCGTGAGAAGCCGACCAGGCCCGCGGCGCCATAGGCAACCCAGGGGACCCAACGGTGACTCCCATAACGGCGTGCGAAGACCGTGGCGATGGAGAATGCCGCGATTGTATGTCCAGAGGGAAAGCTCCCGTGCCCGGAGAGGGGTGAGCTGTAGGACTTAAACCACGAATTGGCGTAGTTCCCGCCCGGAGGGATGTTTTCCGGACGCAGACGGCCGGTCCCAGTCTCGAAAACCCAGGCAAGGATCTCGGCATCCACCGCGGATTCCGCAGACAGGAGCGAAGTCTGCGTTGTGTAGGAATCCTTGCGCACCAACCCCAGGGCATAGAACGTAGCCGGAACGATGGCGGTAGCCAGCGCCGTGTTCCTACCGCGGAAGCTACGATTGAATCCCGAGAAGGCCGACGTACGTCCGAAGTACGGGGTGTCGTAGGCATCCAGCGCCACTAGCGCTCCCACCGCGGCAGTGACCCCGAGTGCGGGCTTCCAATGCTCGCCGTGAGCAAGCTGAGAGGGAAATGTCCAGATACTCTTCTGGTCGTGAAGAATATTGGGTGCAAAAGATTTCCAGTTCACGGGGCGTACGGTGCTGGGAGTATCTGGCGGGAGAGGGGATTTCGAGGTCGATTCGCTCTGCGGGTCCTCGGGTGAGGCGGCGAACGCATGCGCACCCGCCAGCAAACACACCCCCAGCAGAATGGGTTCTACGTGCCACGCCCTGAAGATCATCCCAAATCAATGTTACGCCTGTCACCGTTGCTTCGCAATCAGCGGGAATAGGCAGGGTCACACGGCTGTGAAGACTGGCCCCGACGAGTGGGTACCCACGGCCAGTGAAGTCTTGACCGTGGGTTCCTCCCTCGGTGACGAAGGCATAGCCTGCTGGAATAGCTCCAAATAAAGCAGGTTCGGGAAAGGCTCGGCTAGCGAGTTGCGTCAGCAAGGGCTGACGCCATGAGTTCCATGGCCGCTCGCAGCTTCGGAGTATCAGCCTCCGTCATGCGGCCAACATCTCCGTACTTGAATGCGCCACCACTTGCCCATTCCACCACTTCACCGATCGCTTGCTTCTTGGTCGTGGCAACACGGCGTGCCGCTGTCAGGAACTCGTTGCGGAGCTGGTTGAATCCCGAACTTGCAGCCGACCCATTGCCATTGTTGCGCGCAGGAGGTGAGGCGGCAGCATCGGTGGGTGGCTTGGCGGATCCATTCCCGCCCACCCGGGCAGAGCCGTTTTCAGTGGGCGAAGGCTTCATCGTCACCTGCGGCGTGGTAACGGGGGGGATTGTATCGGAAGGAGAACCTGCTGCTGCGCCTTCCGCAGCCGAAGAGCCATTGACTGACGCTGGATAGAACTCAGCCGCGACTTCTGGCGCCTGCTCTTGCTCGTCCTCAACGACCTCCAAGACCTTGCCACCCGACGCCAGCAACCTTCGAGTTTCCGCAAACAGACGGGCGTTCTCCGTCAAGTTAGCGATGAGTTTCCGCATGTCGTCACCTTCGACTTCGAGGCTCAGCGCCCAGATGGAGGAAGTCTTCTTCCTCTTCTCCTTGCGGTCGAAGTACGTGGCCTCCTCCGGGCGAACCGTCAGCTTGGCGGTGATCCCTGCCAGGCGGCCACCCGTGAAAGTCTGGATCTCCTGCAAGGCAGAGTGAATCTGGCGAATGGATCGGTAAGAGCACGTGTGGATGCGACAGACACTCCCCAGTCGCGGGAAGTCCGCCAGCACGAAGCGTAGATCTCCACCCGGCTTGCACTGCCCGCTGGCAAGCTCCGGGCATCCGCTACCGCAAGTGGTCCAAGGCTGTCCGCCAGGCTTCTCAGCCGTGCGCCGGGTGGCCGAGGTTCCGTCACCCCAGCACTTCCGTTCGGTGGCCGTCCACCAGGCATAGGAACTGGGAAAGACGTTCTCGATGTCGTCGTCGATCAACATAATATGGAGTTCGCGGCACTGTTCGCCATAATGCCGGGTCAGCTCCGGATCGGCTTCCCACTCAACCCGGTTGGCCGACTTCTTCTTGCGCAGGAAGACGAAGTGATCGAGCTTGGTGGGATGGTTGCGATCTCCATTGGGTGGTAGGCCGATGGAGACCTTGGTGGATACGGACAGCCGCTGGACGACACGGCCGTCTTGGTCATGCGTGACTCCAATGATCACGGGAATTCCTCCTTTCGAAATGATGTTCTTACCCACAGGCACAACGGGGTATTTCAGGGTGCGTCAACAGGCTCGCGTCTCGAATCCACCACCTCGGATTCCCACCACCTTTTGTCCGCTGGCCAGCGGCTAGGCCGAAAACCACCACCCCCGACCGGGAACCACCACCATGTGGGCACTGAGCCATCCTGGGGCTTGGTCGCTCTGTCCCTAACCCCATGAAATCACGAGCTTTCTAGCCATGGGGTTTGGCAGGCCAATTGCCCCTACTATTGGCGTTGCAGTTCGGCAAGAACGGTGCTCGAGGGAGGAATCAAATGCAAAACGTAAAAGTCTTAACATTATTGGGAATAGGTTTGTTGGTTGCACCGTTCGCACATGCCCAAGCTGGACCCCCGGTGGAACCGGGCTACGGGAATCCAGGCTACCAGGATCCGGGCTACGGGAATCCTGGATACGGGAATCCGAATCCGGGCTATGCGAATCCCGATCAAGGCTATGCGGATCAGGGCTATGGCGGTCAGGGTTACGTGGATCCGGGGCCACCTCCCGCGTGCCCGTATGGCTATTACCCCTCTTACCCCTACGGATGCGCACCCTACGGCTACTATGGACCTAGCTGGTTCTCGGGCGGAGTCTTTATTGGCGTCGGGCCCTGGTGGGGCTGGGGTTGGCACCACTTCTTCGGGGGATTTGGCTTTGGTGGGCGAGGCAACTACGGAGGCGGACGGGCCTTTTCCGGGCGCGGAGGATATCGCGGTGGGTTCGGTAACGGTTATAACGGTGGGGGCGGACGCAGCTTCAGTGGTGGCGGACGTGCCTTCAATGGCGGTGGACGCAGCTTTGGTGGAGGCGGACGTGCCTTCGGTGGCGGTGGACGTAGCTTCAGTGGAGGCGGACGAGCCTTCCGCGGCGGTGGACGTAGCTTCAGGGGCGGTGGACATGCCTTCGGCGGAGGCGGACGTGGACACGGTGGAGGCGGAGGCAGAGGCGGTTCCCATGGTGGTGGGCGCAGGTAGATTCCGTCATATCTCGAAACTCTCACGGCCGACGGCATGTGCTGTCGGCCGTTTTGTAAAAAGGCCGACTCAGGCTTCTCGAACGATTCTGGGGCCGTAAAGCCCCTTTCCTCTGGGAGTCAAAACGAGGTGATACGAGATCCCGAGGCATGAAGATGTTCCAGTTATCACTCTGCTCACCTCCGCCACCCTGCTGAACTCTTCAGCCGGAACATCATCTGGCGGCTCTCGTCCGGATCCGTCGACCCAGCCAGGCTTTCGCTGTACAGCAGCAAGCCCTGCTCGGACCGGGATGGGTGAAATCGCACGAACACTCCTGCCCTGATTGCTCCACTCTCATTGACCGTCAATGCTCTCACTTCGGCGATCTGACCCGTCAGCACGTCACGATGGTCCCAGATCCATTGCCGCTGTTCATTGGTCAACTGGAAGGAACCAATCTCGCTCTGTACGCCGGTCGGTCCTTCAACAACCATGGCGCCCAGGCTAGCCGCGAACTTCCCCGCGCCTTCAAGGCAACGTATGACTCTTACATCGAGGGTGTCATTCGCTTTCACCTTGAACCATTGATTTGGGGAGTCCTGGTACTTCACAACTACGCCTTCACTCCAGGGCAGGCCGCGGGCATCGTGGATAATGGCGCGATAGAACTCCACTGGGTCACCACCTTCGGGCATGGCGGGGACAATGTGGAGATGCCTATTGAACAGCCGGACCTCTTCGATCACAGCTTCATAGAGTTCACGCCGCTGTCCATACGGCATCTGGTTGACGTCCCGGCCCTTGAACTTCGCGATGTCCCAGGCATAGAACTCGACAGGACCTCTCTCCTGCTGGATCTTGATTGACTTCTCGGGCAGTGCATTCAGGATTCCGCCGACCCGGGCGGCTCCGTCAGGATGATGAAGCTCGCCACGCAACACGGTTCCTTCCTGCTCGGGGCCTGGGAAGAGTCTGCGGGCCAGCCATACGGGAGAGCGATTGCGGAGGTCTTCGATGGCCGGGAGCTTATCGTAATAAGGTTCTCCTTCCGGCCGATGGCTGCGATACACAGCGCGCAGGTTGTGGATCGCCACGTTCGCGAGACTGCCATCATCTTTCCATTCGACACTCACCGGGCGATCGGACTGGCGGATGGTCTTGAGGAACTCCGGCGGCTTCAGGTGAATATCAGGTTTCTCGACCAGAACAGAGTCGTCCTTCAGGCGGACAACCAGATAATGATTCTCCTCGAAGGCTTGGCGGAAGGCATAGCGTCCCTTGAGGACACCGTTTGCAATGTTGACCTCGAAGAATTCCGTGTGCGGGTCAACTCCTTCAGCTACGAAGTCATAGTGGAAGCCTGCCTTCTCGGCATCGTGTTCGTGAACATTGATCTTCCCAAGCTGGCGGCTTCCGCCAACCTTGATGACGCCCGTGCCGGAGTAGATAAGCCTCTTTTCACCCTTACCGTAGCCTTCCTTAATGACTCCGTTAAAGTCATCCACGGAGTGAGGCTCATTCTCAACCGCCATGGTTCTGGGCCGCTGATCGGTGGGCAGACCTTTCTTCAGTGTGAACTTGGCGTATTCCTTCCCAGTCCGCGGACCCGCCAGCAGAGCGCCATCCACTGCTTTCTTCTGAAGAGCACGATTCAAGGCCAATTGCCTGGTTCCGAGCTGCTGGGGCGTACGCAGAAGTTCCTTCGCCCTGCCGAGAGCAATTCCGAACAGCAACCTTCCAGCTTCATGAAGGAGTGTTTGTCCTACGCTAAGAGCCAAGTTCGCCAGAGGATTCATCATCGACCTCGATGGGGGGTAAGGAGTGGATATCTGCGCCGCTTTAGTAGGCGTACTATTAAGAAGAAGGATTAAACGGGAGGACATAGATGCGAGTTGTGGTGATCGGTGGAACGGGTCACATGGGCACGTTTCTCATTCCGCGACTGATTCACGAGACCTACGAGGTGGTTTGCATCCACCGAGGAGGACGCAAGCCATACCTGCCCGATCCAGCATGGAAGAAAGTGCAGCACGTCATCATGGACCGCGAGGCGGAAGATGCGGCCGGTACGTTCGGATCGAGCGTGAGCAGGCTCAAGCCTGACATTGTCATTGACATGATCTGTTTTGACCCGGCGGCCGCCCGGCAGTTGGTGGAGGCCTTGCGCGGGAAGGTGCGCCATTTCCTCAGCTGCGGGACCATCTGGGTCCACGGCTACCCCGTGGCCACTCCCATAACGGAAGATTTACCGCGTTGTCCGTTTGGTGAGTACGGCATCAAGAAAGCGCAACTCGAAGCCTATCTCGTAGAAGAAGCCCACGTTCGCGGTTTCCCGGCAACCTCCGTGCTACCCGGTCACATCGTGGGACCGGGCTGGGTGCCGCTGGACCCTTTGGGCACGTGGAGCTTGGACGTGTACGGGAAGCTTGCCCGGGGAGAAGAATTGCTGGTGCCGCACCAGGGCCTGGAGACGCTGCATCACGTTCACGCGGACGATGTTGCGCAAGCCTTCATGAGGGCGATTGCCAACCGGAATGCCTCCGTGGGCGAAAGCTTCCATGCGGTCTCGCCAGCGGCGATGACGATGCGGGGTTATGCGGAATCCCTGGCCGCGTGGTTTGGGCAGCCCGCGCGGCTGCGATTTGTCCCTTGGGAGGAATACCGAGCCACGGTCTCTGCCGAAGACGCGCAGCATACCTGGGACCACTTGGCTCATAGCTCGAATTGCAGCATCGCCAAGGCCCAAAAGCTGCTTGACTATCAACCACGTTACAGCTCGCTGGAAGGTGTCTGGGAGTCGCTAACCTGGCTGATCGAGCATGGCCAGTTCAAGGTGGAAAAGCAAGCGTAGCGCGGACCTCCATCTTTGAAGTCTGCGGTTCTTCGTCAGATTCGTGCTTGCGAATCCAAGGGTAAACTAGCAACCGTTAACCCGCAGCGGGGCATTGGTTGCGCCGCAATCATGCCGGAATACTGGTTCACGCCGCACCATTGCCAGTCCGTGTACTTGGTCTCGACGGATAGTTTTGCTTATCGGTTCCGTACGCAGCCTTCGCCAGCTTGTTTCTCTCGCGCCTGTCCATCCGGGCCACGACCTGGCCGGTCAGCAGGTCCACGGCGAACACACCCAGCACGGCGACAGCTTCGAAGACCACTCCGGCCAGATGAGTGATGGCCAAGATAGAAGCGAAGGCTGCGCTGACCTGAATGATCTTGTTCCTGAACGGGCTGGTGAGCCAGATGACCACGTACATGAGAAGCAGGGCCGGAGCGTAGATCACCATGAGCATCACCAGCCCAGTGTCGATGACGGCCTTGCCGAGTCTCCAAAGCCGGGACTTGCGGGGATAGCTTCGGGAGTTCTTCCAAAAGGCCAAGCCCAAGAGGGCTGCCATCAAGGCAGCCCAGAAGAGCCGGTAACGGGTTACAAGTGACATACAGCCTCTCCTTTGACATCTGTAAGAGTTGCGGCAACCAGCATCAGCGGGACAGTCTGCTAGGCCGCTTGTTCGGTTGTTGCCTGGGGAGTCGTGCCAGCTTCGCGGGCGGCAGTGAGTTCGGTGTGAAGCAGATTCTTCGCCAGGCTTTGGACGTACTTCCTGGCGGGTGTGAAGCCAAGATCCCGGCCACTGAAGTAGCGGAGACCAAAGCAATAGGCGACCACGGCACAAGCCGCAGAGAGAACGATGATGAGATTCTTCATGATTGGATTGCCTCCTTGGGATTGAGGGGATAGTTTCTTATCGGGGACAGAGATCGGGGACGATCAGTGACTTTCCAGGTTCGACAGCCGGCACCAGATGGGCACGATGAACGCGACCATGAAAGCGTTCACCAAGGTTCCGCCTAGCGCGAACGTAACACCCAGCGGACTACTGATACCGTGGACCGAGTAATTCACGACCTCGGTCGCGGTAAGCGTAATGACTTTGTGAGAGTTAATCCACCGCAAGGCTGATTCCCTCGGCTTGGCCCGCTTGAAGCCGACGAACCTGGCCAGTTCGTTAAGCTTGCCAAGCCCTGCCCACACCATCGACCAGAATACGGCGCCGGCACTGAAGGACGAAGTACTACTCGGCGTGAATGTCATGCTCCTCCTTCCATTTCTTGTAGGTCTCGTCCATGTAGGCTGTCATTTCATGCTCCCAGTTGAGAGCCCAGGCAGTAACGCAGAGAAAGAGAACGATAAGACCACCGGGCAGTACCAACATAAGCACGATGAATAACAACCTCTTCCAGTACAGCTTGAGAAGCCTCCAGACGAGCCCCTTCTTCTGTATCGGGCAGGTCTCAAGGCTGACCAGCAGCTCCTCCATTTCACCGGGTTGCATGGGCGTACATCTCCTTCTTCCTCTGTCGCGCCCACAAGGCTATGGCCGCGTTTTGGAGCGCGGCACAGATCCACCTGGCACCGCATACGGCAGCCCAGGCGACCGCGGCAGCCGCAACGATGGCGACCATATACGCCAGCATGTCGAGGAAAAGTAGCAGGCAAAGATTCAGAAATGATTTGATCACCAGGGTCTTCCTCCTTTCTTCCTTAAAGCCTGACGCATCGGGGAATGCGCCAAGGCTAATCCACGAACTAGCTGACGGAAGGCCTCGTACTGCACGAGCTTCCGAATCAGGTTGACGAGCCCGTCGGCAAGCTGCAACCGCAGGCGATCTTGCCTGGTAACGGCTCGCCCGACTTTGCCACGTAGGGCTTTGTCAAATGGGGACGATTTGTTATTGGGCTGGCGGAAGAAGTTGACCTTGGCTTTCAGCACTTTGTTCCTCCAGCTCGCCAGAAAGCCGATGCCGCTGCCGACCTCGAAGAGAGCGAACAACTCCAATATTCCGGTCACGCGTCGCCTCCTTATGCGAACAGGTGCGCGATCCAATGGGCCATGCCAGTTCCAAGACCGATCAGCGCACCCATTCCGATAGACCCCAGAAGCGCGGCGATGAGGATTCCGAGCGTCAGCCCAGCCTTGTTCCGAGGCACAGTGGGAGCGGGATAGGCCAGCCGCTCCAGAGCGCATAGCGCGGGCAGCCGGGCCTTGAGGGTGTCAAGAGGATCGCCGTACTCAGTGGAATACTCCTGAACCTTGCGGACGACCTCGTCAAAGAGTGTTTTGAATTCCCTCGAACCTGGCGGCAGGCCATTGGCTTCGTGGCCTTGCGCGGCTTCGGAGGCGGCCACAACGGCCCACCTCAGCCGGCGCCAGTGCCAGCCGAGCTTGAGGGATTTGTAGAGGCTGGCTCCCGGCCAGGAGCTACCAGGAGAGCTCGAACGTTCCAAGCTTGTGTCTTTCTCAGGGTTCTGTTCGTCCATAAGCGAATCTCCCTTTCTGGTCTCTTGCGAACTGCGAGGGCTTCTTTCCGGTCACCCTCACCTCAAGACACACGGGCGCATAAGCAACAGCACTGGAGAGTTGAGGTAGCTTGTGTTGAGAGAGGCCGGAGGGTATTGAGAGGAACTGTGGGTCTTGTCAGTGAAGACAAGTGCAGGGATGCAGAGGATAAATGGGCCGGGTTCAGGCCACAAGCACGAGGTCTTGCGGCGCTGCGCTTACCGTCGTTTCAGGAAGTTGTTCCTCGGGAATACCTGCGAAGAAGCAGCACTTCTCGCAGAGCCTGCCCCGCTTGGGCGGTGGGGCTTGGCCGAAATCGCCCGGCTCAAGTTGGGCGGAGGCACAATCCGTACTGAAGTCCAGAATTCCTTCTCCCGGCAGATAGTGATAGCGGGGGCAGTACTTGCGAATTTCCTTGCGGGTTGCGAACACCATAGAGTGGAACTGTACTTCGATCGAGCGTTTCAACTCGCCTTCTGGCGTCTGGCGGAGTAAAAGGGAAAAGGAATCAATCTTTCCCGCGAGCTTCACCAAATGACTCGATCCGCTCCCTAGAATCTCAGGAAGTTGAACCACTGCAATCGTCTTTGGCATACGCACATCCTTTCCCGGGTCATGGCCCGGAGCTGAAAGTTGAGATTTAACAACGGAGGGTTGGTCAACCCTTCGACGTGACCGAACTACTTCATGGAAGCAGGGTGATTGCGCCGTGGATTCGATCAGGCCGGCGTACCGGTAGTGTCCCAAATGTGTGTTGGTTCGAGAAACAAATGGTAGCCGTGGGTGCGGCTACGCCATAGCCGTGTTCATCGTTGGCTCGCTGAAAGCTTTAGGTAGGTCTCTGTGGCTTTGGCGAATACCCGAGTCAGGATTGTGTGTTCGGAAGACGAAGCAACGCCCTTAAGCGTTTCATAGTCGTCAAGCGCTTTTCGCGCTTCCAGCATACGGAGCCTTGCGGATTCTATGTGATGAGGTGAGGCCATTATCAGCCTGCTTTCCTCTTATATTCTACAACAATCTCAAATGCTTTGTGGCACCTCTTGCAGAGAATGGTCTTTTGCATCATGCCATCCCTCGGCCCCACAAGTAAGCGCGCAAGCTCCACGGGCAATCTTCGGTGTGCCTAAAGCAGCGAGCGCACAAAATTCCTGCTCGGGATGGCTATCTTCGCCATGCCGATCCCTCCGCAGGTAATCCCCGCCTTTGCTTTTGTTGCAGAGATCTGACCCCACAACCCAGGGCAATCTTCGCCTCCGAGTTGCGTCCCCATGGAATCCCACCTGAGCAGGTGGTGTTCTCCAGGGATCTGACCTTACAACCGCAGCCAATCTTCGCGGTGGGGATCTGTCATCGTGACGTACCACGCGAGGGGCATGTGGTGGACTGTGACAATCATGGCAGTGACGACTTCCTTGCTCCCAGCAGAGTTGTTCGTTCACGAATTGGAACGACTTCGATGGAGAGAACGTGCTGATGAAGTTCTGCATACTTCCTCCCGGCTCCCGGACTCTCGATAGCCTCGAATCCGGGAGCGCATGTTTTGATGATGGTTTGTTTTAATTAACTCTGGGCGCCTTGCTCAGGCAGCGGGCAAAGGGCTTTGAGCGAGTATTTGCCGTTGGAGACAAGGATGCCCGTGAGTTCACGCGTCACTGTGGACACCTGTTCACGGGAGATCCAACAGAGCGGCTCAGACTTCCCTTCCAGGAAAACCTCGGCAGCAGGCTCATCCTGGCAAGTCTTAGGATTGTGATAGGTGACCGGCTTCACTGTGACCCGTTGGCCGACCTGGGCCTGGAAGAGCTTCAGTTCGGCTTCGATCTTTTGGCGGTCCTCCTGCTTGAGCGCAATGTCTCTCAACCTCTGCTCGAAGCCATTGACAGCCGGGAGAGCCACAGTAGTCACCTGTGGCGGAGCCTCGGTGTCATCTTCAGTGGCCACTAAGCCGTGCTCCAGCCGATACTGGCCATCCGGCACATCCACGATACCGAGCCAACTGGCGGGATTGGGAGTGCTGCCTACCATCCGCACCAGCGTGTCTTCCACGACGACATCAAGATTCAGATGGCCGTAGTCCGCACGTACTCGGTCTGATTCCCAACTGATCGGCACATATTTGCGAGTCACTCCTGCTGCCCTGGCCATGTCCAGGAATCCATCCAAGGTGTGTGGACCACCCAGGATGCCATCCGCCACTGGCTTGACTGCGCCATCTGGATTACGTGGTGGCTCAAGGGTCAATTCCCGGTCAAAGACCAGCTTAACCAGTTCCGCGTAAATCTCCAGATACATGCCGCTGGCCTCGATCCGGTTGTGGACATCCTCCTCCGCGAACAAGTAAGCGGCCAGGCCAGCCTCCTGCTCGTTGGTGACGCGCTTGTCGCGATGGTCCTTGCCAGCCTTGAGGAACTCCGCCTTCTTGGCTTCCCGAGTGCGGTTATAGAGTAGCCAGAAGTCTCTGGCGGCAGTCGCGGCCTCAGGGCGAGTGGGGAAAGTGCGAATTTCCAAAGGCACTCGCCAGCAGCGTTTCCAACTCTCCTTGTCGGCGTACTTGCGTGCCTTTTTGAACAGCTCGACCCATTCCTCGCGAGCTATATCCATGGCCGTGGTCACCGGAATGGGCTCGTTGTAGATGGCGAGCCGATGACGAGGAATGCGCCCCTGGCCCTGAAAGCCCCCTTGCCACCAGAACTTCGGAGCTACAGGACAGGTATTACGGAATTCCGTGATCACTCCGTTCGCCCACTCCACCGACTTCCCGTTCATTTTGATCGAGTCAATGATCTCCTCCAGACGCGAGGCAATCATGGGCATCTGGCTCTTGGGTAGGTCAAGCTCCATCCAGCGGATGGCCTCCAGGACCTTGCTGCTTGGCTCCATCGTCCTGAGCTGGGCGAGAATACTCGTCCTATTGAGCCAGAGCAGATTGAACCAGACGATGGCATTGACCACACACCCGATGCCCATCTGGCCGTCCCTGGCATCGACAATCATCCTGATAACGTACTCGTCGTTGTACCGTGCGACTTCGGGATGGCGGTCGAACAGGGCATCACCGTCATCAATCACCATTGCCTGCGTGGGAGTGACAACGACCTGCGGATAGTCCTGAAGGGTCTTCCAGTGCGCCATGATCTCCGGGTCGAGCAATGCCAGTACGGAATCATCGAAATCCGCGCCATTGAAGCTCTTCCCCAGACCCGGCGTGCCCTCCGGACTAGCTGCGAAGCCCAGATGCACGAACATCACGGCACCACGGTCGATGTCTGCGAACTGCTGCAGCCGACGACCGCGCAGCTTGCCGGATTCTTTGTGAGAGGCATTGGGATTCCTGAGCGAAATGAATTCGCCCTCGAATCCTCCCAGATACACCGAGTTGACGTCGGGCAAGGTCGAGCGTTCCCAGTACGGATAGCCCTGCCGGTCGAAGACGAATGGCTCCGGGAAGAGATACTTCCGCACTGCCGCCCCTGCTAGCTCCTCGGGCTTAACGGTTATGAGATCCTTGGGCTCCCGGAAGCGAATGCGGAAGCGATCGGGATCGCTGTTCTGCGGGGATTCCATCTGGGTGCGATAGAAGGCATCACGGCAGTGGCGGAATTGCATCGCCGGCAGGCCCGCGGCATACATCCTCCAGAGCTTCCAGCGATTCTCGTCCACCGCCAGATTTCCTTCTTCGTCAACCCAGCCGTCGGGGTTATAGAATCCGATCTCCTCTTTGACGCGTTCGTCGTCCCTCATCAGCTCGAACACATCGCAGGCAAATTCCTGGCTGAGGGACTGGATCAGCTTTTGATCTCGAACCTTTGCCAGATCGAGATTGGAGGCAGTTTGCACGTCCAGATTGGCCGGGCTGCCATGGAGTTCATTGAGCACGCTGAAGTAGGCTTGGCCATTCCAGGCGCGAAGCTCCTTCTTGATATCGAAGACGATCAGATCGTAATCACCATCCCAGATGAGGCAATGCGCCTTGATCTGCCCGCTGGGCAGGGCGCCGGTAATCTGAATCAGATCTCCGATCTGAACCGGGTGCCCGGTCAGGAGAGCGCCGCCCCGGCGAGAGGCCAGAGCCGCTCCCGAAGTCCAAGCCTCGGGCCAGCGCGGCCCAGGATCGTAGACCGCAGTCTCGAAGGAGGTAACCCCATCTGCAAGGATGACCCGATGAACAGAGTCGTACTGATTCAACTGACGGACTTCGGCCTCTCTTCCAAACAGCGCTGTCCTGCCTCTCGCCAAGTGCCTCTTGATCCTCTTCGGGACACTCGGCTTGGCGGCCGGGATGTCAAATCCAAACAAATGGCAAGCTTCCTTGTAGGGTATGGGCTCCCGCATCAGCACAGCGCAGAAGCCGTCATCTCTCACCCAGGGGATGACCGGGTACCACGTGCCGTCTCCCGGGATTTCCAGCCCTAGGCCGGACTGGACGAGGGCAAGGGCCAGACCAAAGCTGTCAGTCTGACGCCCGAGAGATATTCTGGAATACTCAACGCCAGCCTTCGCCGCATAGTGCTCCAGGACTGGGCTGAGTTCGCTGAATCCGAAGCTCGTCCTGACATCCGGCTTTTCGCCCGGTTGGCGATAATGCCGGAAGATCGGCCTGCGGCCAGGACGCTCCGGGTCCTCAAGAACCGACCACTTCTGGTGCGGCTTGTTGATTTGCGGGGTGAAATACAGCTCTTCGCGATTGGGCATAGTTCGCCCCTCCTTCTGTCGGGCATGCCGCCGACGGGCAGGATTGGAACTGAAAAGTGGGACTGAAGATTGGGATCCATTCCGGACGGAATGGGGAAGAGGTGGGATTGCCGGAATGCGGGGGAAAGGTGGGATCCCCTTGCTCCCCGGCCAAAGCCGGGGCTTGCCGGACTTAGGGTGGGTTAGCTGCGCAGCCAGCGCAGGATGTGGGTGGTCTGAACGTCCTTAGCACGCTGGACGTCCTCACGCATGTTGACAATGGTCTTTTGGAACTGCGCTTCGAGAGAAAGGGGCGTAGGAGCAGGCAGTCGATCTAAACGCCTTTGCGGTAGCTGGCTGAGCATACTGGCCAGCTCTCTGCGCGTCTCCTCTCGGATTTCGCGAGCGATCAAAGCGCGTTCCGGCTGAAAATACCTCAAGGCACACCTCCTTGTGATCGGGGAAATTGAATGAATAGGAAGGAATGTTTCTTACAGTGGGTATGGACTAACGCAGGTGGGAAGTCAGTTGCGGTGAATGCCGTCCTCGGCTACGCCGAAGACGAGGTGGCAGGTCGCCCTTGGACAGGCCCATCGGAATCTCTCGACTGCGATGCACAAAAAGACCCCCGTGGGCTCGAAACGATTTGGATGGGGCCCCACATCCGCATCATGACCAGGTGCATATCCACCTGGCCCATTTCCGGCCTCGCGCCCGAGATCCTCGCATGTGCCAGGGAGAATCAGGTTTCCCGGCAGCGATGACGATTTCGATAGGTTTTGGACCGCGACGGGCCTCGCGCGGGAGAGTGGATCGGGTTGGATAATCTACTTGCTTGAGCTTAGGAGGAACAGACGTCCGAGACGGCATCTAGCCGGCCTGGGAGGCTACATATGTCTGGTAAAGTGGCCTGTTTTACGCCAACATACGCCAACAAAAACCCGTAAAATCGGACAAAATGGGATAAAAGCGGAAGTCCCAGTGCCCTTTGTTTTCAATGATTTGAGTAACTTGGGAAGGTGAGGGCTTGATTTAGGAAACCGTTGCTCTATCCTTCTGAGCTACAGGCCCATGGAGGAATTACCAATTTATGGTTGCACACTGGTTGCATATTCGCAACCGAGAATCAGTCGGAGCGCTTGCAGCCCTGCGTTCAACAGGGTAAACTCTGGGTACTGGAGGCCAATATGTCCCTTCGACCCATTAAGCGGCTCATCAGGGCGAAGCCGACCCTGGAAGGTGCGGGCGTTCACCTGCGCCGCGCGTTCGGCTTCGGCAACACGTCTGAATTCGACCCATTTCTCCTCCTCGACGACTTCCGGAATGACCGTCCGGAGGATTACCTGGCGGGCTTCCCATGGCATCCCCACCGTGGGATCGAGACCATCACGTACGTCCTCGCGGGAAGCGTCGAGCACGGCGACAGCCTCGGGCACAGCGGCGCCATCGGCGCCGGCGATGTCCAGTGGATGACGGCGGGGAGCGGCATCATCCACCAGGAGATGCCGAAGGGTGATGATGACGGCCGAATGCATGGTTTCCAGTTGTGGGCCAATCTTCCGGCGTCTCTCAAGATGACAGCGCCGCGTTACCAGGAGGTGAAGGCGGTCGACATCCCCGTAATCACGGATGACGACGGCACCCAGGTTCGCGTCGTCTGCGGAAGCTTTTGGGGGACGGCCGGCCCCGTGGACGGGATCGCAGCCGACCCGATCTACCTCGATGTGTCGGTTCAGCCGGGTAAGAGGAAGACCTTGCCGGTCGAGACGACTCGCCACGCCTTCGCGTATGTTTTCGCCGGGGCGGGAAAGTTCTGCAACGCGTCGGGTCCCCTGGCGGTGCCCACGGAACCGGCCGGATGGGCGGACACGTCGCCTCCCACGGAGGCGGACAACCGCTCGCTCGTGCTCTTCGATCGCGGCGACGAAGTCACGGTACACGCCAGGGACGACGGAATCCGGTTCCTGCTGGTCTCGGGAAAGCCGTTGGAGGAGCCCGTGGCGTGGTATGGCCCGATTGTGATGAACACGCAAGAGCAGCTTCGGCAGGCGTTCAGGGAACTCGAGCAGGGGACGTTCCTGAAGCATCAGACGCCGCGGTAGGACGCGCAGAACTGGCAGCACGTTTCACCAGCAATACGGTGACGTCATCCTGGTTGAATTTCGGGTCTACTAATGATTTGAGCCTAGCCATCGTTCTTCCCGAATTCTTAGCCAAAGCATCACGCAAGCGGTCTTCAGGATTCGTTCCGGGAATCGAGTCGGTCAATCCATCTGTGAACAGGAGCAGGGTGCCACCAGGACGAAGAACAGCCGTACGAGCTTCATACTCCGCGGCGGCAAACAATCCAAGCGGCACGCCAGTCGCTTCCAGAAATGTCGTTGATCCGGCACAAAACACAATCGGGGCGTTGTGACCGGCATTCACATAAGTCAATTCTCCCGAATCGCGGCTCAGCACGATAAACACTGCCGTCGCAAAGCGATCACTCGGGGTGTAACGACACAGGTGCTTGTTAATCTGTCGAGCCAAGGCCAGAGGATTCGCTTCAACCTGCGAGATGCTCCTGACCAGAGCCTGTATGTTTGCCGCCAGCAGAGCCGCTGCCATCCCTTTCCCGGACACATCCGCTACCGCGAATAGCGGTTGGTTGCCCGGAAGGTCGATGACGTCAAAGTAGTCACCACCCACATCACGGAAGGGCCTATAGAACGTCTCCGCCTCGTAGCCCGGCAACTCTTCCAGTCTCTCGGGCTGGAGTGTCTGCTGGATCTGTCGTGCGGCAATCTGGTCGGATTCAAGTTGGGTCTTGCGGACAAATTCCGAGGTCAGCATCGCGTTCATGACGCTGTTGCCAAGGACGTAAAGCACCCACGCACTTAAATAGAAAAATACTCCTTTCGGCCACATGAAAGGCCAGATCAAAGACCGCGACCAAAGGGCATAGATGGCGTATCCCTGGATCAGAATGCCGACCCATGTGATGAGGCGTTTGGACTTCGGCATTTCGCGAGTCCAGTCATAGAAGGCATACTGGAACGCACGGCGAAGAGGGCCGGCGGATGGGTCGAGCCTCTCTTGCTGGATGCGAAAGGGCATGGCGGGAGTCTAGCAGGATGCTGCCGTGCCAGTGAAGGGGCAGTTTGGCTCCAGAAATCAAAGCTGTCGAGAGCAACTCCGCTTCCGAGCCCACCTCCTCCTGACCTTACAATTCGCCGCGCTGCACGTTGCGGAACTGTGCCTTCCCAAGCCAGAACTAAGTGCCCCTCAGAGAATACGCGTTCCCACGAGGATCGCTGGGCGCCCCGCCTCGACAGCGGCAGGCCGGTACTCGTGTACTATTGCCAACCGTGCGACTCGACTTTAACCTGGAGAAGATGCTGAAGCCTGGAACGGCATCAGCCGGGGCCGAAATGGTTCCGGGCGCGACCGTGGTTCCGGCAGAAGTGGAAACTTGAGTGAGGTGAACGATGGTCTTAGCTGCCCTAATCCTGATCCTCTCTACCGCGTTCTTCTTTTTCTATTGGCAGGCCACTTGCCAACGCATCCTGCGCCGGCAATTCGAGCGAGAGTACTTCCTAGCCATTGTCAATGCCGGCGGCCTGGGGTTCCCTGCGGTGCGCCGGACGTCGGGAGAATTCAACGCGCCCGTCGATTACCCCCGGCTGCGCATGACGCTCGAGGGCGATTTCCTGGCACTTACTTACCTGCTCAAGAATGCCGTCAACGTCCGCC
>Ga0208563_1001173_pt1 | contig 18432 bp, 20 predicted proteins | sample June2015DPH_17_1_2_FD_184717 | JGI IMG/M metagenome (GOLD analysis project Ga0208563, IMG submission 184717) | Peatland microbial communities from SPRUCE experiment site at the Marcell Experimental Forest, Minnesota, USA - June2015DPH_17_150... | ecosystem: Environmental > Terrestrial > Soil >... | reverse complement strand
GCCCCGGTCCGGACTTTTGCCAGCACGTTGGGCTGCGCGGGGTCGCGAATGTCGATCACGAAAACCGAATTCGAGTCGGGAACGTTGGGATCGCCCAGGCCAGGAATCTGCTTCCCCTCCACGGTTGCGCCCTGCTTCGCCTCAGTCGATGGGAAACCGAAGGGCGGAAAATCCAGTCCCGTGCGCTTGGGGTTGTTCGGATCGTATCCGGGAACCAGCGAGTACTGGAACATCCCGACATTCGATACATAGGCGCGCCTTCCATCCGGGGAAAGCGCCAGCCCGAACGGCATACGTCCCACCGGAATGCTGGACAGGATTTGCTTTGACTGCGTATCCACGATAACCAGCCGAAAATGCGCAAGGTCGAGCGCCAGCAGGTTGCGGCCGTCCGGCGTGAGCTCGAGGGTGCTCGTCAGGCTGTTGTTATAGGTCGCACCGTGATATGTCCCGTCGAGGCTGAGCGAGAAGAGTCGCTGGTGCGTCACCAGGTCGAAGATCCCAATCTTCCCGTTGTTGCCTTCGGAAACGTAGAGCGTGCGCTTATCCGGCGCAATGGCGGCGCCCAGGAAGACGCTTTCAGGATCGGCATCGGCGGAATTGAAACCAGGCGGGATTTGCGCCACCTGGGGCTGCGGGCTGTCAAGGCCCGTGAGGATCGAGACCGAAAACGGTTTTGTGCCACTGTTGACGGTGACCAGCGTCTTGCCGTCCGGGCTGAGTGCCAAGCCGTAAGGATGCGGCGCAACTTTGACCTGCCTGCCGAGCGGCGTGATCAGCCGCCCGTTGGGCAGGACGCTTTCCCCGCTCGGATCAATCTCCACGCGTCTATTTCCGGCCGGCGCCTGCAGCTCCAAGTTTGAAGCCGACTTGATGTCACGTGCCTGCGGCAAGCCGGGCTGGCCAATCAAAGTCGAAGCCGCGGCAAGAAGCAGCAATACAAATCGTGACCGCACTGCGCTCCCCTCCGAGATGGATTTCCGACCACCGCGCATCATAACACGGCTCGATTACAGAATTGTGAATCAGCAAACCCGTGCTCAAATGGCCACGCTCGAAAGCCTGACCACCGCAAGGCTGGATTCCCGCCCTTCGGCAAGCTCAGGGCAAACCTTTCGCGGGAATGACCAGCTCTTGCATTCCGGTCAGCGCATTTGATATCCGGTTTCCGGCTCCCCCCTTGGTTCGAAACCGCAGTTCGGCGCATAATAAGTAGCTCCATCGCGGTGGATTGCCATGCCTGCCAACCTCACTCCCCAATACCTGGAAGCAGAGAGACGCTTCAAGAGCGTCAAGACGACGGAGGACAAAGTCGAGGCCCTGGAGGAAATGCTGGCCACGATTCCCCGGCACAAGGGCACCGAGAAGATGCAGGCGGACCTCAAGCGGCGGCTCTCCAAGCTGCGCGCCGAGCAGGCCCGGCGGCCCGCCGGCCGCGCCGGCATCATGCACCGCGTCGAGAAAGAAGGCGTGGGGCAGGTGGCTCTGGTGGGTCCACCGAACAGCGGCAAGTCGCTGCTGGTGCGCCGGCTCACGCACGCCACGCCGGAAGTTGCTGACTACCCTTTCACCACGCGCGTGCCGCTGCCGGGAATGATGCCGTTTGAAGATGTGCAAGTCCAGCTTGTGGACTTGCCTCCGGTGCATCCGGACTTCCCCGAATCGTGGCTTTATCAGATCATTCGGAACGCCGATGCCACCCTGCTGGTCGTTGATCTGAGCGACCCCGACCTGCTGGAAGACCTCGAGACAACGCTGGGCCAGCTCACCAACGCCAAAGTACACCTCGGCAGGGATGATCCGTCCAACGCACCCGGTTGGCTCCGGAAGAGAACTCTGCTGGTGGCCAACAAGATTGACGCCAGCGGCGCCCAGGAGGATTTTGAAATTCTGGGCGAACTCTATGGCGCGCGGTTCCCCATGGCACGGGTTTCCGCGGAAACGGGCGACGGCCTGGAACAGCTTCGCCAAGCGGTGTTCGAAATGCTGGAGGTCATCCGTATTTACACCAAGGCTCCGGGAAAGAAATTGGAGCGAACGGCGCCCTATGTCCTCAAGCGGGGTGCGCGCCTGATCGACCTTGCCGCGCACGTCCACCAGGATTTCCTGACCCACCTAAAGTACGCTCGCGTGTGGGGGCACGGAAAATTCGAGGGCCAGATGGTCAACCGCGATCACCTGCTCGAGGATAAGGACGTCGTGGAATTGCACCGGTGAGGAGATAGACTCGACGGGCGATGGGACCACAAGAAGAGCCCGGTTATTCCATCCGTGAATGTCTTCGAAGGTTACGAATCCATCTGAAAGGCGCGCGATCCGAGCATGGAAGACGATCCAAAAAGGAGACCCGATGCAACGAATCATTGAGCTTCTGAGTTTTGCCGTGGCCCCCTTGCTGGCCCTAGCGATACCCGCCAGAGCCGAGCAGGGTGGCGCACCGGTAGTGATCGAGTACTACTACAAACTGGCGCCGGGAGGCACCTCCGAATGGCTGGCGCTCTACAAGAAGAACCACAACCCGATTCTGAAGCAGCTCATGAAAGAAGGTTTGCTCAAGAGCGAAACGCTCTATGAGCGGCGCTTCCATGCCCAGAGCCCCGCATGGGATTACAAAGTGGTGATGGTGTGGCGCGACTGGGCGGCGCTCGAAGAGGCGCATCACCGCGAACCCGAGATTATCCACGAACTTTACCCCAACCAAGAGGACCACGATCGGCAGGAAAAACGGCGCTGGGAGCTGACCGTCGCCCACTGGGACGACGTGCTGAGAGAGGCGCCTCTCGACTAGCGAGCGCGACGAAATATTGTGACGCTCAATTGTTGGAGCGGCGCTCGGCGCCGATAATCAATTGGAAAAAAACGCGCTATCGGGGCTCGACGCCTGCCCTGTACCCTATGGTGCAGCGCCTGCCCCGCCCTGGCGGGGAGCGCCGACACCACGCCGAACGGTCGCCGCGGCGAATACGCAGAGGTGCGGGGGGGCTCCCTATTTCTTGCGCGGAGGCTGCGAAGGCCGCATCTCGATGCGACTGGCAAGAGCGGTCCGGGGGAACTTGTAGAGATCGATCACCGCTTTAGCGATGTCTTCGCCGGTCAGCTTCCAGGTTTCGCGCGACTTGGAGCCGGGCGCCGCAGCGAAATCCGTATCGACGCTGCCCGGCATGAGGTAGCTGACGCGAATGCCGTCGTAGCGGACGTCCTGCATCATGGCCTCGCTGAAACCGTTCAGGCCGAACTTGGAGGCATTGTAGGCGGCGCCAGTGGGCATGGGATTGACGCCCGCGAGGCTCGAAATATTGAAGATATAACCGCCGCCCCGCTTGCGCAGGAGGGGAATGGCCTCGTGGCAGCAATAGAAGACGCCGGAAAGATTGGTCTGAATCGTGGTGTCCCACTCTTCCACGGTAAGCTGGTCGACGGGCTTGAAGAAACCTACCCCTGCGTTGTTCACCAGGATGTCGAGGCCGCCGAAACGTTCCGCCGCCGCGTGCACTAGCTTGCGGCAGTCTTCGTAGCGGCGGACGTCCGCGACCATGCCATCCACGCGGTCTGGCCCTGCTCCCCGGAGTTTTTCCAAGGCCGTCTTTAGGACACGCTGGTCGCGCCCGCACACGAAGACCTTTGCGCCTTCGGCAAGCAACGCCTCCGCGATGCTGTAACCGATGCCACGCGTCCCGCCGGTGACGACGGCGACCTTGTCCTTCAGTTCGTTTGTCATCGAAAGCCCTCCCACACGAAAGATGCAGAAGGATCAGAATAGTCTTTTGTTGCCGAGACGCGCAACTCCCTGCACGCGAGGGTGGGGGAAGGCGCGCTGGAGATTTCAGCGTTTGGCTTCAGAACCAGCAGCGGCTCGTAGGGCCGAGGCATGGTCACGCAAGGACTGCCAGGCTCGGGAGCGCGAATAGCTCCAAGCGCGCCAGTCAGGATTTTCGGGAGGCGACCAGCGTTCGAGCAGCCGTGTTGCCACCGTGCAGCGGTCCTGTGGGTTCAAAACCGACAAACCTGCGACGAGCTGCGGGACGGCGTCGGCACTCAAACTCGAAGCATAATGGGCGTCGAAGGTACGCCCGGCCTGGGCGCGCGCGAGGTTGGTCCTGGCGATCAAAGCGTCAGGGTCGAGCGCGTGAAGAACTGCAATGAGCAGGAAGCCCGCCACCATGGCGCCGAAGGCGAAACGCTCGCGGCGCCCTCTCAGGACGGTGAGCCCAAACCAAACAAACACCACGGCGAGCCAGCCCATGAAGGCCGTCGGGTAGAGGCGTTGCTCGCTCAGGCCATATTCCGCTTGGTACAAGCGCATGCGCTGGAAGGCCGATACCATGATGACGAACAGAAGGATCATCTGCCCGCCTGCCAGCAGGCGAAACCAGCGTTGCGCTTGGGCGTCGCCGCGTGGCAGCAGCCAGTGGGTGAGGAGCAGGAATGGAAGTACCAGCGTCGCCACCGTGACGAGTTGGAAGAAGCCGCGGCGTGCATAATCCGCGTAAGTCAGCCCCGTGGTAGCCTGAACCAGCGCTGACCCACCGAAGAAATATCGAATCTGCACGACGACGAAAGCCAGGAAGAGCAGATCGAGCAAGCCCAGCATCAATCCCATTTCGATAGTGCCCAGTGAGAGGGACGGGAGGCGTTTTTCCGTGGTCAGATTCAGTTCCTTCCCAAACAGCAATCCTCGCAGGTACCCACCGGCGCACAAGGTAATGAACGCAATCACCGCCAGGTGGGTGAAGTCAAAATGCAAGACGCGGTGGACGAGGTTCTGGAAGACGGCGTCCGCTGCCATGAAGAGCGCGCCGAAAATCAGCAGGGGCAAAAGGGAAAAGGCCGCGCCGCGCAGCACCGCCGCGCCGCGTCGGGACTCACCGCCGAGCGACTTCTTCCATTCGGGATTCCCAAAGAGGAGGGGGAACATTCCAAACGCCGTATTGACTCCCGCGATGAGGCTGCCCAGAGCATATCCCACCAGGCTGGAAGCCCGCAGGTGGCCGCCTTGGGCTCGCAACATGAGCAGAGACAGAGCTGTCAACAGCGCCAGTAGGTTGAGCGCTCGCAAAGCCAGCGAGTCGTGCCACAGGAAAGCGAGGGGAAAGAGCAGGATCGGCAACAGCAGCCAGTATCCGCCCTCTGCGAGAACGGCGCGTCGGGAGCGGCCCAAGAGAAGGATCGCAGCCACGAGTGCGCCTGCCCACAACGCGAAATTCACTCCCCAGGGGAAGCTCCTGAGGAGCGCGTCGCCCAGAATTCCCAATGAGAGCGCCGCTGCGACAACCGCTAATTCCAACTTTGCTGGGTTATTCATGCGTCGGACTCCTTTCCCGCGGAACTTCGGGCGTGGCCACGGCCGGCGCCGCAGGAAGTCAAACCAGGGCTGGCAAGCGGCCGAAGCGGCGATCGCGCGTGCGAAACTCCCGAACCGCAGCGTCGAGGTCCGCGGCGCCAAAGTCCGGCCAGAGACACGGGGTAAAATACAACTCGGCGTAAGCAATCTCCCAGAGCGGGCAATTGCTCAGGCGCTGCTCGCCGCCCGTGCGGATCAGAAGGTCGATATCGGGCACCGTTTCGTCCGCCTGTTCCACTTCGGCAAGCAGGCGAGCAAAGACCTCAGTGGAAGCATCGCAGCTTGGACGCAATTGGCGCGCGGCATGGACGATCGCCTCGCGGCCGGAATAATCAATGGCCAGGCGGACATGGAGTTGGCCGCCGGACCGGCTGGACGCCTCAACCTCCTCGATGGCTTGCAGTAGGGAAACCGGCAGGCGGTGGCGCCGTCCCACCACCCTCACCCGGATGCCGGGCCGGATAAGGGCTGGCGCATCCACGGTGAAAAAGCCCTCGAAGATCCGCATCAGTTCAAAGACTTCGCTTTCCGGCCGGCGCCAGTTGTCGGAAGAGAAGGCATAAAGGGTCAGTGTGCCGATGCCGCTTTGCGGCGCGGCTTCGATAACCCGGCGAACCGCCGCGCGGCCCGCGCGGTGACCTTCGGAGCGCGGCAGCCCGCGAGCTGTCGCCCAACGCCCGCTGCCGTCCATGATGATCGCCACGTGCAGGTCGGAACGCTCCGGCCTCAACTGCTTATCCCCGGTGTCATTTACCATGCGGTGTCTCCGTGAAAAACTCTGTCGCCTGCCGAGACGCCCTGCCGGCCGGCAATGTCCCGGCGCGACGGCGCTCTGCCCACGCAAGGTACTTTGCGCCGCAAAGTGCCGGGCGAAATTTTTTTGGCCCGCCAACTACCGTGCGCGCGTTGAGTGAATCAGTGTTTCCATCTGATCCAGGTAGCGCTCGAGCGCCTGCCGCCCAGTGGTCGTCAGGCGGTACACGGTTTTGGGCAGCCTGCCCTCAAAGTACTTCTCGCAAACGAGGTATTTCGCTTCCTCAAGCTTGCGCGCATGGACACTCAGGTTGCCGTCCGTGGTCAGGAGCAGTTTCTTCAGATCGTTGAAGCTGAGCGATTGATTTGCTGCCAGCGCGCTGACGATTCCCAAGCGGATGCGCTCGTGAATCAGGCGATCGAGTTCGGGCATGGCGTTCGCGGGTGATTCCCTGCGCTCACGCTGCGCGCCGCGAGCCGCTCGTTGAGTTCCCGCCGGCCGATGCCCAGCGAGTGCGTTGGATCTAGCCACCGTACCTCCTGGCGATAATCGTTCCGAACAGAATGTGCAGTCCCCCAAACCCCGCGGCCATCAGGACGTTGTCCCAGGCCGCCGGGCAAAACAAGGCCGCAACGCCCGCGAGCATGAAACACAGCCCCATCACGGGAACCACGCGCACAGAAAAGGTTCCCGCCGACATCACCCCTGCACCGTAAAGAAGCAGCCAGACGCCCGGCAGCAGGCGGTTCATTCCCGCCCCATAAAGCGCAAAAGAGAGGACGGACCCGGCCAACAACGGAGGAAAGAAGCTGAGTACGAATTTGCGGCCGGGCCGGGCGAGCGCGGGGGTGCCCACGCGCCGCGCTTTCCAACAGATGGCCAAGGCCCCGAAGGCAAAGGCGCACACCGCCGCAGCCAACCAAGTGATCAGCCACGCCTTTTCGCTCGCGGGCCGAGGGGCGAGAGCCGCGGCCACCAGTGCCGTCGCGCCCATCGCCACGCCACCCCATCCCGGGACGGCAGTAAAGGAGGCGGCGTTCTCCATCGTCTCGCGGATGAAGCGCAGATCCTCGATGGCATGCGCGTGCAGCGGGGCGGGGCGAGGTCGACGATTGCGAACGGCGCCAGCACAACGCATGAGGTATCTATACAGGAGAGCGAAAAGTTTGTCAAGTACTTTATAGCACAAAGTACTTGTTGCCCGGCTGACGTCTATTCCGCTGACGGCGAAGATAGCCTTATGCCTGCGCAGCACGCAGGGCTTCCTCGCGCGCGGCAGCCAGGGCTTTAACAGGATTGCCCGTGGGGAAAAATTCCATGGTCACGTAGCGACTGTACTTCAACTCTGCGAGTGTTTTGTAAATGTTGACGTAATTGATTTCTCCCGTTCCAGGCTCGTGGCGGCCGGGAACGTCCGCGATGTGCACGAGTCCGACCTTGTCGACATGCTTTTGGAGATGTGCGATCAGGTTCCCGCCCGAAATCTGCGCGTGGTAGAAATCGTAAAGGAATTTGACTTGCGGATGATTCACTTCCTCGATGATCTTGAAAGCCTCGGGAACTGACCAGAGGTAGTACTGAGGGTTTTCCTCGAGGTCGATATTCTCCAGCAGCAGCGTCACACCCTTCCCTTCCAGCAGTTCCGCCGCCCGCTTCAGCCCTTCCACACAGCTATCATGCTGAGCTTGCGCCGAGAGGTCGGGAATCACGTTGCCCGCCAGGATGATCAAGGCAGGACATTCGATCTTCTCCATAATGATTAGCTCGTTGCGGACGTCGGCCAGGAAAGCCTCGCGCGCCCGCGGGTCGGCGAGGCGGGGCTTCAGTCCCGCGGTGGTATCGATCGTAATGCCCAGTTCCCGGCGCTTGCGGTTAGCCTGACGAAAGTCCTCTTCGGACCACTCCGCGTACTCACCCACTAACTCGACGGCGCGGTATCCGGCCTCTCGGACTTTTTCAAGACGCTGCGCGAAGGGCAGTTTTTGGAAGACCGTCCAGAGCATGACGGAGATCTTGAACGGCGCTGGCCCCGCGCTGTCGCCCCCTGCGGAGATCGAAGGAGCTGCAAGGGATTGCAGGGCGAGCGCGGTCGTACTTAGGGTCGCCCCGGCAACAGCCTTCGAAAAGTCCCGTCGATTCATCGTTCACCTCCCGACTCGATCTGGTTCATCTTCGTCGCGTGCACCACCCCTCTGCAACGAGAGGCAAGAACTTGCCCAGCTCGTCACAACGGGTTTCTCGCAGGTCGAGCTTACGAGAGGGCCGCCCGTCCTGGCAACTGGATTCTTGTACGGCTTACAACTTGCTGAAGACGGCTACGAGCCCTGACGCGGGATCATTGAGGTATCCGCAAAAGTGGAGTACCTTCTTGCTTCCCAGGAGGTTCCGGCCCTGGTCCTCCGAGGATGCCATGACTTCCTTGCCTCGACCCATCGTGCAAATCTCGCTTGGACCTGACCTCCATCGAAGAAGCTCTGGGTCACGCCCGCAAGGCCGCGGGCTTGCAGGGGAGCTTCAGCCACGACCTCCTGATTTGGGAGAAAGTCATCACGCTACTGGCCTCGGGAAAGCTCGACCCTTTGCGCATGGGGGGCCGAATTGAAACCTTCGCGAACTGGCGCACCTGGTCCGAGGAGATGGGTGCGGGGAGAATTGTGAAAGCCGTCTTGAAACCGGCGCGCGCAAGCGCGTGACGAGTGAATCACAGGAGGAACCCATGGGTCAAACAAACTCCGAGAAGGCATCGCTGGCAGGCCAGGTTGCTGTGGTCACCGGCTCGACGCAAGGCATCGGCGGGGGGATCGCTCGGAAGCTGGGCGAGCACGGCGCGCGCGTGCTGGTGCAGGGGCTACAGAGCCAGCGGGACGGTGGCGAAAAGATCGTCCAGGCGATTGAAGCTGCGGGAAGCCAAGCGCTGCTTGCGACCGGCGACCTGCGGGACGAGGCTCACTGCCGCAGCATCGTGCGGAAAGCCCTGGAGCGCTTCGGCCGGCTTGACATCCTCGTAAACAACGCCGGCGTCGTGCATCGGGGCACGATTGAGGACACTTCCACGGCGCTGTGGGACGAAATCTTCGCGGTCGACTTGCGCGCCCCGTTCATCCTGTGCCAGGAAGCGGTGCGCCATATGAAGGAACGGCGCAGCGGTTGCATCGTTAACATCGGGTCCGTGAACGCCTACTGCGGGTTGAGGAAACTCCTGGCTTATTCCGCCGCCAAAGGCGGGATCATGGTGTTCACGAAGAATCTGGCGAACTACCTATCGCAATACCGCATCCGCGTGAACCAGATCAACCCCGGTTGGGTGCTGACGGAAGGGGAGCACTACGTGGAGGCGGTGATCGAGGGCAAAGGTGAGAATTGGCTGGAAGACGCGCTGAAGACGCGCCCGTTTGGCCGCATGCTGCTGCCCGAGGATATCGCCAACGCCGCGCTGTTCTTCGCCACCAACGAGCTGATCTCCGGCGCCGTACTCGACTACGAGCAATATCCTTTCGGTGCGCCCATCGACCTGGAGAGTCCCGGGGCCGTGGTGCGATGAAACTCGCTGCCTTCCCCAAATGGTTCATGGACGAGCTGGTGCGCGACCGCTCGATGAGTTTGTTCGAGCGGATCGAGACGGCCGCCGCCCGGCCCATTGACGGCCTGGAGCTCTACGACGCATTCCTGACGAGCTTTGACGAGGCCTCCCTGGAAAAAGTTTGCGGCGCCCTCGCGCCATGCCTCAACCCGGGTTGCCTCACGTGCGGTACGACGCGTTGATCGTGACGTAGTCTCGCGTGAAGTCACACGTCCACACGCGCGCGGAAGCTCCTCCTGCGTGGAGATCCACGCGAATCGTCAGTTCCTCCCGGTCAAGTTCCCGGTGAGCGGCTGCCTCGTCGAAGCCGGCGTCAACGCCTTTGCGGCAAAGGTAGAGGTCATTCACGAGAATGTCGACTTTGTTTGGATCGAATCTTGCACCCGAGTAGCCCGCCGCGCAGATGATGCGGCCCCAATTCGGGTCGGCCCCGGCCAGGGCGGTCTTCACCAGCGGGGAGTTGGCGATGCACCGCGCCGCGCGGTCTGCCTCCAGCGGCGTCCGCGCCCCGAGAACCTCGACCGTGACCAACTTGCTTGCCCCCTCACCGTCGCGCGCGATCATGCGGGCGAGCGTCTGGCAAACGAGTGTAATCCCCTCCAGAAACCACGCACGGCTGTCGTTTCCGGGAACCACCGAAATCTCCGAAAGGCCGCTGGCCAGCGTCACGACCGTATCGTTGGTGGAGGTGTCGCCATCCACCGTGAGGCGGTTGAAGGAATCCTCCACCGCCGCGCTGAGCAGGTTCTGTAACGTGCGCGGGCCTATGGCCGCGTCGGTGGTGAGGAAAGAAAGCATGGTGGCCATGTGCGGGTGGATCATCCCCGCACCTTTGGCGATGCCGGCGATGTGTACAGCCTTGCCTTTCGCTTCCGACCGGATCACACAAGTTTTTGACACGGTATCGGTCGTCATGATGGCGCGGGCGGCCGCCGTGGCATTCTCGGCGGAGAGCTCCCTTTTCAGTCTGGGGAGCTTCCTCAGAATTAGCTCGGCGCGGAGAGGAACGCCGATGACTCCCGTCGAAGCCACCAGGACCTTGGAGGGTTCGATTTCCAGCAGCTTTCCGGCGGCGCGCGCGGTTTCCTGCGCAACGTGCAGCCCGTCGCGCCCCGTGCACGCGTTGGCGTTTCCAGAATTGACGACGATGGCGCGGCAACGTCCCCGGCTCTCGATCAGGTTCTGCCGCGAGACCAAAACCGGCGCCGCCACTACACGGTTGGTCGTGAAGACCGCAGCCGCGGCGGTTTCGGGCGCATCCGAAAAGATCAGCGCCAAGTCTAGTGCGGCGTGCGTCTTCTTGATTCCGGCTGCGACTGCTGCGCCGCGAAACCCCAGCGGCGTCGCCAGGTCACCTTCGATGGGTTCCCAATTTGGCATGGCTTGACTCAGCGACCTCCCTTGGCACTCGACAAAGCCACCCAGTTCACCCGCACTACCGCGTTCCTGAGGACACAAACCCTCGGGCGGTCAGAAACTAAAGACCGTGCTTTGTCGCGTTGAATCCTGTCGCCATGCCGGCACCGGCAACAGGTAAAAGCCTTTTCGTCCGTCGCCGCTAAGGCTTCGGAGGCGCCTGCTCGGCCGGGGTAAGTTCCATCACCCCCGGAGTGAGAGGCGGCGGAGATTCGGGGCCCGCCACCTTGATTGTCCGCAGGCTCTCATCGCAGGCTTGCATGTAAAGATCCTCGTCGGCTCGGCCCGGCGTACAATCCGCCTGCACAATGCGGTCTGGCGAAATGATTCGTGCCGTAAGCGCCATCGCCCGGTCCTTGTACTGCCAGATCAAGACCGCGTCGCGATTGTTGAGTCGGGTGCGCTCAAAGTGGTAGCGCGGAATCTCCTCGGTGACGCCCAGGGTCTGCCATTTGGCCAGGACCTGGGGAGTGAACTCCGTGCTTTGATCGGGATTCGGCTGCGACGTGAGCCTCACGGAAGGTCCAATGCTCCAGAATCTCGGCGCAACAATCCGCACGCCGCCGGCAAAGGGCTCCACCTTCTCGTAAAAGCCCGCCGCCACCTGCATCTCAATCCCCAGACTGTCGTTCTTATACGGCAGGAGCAGCAAGGTTTCTTTTTTAACCACCTCTTGGTGGCTTGGATACCACTTCATGAGGAAGTACTCGCCCCAGACGATTCCACCACCAATGACCAGAATCGCCAAACCGACAACTAGCTGCGTAGGAATCTGTTTTCTCATCGCGGCAATCTTAACCCGTGTTCGGCGAAACGCGCAATCCAGGTTTAAACTCTGCTCGATCCGGCTTCCACCAGCGCGTCTGCGGCGATGGCGCGGAATGACCGTTCAGTTGTCCCGCGCCGCGGCGCGAAGCGTTCGCGCCATCAGTAACAGATACGTCGATGTGATCAGGAGCAGCGGGGCGGAGTAAACCCCCGGCATCGGGCGTCGCATGTAGACCGTGCCAGCGACGTGCCCCATGCCGTTTGCGAACATCAGGATCCCGACCGGATAGGCGAGCAGCGCCAGCCAGCGCGCGCCCCGAAAGGCGGGCACCGCAAGTGCCAGGAGCACGCAGATTCCCAGAACGAGCCCAGCGAGCCACACGCCGAAGGTAAACGTAGGCACAGGCAAGAATGGAACGTGGGCGCGAAGGGTCTTAACCGCGGGATTGTAAACGCTGAGGAATCCCGTCAGCGCCTCGTCAGTGACATGCAACGCAAGCGCCAAGGCCAGCGCCAGCCATGCCCAGCCGAACCGGGACGCGGTTTGTTGAGGCACGATCATCGCACTTGAATCAGGGGATGAGTTTTCTCAAGGACTTCCCCAACCTGCTGCCCGCCCACGCCGTTCCCGCGCAGGGATTCCAGAAGCGGCACGGCGTCTTTTGAAGCCACGGAAAGCAGCAACCCGCCGGAAGTCTGCGGATCGAAGAGCAGGTTCCTGACCTCCTCCCGGACGCCGTTCGCGAACTCGACGCAGCCGCCAAGGAATTCCAGGTTGCGCTTCAAACCGCCGGGAAGAAAGCCCCGGCGCGCGTATTCGATGGCTTCCGGCAGAAACTCGATCTGCGAAGAGTCCATCACGAAACTCACTCTGCTGCCTACTGCCATTTCGCGCGCGTGCCCCAGCAACCCGAAGCCGGTGATGTCCGTGGCGGCGTGCACGTCAAACTGCAAGGCCACTTCGCTGGCCACACGATTCAGAGTGCACATGGATTCGATGGCTGCATCAACCGAAGCTTTATCGGCACGGTCTTGCTTCAGGGCGGTGCCGATCACCCCGGTGCCGATACGCTTGGTCAGAATGAGGCGATCGCCCGGCCGCGCGCCCACATTCTTCAGCACGCGCTGGGGATTAATGACCCCGGTCACCGCGTAGCCGAATTTGATCTCATCGTCGCCGATGGAATGGCCGCCAATCACCGTGCAACCGGCTTCCTGCATCTTGGCGAGGCCACCCTGGAGAATCTTCTCGAGAATCTCGACATCGCGGCCGGTGTTCGGAAACCCCACAATGGAGAGCGCGGAAATCGGCCGGCCGCCCATCGCGTACACATCGCTGAGAGCGTTGGCCGCGGCGATCTGGCCGAACGTGTACGGGTCATCGACGATAGGCGTGAAGAAATCCACGGTTTGGACCAGCGCCAACTCCGGCGAAAGTTGATACACTCCCGCGTCGTCGGCGGTGTCGAAGCCTACCAGCACCTTGGGGTCAGATTGTTTCGGCAACTTGGAGAGCACCGAGTCCAAAATACTTGGACTCAACTTGGCCGCTCAACCCGCTGCCTTGACCATTGCGGTCAGCCGCGTGCGTTCGTCCATAAGGCATTTGATTATATGCTGGCGCGGCACAATTCCAAAATGCGCGCGGAGGGGGCAGGAGCCGCTTGCCGCGCGGCTTGCGCGCGCAGCGGTTGGCTCCTTGACCCGCCTCCAGCCGATCACTAGAATGCTGGCTGGCTGACCTCCTGCTGCAGCGGGGAGCCAGCCGCAGTGCTTGCGCCTGCAGGACGGGGCGTTGCCTCATCATGCCGTCTGGAGATTCTATCAGTCATTTCATCATCGGAATCGGAGGAGGGACGGGTTCCGGGAAGAGAACATTGGCCCGGCGTCCGGCCCAATCCTGCGCGGACCTCGTGGTGGCCACGACCGAGACGCCACGGGACGAATCCCTCGAGCCGATTGACCGAGCCCTTGCAAGAATGCGTGCAGCGTTCGGGAAGGTGACCGGCCTCTGTCGCCGGCACCTGGAGGAGGCCTCATGTTCGCTTTTCACGGAGTTGACTACCTGCAGATCGATTCCCTGCTCACGGACGATGAAAAGCTCGTACGCCAGACCGTACGCGAATTTGTCGACAAAGAAGTTCTTCCGTACATCGAGGAGTGGAACCGCGCGGGCAAGTTCCCGATGCACCTGGTTCCGCTCATGGCGGAGCTGGGTTTTTACGGCGCCAACCTGGAGGGTTACGGCTGCGCGGGCATGTCGAACGTGCAGTACGGGCTGATCATGCAGGAGCTGGAGCGCGGCGACAGCGGCTTGCGCAGCTTCGTGAGCGTGCAAGGGGCGCTCGTGATGTACCCCATCAAGGAGTACGGCTCCGAGGAGCAGAAGGAACGCTGGCTGCCCGAGCTGCAGCAGGGCAAGGCCATCGGTTGCTTCGGATTGACCGAGCCCGACTTCGGTTCCAACCCCGCCGGCATGCGAGCCCGCGGAGTTAAGGACGGCAATCACTATATTCTTAATGGTGAGAAAGCGTGGATTACCTCTGGCACTATCGCGGATGTGGCGGTGGTTTGGGCACGCACGGAGGAAGGGGTTCGCGGGTTCTTGGTCGAAAAGGGGACGCCCGGCTACACCTCCCAGGACATCAAAGGAAAATGGTCGCTGCGCGCGTCGGTGACTTCCACGCTCTCACTCCAAGACGTGCGCGTGCCGGCGTCCAGCGTGCTGCCCAAGGCGCAGGGAATGAAAGCTCCGCTGAGCTGTCTGACGCAGGCACGCTATGGCATCGGGTGGGGAGCCCTCGGCGCAGCCATGGCGTGCTACAACGAATCGCTGGAATACGCCAAGGTGCGCAAGCAGTTTGACGATAAACCTATCGCAACCCATCAGCTCATCCAGGCAAAGTTCGCCGACATGATTACGGAAATCACCAAGGGACAATTGTTGGCCTTGCAGGTGGGCCGGTTGAAAGACCAAGGTCGCGCTGACTTCGCCCATGTTTCTATGCTCAAGCGGAACAACGTGAAGATAGCGCTCGACGTGGCGCGCGCGGCACGCGATATCCTGGGCGCCAACGGCGTCGCCGACGAGTATCCCATCTTCCGCCACATGTGCAACCTCGAGTCGGTCTTCACCTACGAGGGTACACACAACATGCACACGCTGATCATCGGCGAGCGCGTAACCGGAGTGCCGGCGTACAAGTAAGGCAGGAACTCGCCTCAACCGCGAGCGTCGTTATCGAACATAGGGTCTAACTGATACGGAGGGTCTATGGGACTTACAGACGAACAAGTGGGAATGCTCATCGATGAGTTTGTGCTTTCGGAGCGAGCAAAACCCTGGCGTGAACGAAGACTACGTGACCACGAACGTTGGACGAAATGGGTAGATCCCTCGAAGGTTGATAGTATTCCAGACGACGAACTCAGGAAGCATTTCCTTAATTACTTCAACGAAGGCGCAGGGAGGCATCCGTTCAACGCTATCTATAGAGACAGAATCGTCAAAAACATGGCCGCCTTCAGAGCCACAATCAAATTTCTTTTCGACGAGTCTGTTCCACTTGAGCAACGATTGAACGAAGTCTTGGAGACCAAGGGGCGGTACCACCTTCAGGGTATCGGAAAGGGGCTAGCCACATCTCTGCTGATGGACCTTGACCCCACCAAGTACGCGACTTGGAACAACAAGACCGAAATGGGATTAGAAGCTTTGGGTCGCATGCCGGAATTCGAAAAAGGGGACTCTTGGGGACAGAAGTACAAGAAGGTGATGCAAGAGATAGGAAGCATGAAATCGTCGAGGCCAGATATAAGCTTTATTGATTTCGACCACCTTCTTCATGTTGTAGCCGTGGAGGAAGAAGGCATCGAAGCCGTGCGGAGAATTAAGGAGGGTGGCGACCTTCGAGCCCAGACAGCCGCAGCGGGAGGCTCCATCATCAAAGAGGCGGAGTCCATGGAGTTTGCGATGGAGAAGTATCTTGAGGAGTTCATTGAGGCGAATTTTGACAAGATCAACTTTGGAGCCAAATTAGAACTCTACCAGGATGAAGACTCCACGGGACGCCAGTTCCCCACATCAATTGGACCCATCGATCTTCTGGCCTTTGACAAAGACAAAAAGGAATTTGTAGTAATTGAGCTCAAGAAAGGAAGAGCCAGCGATGCAGTGATCGGTCAAGTGCTGAGGTATATGGGTTGGGTCAAAGAGAACTTAGCCGAAGGGCGCGGGGTAAAGGGAATTGTCATCCAAAGGGAACTGGATGAAAAGCTACAATACGCTCTGAAAATGATCCCCGGCGTGAGTGCCTTCCTCTATTCCGTTTCGTTCGATATAAGAGAGGTTGCTTAGGACCGCCGGTTGCCAGCCGGGGCTGCGCGGGTCTGCGCTTGGGGGCGTGACGGGAGTCTGGGAATCTTCGTTTCAGTAGTTCACGTTGGCGTCCGCGGCGAACGGAGGTAAACGCGATGGCTTTACACCGCACGATTAAAGCCGCTATCCGTCCAGGTGAACAGTCGGGTTACGTAGCCGAGTGTCTGGAAATCCCGGTGGTGACGCAGGGGCGAACCCTCGACGACGTTACGCGCAATTTGCGCGAGGCGGTAGAGCTTCACCTCGAGGGAGAAGACCTCGCCGAGCTGGGACTCGCGCCCTCACCCAGTATTCTCGTCACCTTCGAATTGGAGGCGCATCCTGCCACGGCTTAGACGGCTCTCCGGGTCGGACGTCGTTGCCATCTTGCGCAAGTTTGGCTTTGAGATCGTGTCACAACGAGGAAGTCACATTAAACTGCGCCGCATCGGCATCGGGGGCCAGAGCGAGGCTCTCGGCGTGACCTACCCAATGTCATCGGGATGTTATTAGCCGTTGACGACTCTCATGCCGCCTTCCGGGTAGCGGTCCCCGGCCGCGACGCCTTTGGGCGCCACCTGGTTAAGGCGCGCCAGGTCTTGCGCGGTCAGGGTGATTTCGAGCGCCGCGAGGTTCTGTTCCAAGTGCGCGCGGCGCGTAGTCCCCGGAATCGGGATGATCTCTTCACCTTGGGCCAGCACCCAAGCCAGCGCCAGTTGCGACGCTTTGCAGCCCTTCTCCGCGGCGATCTGCTCGACGCGCCGGACCAGCTCGAGATTGCGCTCGAAATTCTCCCCCTGAAAACGCGGATTATTGCGACGCCAGTCGTCAGGAGCCAGGTCTTCATAACGCGTGAAGCGCCCCGTCAGGAAACCGCGGCCCAGCGGGCTGTAAGCAACGAAGCTCGTGCCCAGCTCCCGGCACACGGGAAGGATCTCTTCCTCGGGGTCGCGAGTCCACAGTGAGTATTCCGTTTGCAGCGCGCTGATCGGGTGCGAGCGGTGCGCGCGGCGAAGCGTGGCGGGAGCGGCCTCGGAAAGTCCCAGGAAGCGGACCTTGCCCTCTTCGACCAGCCGCGACATGGCGCCCACGGTCTCTTCGATCGGAACGGTGCGATCGACGCGGTGCTGATAGTAGAGGTCGATGGTCTCGACGTTTAGCCGTCGCAGGCTGGCTTCGCACGCTTGGCGCACGTATTCAGAGTGGCCATTGATGCCCACGAAGCGGCCCTCGGCGTCGCGCACGTTGCCGAATTTTGTCGCCAGGACGACCTGCTTGCGGCGGCCTTTGAGGGCGCGGCCGACCAGTTCCTCGTTGTCGCCGCGGCCATAAGCGTCGGCAGTGTCCAGGAAATTGATGCCCAGGTCCAGGGCACGATGGATCGTCGCGATCGATTCCTCATCGTGCCGGGAACCGTAGAATTCGGACATCCCCATGCAGCCCAGCCCGAGGGCTGAGACCGTGAGGGGACTGTGACCAAGCTTGCGCAAACGCATGCGGGCCTCCCCGGGGTTTCATTCAATGCACCCCGAAGCAAGCAGCATAGCATCGGGATCGCGAGTCCCTCAAGGCTTTGCGACCGCGTCGGGCTGGCACAGGGAGGGGCTCTGCGGTATGCAAGAGGCCGAACTTGTTGGTCAAGTCCCGTGGAGGTGCGGGAGCATATCTGCGCCACTTACCTGCGGTCGTCGCCAGCCTCCTTGCCCGGTCGCATTTTTCTCTTGACAGTGTCTGAGTTATATAGTACACTAGCGTTCTAGATGAAAAGGACTACCCCAACCCGTAAAGCTCCCTTTGCCTTTCACCTCGATCTCGCGAGCGGCGTGCCGATCTACCGTCAGATCATCGACAAGGTGCAGGGCGGCATTGCCTCCGGGCTGCTGGCGACGGGCGACCAGCTTCCTACGGTGCGCCAAGTGGCGGTGGATCTGGCCATCAACCCCAACACCGTGCTGCGCGCCTATCGCGAGCTTGAAATACGCGGGGTGATTGAGACCCAGCAGGGCACGGGCACGTTCATCGCGGAGAAGCAGGTTCGCCAGGATGATGTCGAGCGCGAGCGGCAGTTGGATCAACTCGTGCGCGAATTTGTGGCACGCGCGGGAGCCAGCGGGTACAAGGTGGCCGAACTGGTCGAGCGTCTCAAGGGGCTCTCGCCCGAGCCCGACGGCAAAAGGAGGAGGTGAACCATGTCCAGCGCATTCAAGTTGAATGTG
>Ga0208563_1001169_pt1 | contig 18476 bp, 26 predicted proteins | sample June2015DPH_17_1_2_FD_184717 | JGI IMG/M metagenome (GOLD analysis project Ga0208563, IMG submission 184717) | Peatland microbial communities from SPRUCE experiment site at the Marcell Experimental Forest, Minnesota, USA - June2015DPH_17_150... | ecosystem: Environmental > Terrestrial > Soil >... | reverse complement strand
AACAACTCGCGCCGGCTGATGGTTTTGAACTTGCGGCTATCGGTTCGTGAGCTCATGATTGCGTTGCCTCACTGGATGACAAAGGACGTTACATCAGATTCGCGAATCAAGCAAAAAGTTACAAGGCAGCCTGAGATGTGAACGGCGCGGACCAAAGCTCCGGCTTGGGCGATACGTTCCGGATTTCTGAAACGCCTGGCTATTTGTGGCGAATATCCACGGGGGCGCGGGTCCGATCCTGGGGAAAAACTCGCAGTTGCCATTTGACCGGGATGGACGCTGGCCGATAGCACTCAGTTTTGTCGCAAGCCTGGTACTCAAGCTTGGCCGTTATCGTGAATATTTTCCCATCTTCCCCAAGCGAGGCGGCGAACTGTGAACCGGAGTTTACTTTCAAATCCTGGCTGATGCGGAATATCCCGTCGAAAACTGGTACGCGTTCGTTGATCACAGGCAAGTAGAGCGTCTTGTACGGCGGGTAAATCGTTGGCTTGAACTCCATTTCTGGCATTGCGTCCATCACCAGCTTAATCGGCTTATAACCCTGAGCGCCGGGCGCATACACGTGCACATCGGGAGGCAGCCGCACTTCGGCAGCCAGAGTGATGCGAGTACCGGGATAGCCGACGCGATCGGATTGTTCGATAGCCAGCTGGAGATGTGGAGCTTCGACCGTTCCCGTTACTTCCTGGCCTAATTCCGGGAAAAGCTTGGAAATAATACTGTTTCCGGTCATCCGCTCCCGGTATTTCGCTTCGAAGAACTTTTCCTTAATGATGCCGTCAGGGCCGATGAAAAAATATCCCGGGCGAGCGAAGCCCTTCTGCATCCCCGTAGCTTCCTGATTGAAGACGCCATAAGCTTTGATGGTCTTCGAGTCAGGATCGGCGAGCATTGGGTATTCGATCTTGTGCCGGTCAGCAAAATATCTCAGGATTTCTTCCGTGTCATAGCTGATGGCTGCCAGCTTGACCCCTTGCTTTTCGAATCGCGGGATTGCACTCTGCAGCTGGACCAGCTGCCCTTTGCAGAAGGGTCACCAGTCCGCGGAACGGAAGAAGAGAAGAACGGTGCCGTTCCTGCCTTTCAAGGTTGCAAGAGTCTGTACCCGGCCAAACTGGTCGCGAACCGAAAAAGCAGGGGCTTTCTGGCCGACCGCGAGTCCAATCGACATCCGCTCGATCGAAGCCATCCGAATCGTATCGCCGCCGAGTGTCCCTCGGACGGTCACCGTGTCTCCCAGGGGAAAGACCACCTTGTCCTGCGGTTCAAGGTCGTACATGACCCGGTTCGTATCGTCATAGAGAGACAGCTTCGCGCCCGGCACGAGCTTGTTGCACTCGGGAGACTCGAAAAAAGCTTCGTCTGCGTTGCAGCTGCTGGACACAAGGATGCCGGACCACGATCCGGAATTTCTCGCATTGTTTTGCCCAGCTACTGCGAGGGAGGCTATAGAAAAAAGCGCTACCAGACAGAAGAAGCCTTTCGCGACTGAATCAGATCTGACCGACAGCGTCAATTCGAGACCCTCGGTTCATTCTTGAATTCGGCCCGTACTATACGCCCGACAATCTCGGCACACAAGCTCTCCGAGCGAAATCTGCCAAGTCATGACAGCGTGCCTGTGTGCCTCGTTCCTAATGTATGGTCGGCCACCCTTCCCTTATCAGGTTGTGGGAGAGTTGCCCGTGATCCGCCCGCGAATCGGCGAAACCGCCAATGGAGCTTCCAACCTCAATCCCTAAGCCTGACCCGAAGAAGATCACGCCGTACAAGAGGCAGCGGGATTGGAAGAATCCCTACCTGATTGTTCAGCAACAATTGGACCCTAAAACAACGATGACGGCATAGTCCTTTTGTACCGTCATCGAGTAACGCGCAATCCGATATAATGACTTCAGATACTTCAATGACTCCTGGCCGGATTGGATGGGAACTGTCTACCTTGGCGGTTCTCTGCGTTCTGACGATTTTCCTCTTTCCCGCGACACAGGGTCCGTATTCTGTCGTGCACGGACCGGCTACTGCACTTCAGGCGGCACGAGCTGCGGCTCGCTTGCACGTGGCCATAGTGCAGGCTGCGCTCAAGTCCATAGGGAACTGCCTGGTTTCGCCGCTAGCCGCTCTGTCTTGGATGTCGCCTTCGAAAGCAGAGTTTCGGTCGAGCAGCTTGTCCGAATCCAGCACCATCCTCCGTTGCTGATTTCCTCCAGCTAGTCGCTATAGAACCGCTCAGTTTCTTCTTGGTCGCGAAGCAGCGTCGCGTTCTGACTCTGCGTTCTTTCCGCGCGGCTGAGCAGAGGCTGTCTTACTGAGTCTCTTGTCCACAGCGAATGCAGCTTCAGAATGAGGAGGTTTGAAGTGACACAGAAAAGAATAGAAACATTTGCCTTACTCGCCGCGCTGGCGGGTGTGTTGTTATTGGCAGGTTGCAACAAGAAGGTAGCCAAAGTTACGCCACCACCTCCGCCCCTGCCCGCCCCCGTCGCACCGACCGCCACTCTTGCAGCCAACCCCAATGTGATTCAGCAGGGCCAGTCGACCGTGCTGACATGGCAAACTAGCAATGCCTCGGAGATTGCGATTCCCGGCTTAGGCACGCTGCCGCCGTCCGGGTCTCGATCGATCACGCCGAGTGAATCCACCACCTATACTCTGGTCGCGAAGGGGCCGGGAGGAACGAAGGACGTCTCCGCCCGTGTCACGGTAAACGCGCCCATTGCCAAGGCAACGCCTTCACCCACGGACGAGGAATTGTTTAGCAAGAACGTCAAAGACGTTTTTTTCAATTACGACAAATCCGCCATCCGCCCCGACCAAACGTCAACGGTCGAAAATGACTCAGCCTTCCTCTCGCAGCATGGGAGCGTTAACGTTCTCATCGAAGGGCATTGCGACGACCGGGGGTCCGAGGAATACAACATCGCCCTCGGAGCCAGTCGTGCGGAATCCGTGAAGCAATCGCTCTTGCAGCACGGGATCTCCACAGAGCGCATCAAGACCATCAGCTACGGCAAGGAAAGGCCATTCTGCACCCAGGACAATGAACAATGCTGGCAGGAGAACAGGGTCGACCACTTTGTGTTCGAACACTGAGATTGGTCCGAGGAGGGCGGGCTGGCTCAGCCCGTCTTCCTCTCTGCTATCACTACGAGGTTCTTGGAGAGGGACAAGCAACAATTACACAAGGAGCGAGCTATGAAATTCAACATCAAAGCTCTGGCCTTGGCGTCGGCAATCCTGTGGGGATTTGCGATGCTGGGCACGGGTCTGGCCAACTTGATCTGGGGCGGCTATGGCCAACAGTTTCTCCAGACCATGTCGTCGGTCTACCCCGGCTACCATGCCACTCGCAGCGTTGCGGAAGTCGTCGTCGGGACTCTTTACGGAGTCGTGGATGGTCTGATAGGCGGTGCGGTTTTTGCTTGGCTTTACAATCAGTTTGCCAAGCCCGGCGTCTGAGCAACAGGGGCCTGCTGAAAACGGGCTGCTGAGAATCGCATGTGAGCGTTCGGGAACCAACGAGTCGCTAACTTGCGCCCGACGAGGACATGCGTTTTTATAAGTGACCTGGCTCTAGACAGGGGGTATTGATCTTCTTGACGGCGTCAATCGGCAGCGATATGACGGTGCCACAGCAGGCCTGATTTTGATAAATGACGACTCCTTTTTCTGATGAGGTACCGTATTCGGCAGGTCGGATCTCACCCCGACATGTGTACGAGACAAGGATTCGGATTCGCCTCCAACGGGACAGCCAGAGCCTTACCCTACAGGGGTGGACACGTGATCTCAGCGAAGGTGGCCTGAATGCGTTCGTTGCTCAAGGCCTGGCACTGGGCGAGTTCGTTACGCTCGAAATCTCGTTGCTGGACTCTGGTAAACATGTAATCCCGGCGAAGGTCGTTCGTGCGCTGGGAACTCAGTATGGATTTCAGTTTACTGCGTTGAGCGCTGAACAACGCATGCAGATTCGAGCATCTCTGAAAGGACAGCCGCGCCTTGCCGATGGGTCGGCCTAGGCCCAATCAGGCGCGGCTCACACCGTATGCATCCAGCACATCCTTTAGCGTCACTATGCCTTCCAACTTGTGCACATCCGCTCGGTTCACCACCGGCAGGATTTCGATCTGGTTTGCCCCCATGCGTTCGAGCGCCAAATCCAGCCCCTGATCCGGGTGGATGTGCGGAAAAGCCAGCGCATCCACCAGCTGACCAAGCTTCTTATCCGCACCTTCCGACAGCTCTTGCTCCAGCCTCGAAAAGTTGATGACGCCAATCACACCGCGTCGATCCGTCAGCAGCCACGTTCGGACTCCACTCGATCGAACCCGTTCCACCGCCTCCCGAACCGTGATCTCGGCCGGCAGCAACTGGCTCGCAGTCTGCATGACTCTTATTACCTGACGCCGACCGTGTCTTTGGCGCGTCTCCGCCGTCGGCAGGTGTATGCCATCCTGCACTGCCAAGGCTTCGTAGATGGGCTCGTGCTGCAATCGAGAAGCAATGAAAAGGCTCACCAGATTCGCAATCATCAGCGGGACGATCACCGCATAATCCTGCGTCATCTCGAAGATCATCAGCACTGACGTCATAGGAGCGCGCACGATACCCGCGAAGACCGCGCCCATCCCGACCAGCGCGTAGGCGCCCGGCGTAGCGGTGTAAGCTGGTAACAAACGATGTGCAAGGGTCCCCACCGTACCTCCCAACATCGCGCCGATGAATAGAGCGGGTCCGAAAATACCGCCTGCGTTGCCCGAAGCATAACTGGTGGTAACGGTGAGAAGTTTCAGAACCACCAGCAGAGCCATCATTTTGAACGCCATATTTCCGTTCAACGCGTCGCCGACATACCCATAACCAACGCCCAGAACCTGCGGCACAAACCAACCCATCAGCCCAACCAGCAACCCGCCCGCCAACGGTTGGAACCAAACCGTTTTCTGCGGGAACCGCAGGAAGCGCGCCCGCGTGCCCAGCAAGAGCTTCGTGAAGGCCACCGAAACCACACCGCCAGCCACGCCGAGCACCGCATAGACCGCGAACTCCAGCGGATGGACCAGTTGATATTGCGGAACATTGAAGAGGGGATGGTTGCCGAGTAGCACGCGCAGGACCACCCATGAAGTTGCCGAGGCCAGCACCACCGCGCCCATCACCGGTGCGTGGAGATCGCCCATGATCTCCTCGAGCGAAAACAGCACTGCAGCAAGAGGCGTATTAAACGCAGCTGCGATGGCCGCCGCCGCTCCCACCGGGATCAGCTTCTTTACTTGCTCGGTGCGCAGTCCGAGGAGCCGTCCAAGCACGGAACCAATGCCTGCTCCAACTTGAACGGAAGGCCCTTCGCGTCCCAGCGGGATTCCGCTGGCGAGCGTTGCCGACGTGCAGAAAAACTTGCCGAGCACGGTGCGCAGAGTGATGCGCCCTTCGCGCGCGAACAGCGCAGCCTTCGTCTGCGGCACGCCGCTGCCTCGTGCATTGGGAAAATAGCGGTACAGCAAGTAACCGATGCCGAGCGAACCCACGACCGGAAACAGGAGGCGTCGCCACGGAGCACCGCCGACCGGGTACAGCCGCATCCCCATTCGTTCGGTCAGCACGATAAAGGCGACGACCGCCAAACCAGTCAATGCGCCGATCACCAGCGCCAAAACCAGAAAGACCTGATCCTCACGGTGCCGTAGTTCGGCCACGCGGTCCAGCAGCGAGGTTCTCCACCAACTCCCGCTCGTCGTCTGGGCGCTTTCAGTCATCTCGGGGAATGTCCCACCAAGAGCATACCTCACCAGATTGCCTCTAAAAGGCGAAAGGGAGAGTTGGGGAGGGGCGCGATTCGTAACGGTAGAAAGTGGCCACACTCGACGTTTCGATTCGACAGCCATGTGAGTCTCCTCGCCCTTGGCCGCACCAAGAAGTGTGATGTAGCATTTCAGCCGCAGGAGGTTCCGTTACCTATGCAAAGCACTACCCCATCCGGGGCTGAAGAAATTCTGACGGGACGCTTCATCGCTAGTTTGGGCACCGAGAACGAAGACGGCTCAATACACCTTACGGCGGTTTGGTATCTGTTCGAAGGTGGCTGCTTGTATGTGGCGACTTCTTCGCGGACTCGCAAGGCTCGCAATGTAATGGCCCAACCGAAGGCATCCCTCATGGTAGACATCAGAAAACCCGGATCGGAGCGAGGTCTGGTGGCCATGTGCACCGTAGACGTTATCGCAGGCGAAAGCTCAAGAGAAATCAATGCTCGCATCCACCGTCGCTATATGAGCGAGGCTGCAATGGCCGACCCTCGTGCGGGCGGCACGATGGCGGCAATGGACGATGTCACCCTGAGGCTGACCCCCACATGCTGGTATGCATGGGACATGCGGATACTCGACGATGTCCTGTTCGGAGGAGCTATGAAAACGCCCGGTTATCTGCTCCCGCTTGATTAAGGACGCACTGCCCCCCACATGACGGGAACTGCGAAGATTCCCAAGCCTTAGAGTTCTGAAGTGGTCAGAAGGTATACCCGGCTGACTGGCAAAGGAGCGAATTTCTCGGGCAATGGATTCACGCACTTGCGGCCGCCGCGGAGGAACCCTTTTTGACCACCGGGGTTAAGAGCTGATTTCCGCTTGGGTTCGCCCCGCTCGTCTGGTTTGTTCGCGGGGACAGCTATAGAGGGGCGGAGAATTTGGACGCCGCCGGGGATAACTTCCTGTTTGCCCGCGATCCGGGGGCAATCCGCCCCGGGGCGACTAACGTCAGTAGAGGATTGGGATATAAGTCATGGCGGACCGCTCAGAAGTTCCAACCGTTAATTTACGGCGAGAACCACCAAGGTGGCGTCGTCCTCGAATTGCGCGGCGCAAAAATCCGACACCTGCGCGAGCAGTTGCTCATTCAACTGAGCAGCGGAACTGGCCGCGTGCGCTTTGCCGAATGCGGCGACCCTCTCCACTCCAAACTCTTCGCCTTGAGCGTCCTCGGCTTCGGTAATCCCGTCCGTAAATAGAAGCAGCCTGTCCCCGGATTTCAGATTGACGCTGGAGTCCTGGTAATCCCACGAGGGGAAAACGCCGAGCACCGCGCCGCCTTCATCCAGGGTGTGCGCAGCACCGTCAGAAACGAGAATGGGATAGGGATGGCCGGCATTGCAGTAGCGAAACGTGCGCGTATTGGCGTCGAGAACGCCGCAGAAAAACGTCACGAACTTGTTCCCGGCGATGCTTTCGCGCAACATGCCGTTGACGATCCCGCATACCCGCGCCGGACTGTCCAGGTCGCGCACGGATGCGCGCAGGCTAGCCTGAACATTAGCCATAAGCAAAGCGGCGGCAACTCCCTTGCCGGATACATCGGCAATGCAGATGGCCAGCCGGTTGCCGTCGAGCCGCAGCACATCGAAGTAATCTCCGCCGACCGCGAGCGCCGGTTGCCAGGCGGTGGCTACCGCGATTCCCGGAAGCTGCGGAATTTCCTTGGGCAAAAGCGACTGCTGGATTTCGCGGGCGCGTTGCAATTCCTGCTCGTGGATTTCCAGGCGGGCCGCGCCCGACTGAACCATGCCCTGCAGCTCGACATTGCGGCGCTCGAGGCGGGTCTTCGTCTTGCCGTAGAGAAAATTCGCCACGCCATAGACCAAGGTGATCAGGAAGGGCAGCTTCCAGCCGGTGACGATCAACTGCCAAAGCGATTGCGGACCAGACGGAGCGAACCACCAGACAATTACGCTCGTCAGCGCGTAAACGGGCAGCATCACCACGCATAGCACGGCCAGGAAGATCAGCCAGTCATAAGGAGCCGGCTTTTCGTACAGCGCGTGCAGCCATTGCATGGGAGGCGAAAGCAAATTGCCGATGCACAGCGAGTACAAGATGACGGTGAAAGGATGTATGGGCTCGCTCATGGCCCAGAAAATTGCGCCAATCACGAGAGCAATGAACAGGTAAATGCCCTGATTGCGGAAGAAAACGGTCAACGATTTGGAGTCAATGGTCATGTTGACTTGCCCTGGCCTCGACACAACGGATTGGCCACCAAGGCTGGCACCAGTGAGATCAGCGCGGTTCCGACGGCTCGCTTCGCCCGTCTGATCGCATCCCAACCCATTTTATGCTCCTTAACTTAGGGATTGATCCCGAGTGGTCGGCAACCCTTCCCTCACCTTGGGACTATTTCAGGGTTGCCCGTGACCCGACCGCAATCAGCGGCAAGCGTCAACAGCATCATCTTGCCGCGTCCAGAAGTCTATGATTATGTGTGGGTACGATAGTCCTATCATTACCGACGCTGATGGCCCATCTCTTTGGGGGATCCATAGTATGAAGAAGATGCTCATCCTTGCTTTCGCGCTCCTCGCTCTGTCCGCTTTGGCCCAGGAAAAGCCCGCCAAGGCCGCAGAGGCGCAGAAACTGCCGGAGCAGCTGTCCTTCGAGAAGTGGTTCGTCGGGGACTGGATCTGCGAGGGGACACAGCACGCCTTGCCGATGGGGCCGGGAGTGAAGTTCACTGATCGGTTCAGCTTTAAGATGGCGCTACGCGGCTCCTGGCTCATCTACCACATTGATCAGTTGAAGGGGCCAGTGAAGGGCAAACAAACGCTGATCGGATCGAGCACCTGGGACGCCAACGCCAAGGTGCACGTCCGCCGGGACATTAACATAGGCGGCTCACGGGTGGACGTGACGTCGCCCGGATGGGACGGCGACCAGCTCGTCTTTACCGGCTACATGATCACTGGCGAGGAGAAGCTGCCTGTCAAGCACACCTTCACGAAGAAAGGCGATGCGGCGTACGATAGCGCGCTTGAAATGACCGGCGCCGACGGCAAGCCAGCGATGTGGGAAGAGGAGAGCTGCAAGAAGGTTAGGGGCGTAAGACGATGACGCCCAATACTCCGGCGGTCCGGTCCGGCAAATCGGCTTCAGCGTTCTCGCCAAACACTCCAGCGCAACCGCAACCGCGTGGACTAAGCTCCACTGGGCTACCCTTATGGTTGGCGTGGCAATGAAAAAGAAGATACTGATTGTGTTCTCCGGAACACTGGTAGTTCTCGCCGCACTCGCGACCTACGGCAGCATGCAGGTCCGCGCGACTCCCGGCGAGCAGGCCCGGATTCTTCCCGGAGACGGCCTGATTCCCCAGCCCATCGGCTCAGTCAATCACGCAGTCACCATTCGCCGCCCTCCTCATGACGTCTGGCCCTGGCTTGTCCAGATGGGATCCGGCCGAGCTGGGTGGTACGCTTACGACTTCATTGATAACGGCGGCCACCGCAGTGCTGATCGCATCCTGCCTGAGTTTCAAAACATCGAGGTGGGCAGTGTATTCCCCTCGCTCCCGGGGGCAACCGACGGGTTTACTGTCGTGCAGTATGAGCCCGAGCATAGCCTCGTTCTCTCATGGCGCTCGCCTAGCGGCAGGTATTTCACGACCTGGGCCTTCGTACTTGAACGGCTGCAGCCGAACTCTACTCGCCTGATTGTGCGCGGGCACTTAGGGCCTGACTATCATCCCTTCGGTCTGCCACAATGGATCGCCCTACTGCTTGCTCGGCCGGCGCATTTAATCATGGAGCGTAAGCAGTTGCTTGGTATCGCTCGGCGCGCAGAATCTCTTCCATAGCTTGCCGCCTAACGGAGCCTGAAGGGCAACGAACAACCCGACTGGTTCATCAGCGACGTTCCGCCTCTGACCAAAGGCCTGTCAGTTCGCTTCCACCTGGACGCAACACCCGCTAGCCGTGGAAGGGCCGTCGGCAATCGGAAATAGCTCTCCAAGAGGATCGCCAGACTCGCGCATCTGGAGGATTAAGCAGCCGTCGCCCGTTCGGGCCGAATCGTTCAGTGATGTGTTGTTGACAAACAGGAAGTTGGGACTCGGGTCCCGAATGCTGCTCGGTGTCCGAAAACCGCAGGCGACCCGTCGGCTGCTTCGCATCTTGTCGCGCCCGTTCAGTGTGCTGGCTTGGCGCTCTACGGAGCTGAGCCCTTCGCTTCCCACCGCATGTTCTGCCGGTTCCAGGCAATGTCCTTGCGCCGCATCCTCAGCATGATCCTCCTCCGCAGCATCGCGTGAACCTCTGTGTCGTTGGCGTGTTCGACCACCGCGATCTCGCCGCGGCCGAGGACCGCCACTCGGTCGCCCTTCATCAGGGTTCTGTCCCGTTGGCGTCGGACGTAGTACTCCGTCCGCTTCCCGATCAGATAGTCCAGCCCCGCCGCGTCGAAGCCCGATCCCTTCCGGCAGAGGGGAGTCTTCCGTCCGCCGCCGAGCATAAAGATGTCGATGTCATAGGCGGCGAGGGCTCCTAGGCGGGACTCCATCTCCTTCGTGTCAGACGGAATCAGTTCGTGCGGCAGGACGAGGCTCCTCGGGTATGCGAACTGGGCTCGCCACCCAAGTTCGTGCTCCACGACCGTGCCCCACAGGTGGACCTCGCCGCGGATACCGCGCCCCTCGTAGCCTAGTTGGCGCAGATGCTCAATGTTCTTCGCCGCGTAGACGCCGCAGGTGCAGTCCAAGTGCGGAGGCTCGTGGGCGTCATGCGCGTATCCCGCCCCGCATTTCGCCGCCAACGGCCGGCGCGGAGACCATGGCTTGCCGTTGAGCGACCTCAGCCCGGCGGCATCCCACCGCCAGACGCGGTGGCCGATGATCGGCGAAATGAGATCGGGAATTTTCACGGCGCGGCCGGCACCTGCTCGGGCTCCGGTTCGGGTTCTGGCTTGGGCGCTTGCGGTTCAGAAATTGGTTCGCGTGCGGGATCGCTCACCGGAAGCTCCAGGGGTTCGACGACAATCGTCCGTAGAGGTTCACCGATGTTCATTTGGTCTCCCTATGGGTCGCACGCCAGGAACTGCTGGGTAGCAAGCCACCTTGGCGTGTTCGGCGGAGGCTCGCCAAGTGAAGAGTTCGTCGCAGATGACGCACTTGCGCACGCCCCGGCAGACGACGATGAACGCCTTGCCGACCTGGTCGGTGCGGGCGGAGCCATCGCACCGCTGCGTTTTTTCGCCGGCAGCCAATGTTGCCCCTAGGCCTGAGCCTCCAGCCTGGAGCCTCCGCCAGGGATTGCGATGGCGGGATTGCAATCGCTGTTCGCCCCCTTCATCAGGCGGCACACGCTCGCCCGCGAAATGCAGTGCTTCTTCGCGACCTGCGTCAGCGACATCCCCGAGCGGCGGTCTGTGACGACCTGCTCCCGGTTGACCTCGAGCCGCGCACGCCCTATTACTTTTCCTTCCGCCTTCGCCCTGCGCATTCCGGATTTGACCCGCTCCACCACGAGTGATCTTTCCAATTCCGCTATGGCGGAGATGATCGTCACGAAGAGACGACCCGTTGCATCACCCGTTGCCACACCTTCTCGGCGGCTGACAAACTCAATTCCCAGACTGTCCAATTCGTCGACTATTTGCAGGAAGTTCCTGGTGCTCCTCGCGATGCGGTCAAAAGCCGCGACCAGCACAACGGAGAACTTTTTCCGCCGCGCATCCGCCATGAGGGCATCAAGACCTGGACGGCGTGCCTTCTTTCCACAAACGCCTCGATCCTCGTATTCGTGCACGACCTCGAATCCTCTCTGTGCCGCCAGCTCGCGCAGATCGTAAAGCTGCGACTCCACGTGCTGGTCGGGAGTCGAAACACGAACGTAGATCGCGGTTTTTTTCATTAGTCCCTCCTTGGTCCGGCGCTAAGCAGGTTTGCGGTGCCCGCAGCTTAGGCGCACGCACTCATAGAAGTCAGGTTCGTCGATGCCGTATCGCAGCAGCATCTCATTGCCGCACTTCGGGCAAGCTGGGCACTTTTCCTTCGGCGAGCCGCGAAGCCGATCGACCGCGTGAAGGCAGAGAACTGATTCGGGATGCAATGGGCTCAGACACGGCCAGACCTCGTCGAGCAGCAGCTGCCCAATTTGTCGATCCGCCAATCCAGCGAGTCGCTCTGCCAGCACGGCGGGGATGAGCAGAGCACCAGCGAGCCGTTTCATGGGGTTGTCAGAGCCCACAAGCTCTCTCTGCTTTTTGATTAGTTCCCGGATCGTCACTCCCCGTCTCCACTTGCAGTGTACGGAGCGACCGGAAGAATCGTCCGGAAAGTCGGGCGCTGTTACCGAAGATTTCCCTCAAAGACCGGACGATTATTCCCGCTGATTCGTAGACTGCAAGAGTGAGACAAACAACGGTTCATACGCAGAAGCAGGTGCCGCTGAAAGTCAAGGGCGAGGCGGTCAAGTACCTGTCGTCGCTCCCGCAGTTCCACGGCATCCCCGACGAGAGCCTGGTCTGGCTTGCCGAGCGCAGGACCGGGCTGAACGTCCCCGACCGCTGGGTGGCCATCGCCTTGATCATCGGCAATCGGGTGCCGATTCCGGTTCCGATGCCGGATGGACGGCCGCAAGGAAAGCCAAGCGAGGCCACTACTCCCGCCAAGCTGGAAGTGATCAACGGAGGACGAATTGCCCGATAAAGAAGGAGGTGTTCTGCTGGCGACGGAAACCATCGAATGCCCGCTGTGTCTGGGCGAAGGCGGGCTGAAAAGAACTGAGGTTCTCGACCGCCTCGGGGTGAAGGATTTCGCACGTGTAGCGCAACTCAGCGCGGAGGAAGCCTTCAGACTGCTCAGCAAGAAGCACACGAACGACCACCAGATCGCATGGTCTCGGTTCGAGACCGAACTCACCAAGCGCACCGCCGAGATCGAACAGCGCTACAGGGACGAGCTTCGGACGGTCAGCGTGAGGATCAGGGAACTTGAGTCCGCTGCACGAGTCGCCGAGGAACTGCACGCGCTCGATGTTCAGTTAGGCCATGCGGACTCGGAAGCTAAGCTCCTCGCGGCGCAGTCCCAGAATGCAGACCTCAGTCGCCGGGTTGAAGACTGCCTCAGAGAAGTATCCCAACTTCGTGAGCGCAACCAGCAATTGGAAGCCGAGATGTCGAAGGTTGCCCGCGTTGGCAAGCTGGAAGAAGTCAGCTTCGCTGACGAAGCACGGACTTGGGCTGGTGTCTGCGTGAGCGCGAAGCTCCCGAAAAACGGTGACTTCATCCTGGCCTACCGCGATCCCAGCGGTGCGTCGCTTGAGCCAAGCATCATCGTTGACAACAAAGACAAGGCAACTATCACCGAAGGCGACATCAGGAAGCTGATCCGCGACGCAAAGGAACGTGGGAGTCCGGTCGGGATCATCGTCGCGAGGGAAGAAAGCCAGCTCCGCCAGCTTGACCGCGAACGGCGCTGGGGTCAGGAGGACGGCGTCTGGGTGCTCCGGACGACACGCCGCTGGCTGCCGCGAGATCTCGAAGTGCTCAAGCCCGTCTTTGAGCGGATGAGAACCGAGGGTCCCGACTTCCTCCAGAGGAACTCCGCGCTGGCGGAGGAGGTCCGCCGCACATTCGTTGATCTGGACGAGGTCGAGAAGGAGCTCAGCAAGGCATCCAAGGCAATTGACGCAGCCTCCGGGCTGACCGCGAAGTACAGGGGGAGGTTGCAGGCTCTCTGCGACAACGCCGCAGCGCGGAGGATCGCGCCCAAGCCGCAGCAGGATGGGCGCGTCCGCCATACGGCCGGCGCGTAGTCTTCGCCGGGATAAAGACAAATAGGAGGGAAACAAATGGAATTCCTGAGGGCAGTGGGACGGTTCATCCTGATGCAGTTGGCAATCTTGGGCTTCCTGCTTGTCGCCCCAGCGATCTTCATCGGCGTCTCACTCTACGTGATCGCGGGCAAGGCGGGCAGCAACCCAGGCATGCTGGCGTTCTTCTACATGGCGGCTGGTCCCTTCGTCTCCGCCGTCTGGACCATGATCGTGCTCCAAGTCCGCAGGGTCAGGCGCGTGACGGGCGGCGACGTGCGCTCCTACAAGTGCAGCGTGCGCGGCCATCTGGCGGCGTGGGGCTACATGCTGTACGGCTTCTTCGGCACCCTCGTCGCGGAAGTCGCGTTCGTCCTCGCGTTCCACGCCGTGAGCAAGAGCCCTGTGGTCTTTTTCGCGGCAGCCCCGTTTGTCGTGTTCGCCCCGATGATCGCGGCCTCGGTCTGGCAGGCGCGGAAGGAAAGCTCTACTTCTGGCAAGAGCGCCGAGGCCGTCGCTATGCAGAACAAGCTGAGGGCGGCTTCCCTCCGCATCGCCTGCTTGAAGCACAACGGAAAAAGTGACGAGGAAATCCTCGGGCTTCTCGACGGCGATGACCATGAGGCGGTTCTCTTCCAAGCATCGCTGGATAACATGGATGAACTGAGGGCCTACCCTGCGGGAAGCATGGGGGAGCTTGTTTACAAGAGGAACCAGCGGTATCTCAGGGAGACCTGCTAATGAATAACCCGGCGAGCTCGGAGACGCTTTTTGGCGCAGTGAAACAGTGGGTCGTGTCCACCTTTTGGTGGATGATCGCGATGCTGGTGGGCCCCGTGGTCCTGCTGACAGCGCCGTTCTTCTTCGTCGCCGTCGGCTCGGACTGGAAAGACTCCGAGGAACTGGCGTGGCTCTTCCTGGTGGTGTCGCCGTTCGTCGTCTGCTTCTGGACGGTGATCGTCAACCGCTACTTCGACGTCAAGGACGAAAAAGCCGCCTGCGGAAAGGCCCTCCCGCTTGCTGATCATGACGGGAGAGCCATCTGCAAAAGGGCCGTCTCGTTTGTCGGCGCGTTCCTGCTCGGGTTCATCATGCCCGTCGTCGCTGAGTTCTGCTACATCGCCCTGTCGTCGCGGATGGCGGGCGTCAGCGACAAGGCGGCGTGGTTCCTGTGGTGGGCGGGCTATGAAGTCGCGGCCTTCTCGCCCATCATCCTGCTCTGGGCGCGGCGAATTCTTCGTGGCGCGGGCGGCGCAAGGACGTTGAAGACCGCAAGTTCAGGACCCTGTACGTAAGCTGCGGGGGGGGTACGTGGAGGTCGTCGCCGAGGTCGTGTTCAACCTCGCGTTTCGCGCCGTGAGCAAGAGCCCGACGGCGTACTTCGCGGTCGCGCCTTTCGCGGTGTTCGCGCCGCTGTTTCTTCTGTGGGCGAGGAACACGTAAGCAGGCTTGTGACCGCACGCACAACACTCTACCTTTCTTTGGCGGAGGGAATTGATGGAATATTGCCATGTGTTTGTGCTCACGACGTTGGCTCTCGACAAGAAGGGCGATGTCAAGAGCCGAAATGTCGCGGTGACTTTTGATTTGTTTGAAGCCGAAGATCACAGAAACGAGGGAGTAGCGAACGACTACGAAGTTTTTGTTGTGCCGTGCGACTGGCAGGAGGACGCAGCGCAGTCCGAGTTGATTTCTGCAATGCGAGGGTTCAGGAACATGGTGAAGCAGATGCAAGATGAGGCGCTGCGGTGAGCATAAGAATCAGCAAATCCAAATTCGTTGCAGGCTGCCAATGCCCGAAAAGGCTTTACTTTCAGGTTCACCGGCCCGAACTCGCGGCGGAGCCGGGCGCAGCCAGCGAAGCGGTCATGGAGCAGGGGCGAGAGGTGGGGCTGCTAGCCCGCCAGCTTTCTCCCGGAGGAGTGGAGGTCAGCAGCGAAGGCGGGCTCGATCAGGCGATCCGAACGACCCGCGAGCTAGTCGCCAACCGTGAAGTCCTGGCGATCTATGAAGCCACATTCGAGCACGGAGGCGTGCTGGTGCGGGTGGACGTCTTGCAGCGCCGGAGGGACAACCGCTGGCGTCTCATTGAGGTCAAATCCAGCACTGACGTAAAGGAAGACGCCTACCATTTTGAAGACGTGGCAATCCAGTATCGCGTGCTTTCTCGCTGCGGGATGGATGTGGCGTCGGCGTGCTTGGCGCACATCAACAGGGATTACGTCTTTCAGGGCGGCTCCATCGACGTGCGGCAGTTCTTCAAGATCAGGAACCTGACCCGCCGCGTGGAAAAGATGCTGCCTGAGCTGACCTTCAGGTTGCGGGCGTTTTCTAGCGTCCTCAACCAAACCAAGGCCCCCAACTTTCCTACAGGTCCGCATTGCAAAGCCCCAGTCACCTGCGAGTTCTTGGGCCAGTGCAATCCGCCGCGGCCAGAGGACCACGTCGGGTACCTGCCGCGAATCCAGGCAAGCGCCGTCGATGAACTGGTGGAGATGGGCGTCGAGTCCATCCGCGACATCCCTGGCGACTTCCCGCTCAACGAGCGCCAGCGGCGTGCGTGCACCTGCGTGCAGACAGGCGAGCCGTGGTTCAGCACTGAAATCAGCAAGGAATTGAGTGCGCTGAAGTACCCGCTCTTCTTTATGGACTTCGAGACGGTAAACCCTGCGATCCCTCGGTTTCCGGGCATGCGGTCCTACGACCAGATTCCATTTCAATGGTCAGTTCACGTGCTGAGGGAGCCTGGAGCGGAACCTGAACACCACGAATTCTTAGCCACTGACACCAGCGATCCCCGGGAGGAGCTCATCGCTTCGCTGTGCCCTGTCCTTGGCAAGAGCGGAAGCATCGTCGTATACAGCGCCTTCGAGTCGCAGCGGCTCTCGGACCTTGCGGCGTGGTTGCCCGGGTTCTCGGGGCGCATCCAGAAAATCCAGAGTCGCCTGTGGGACTTGCTCCCTGTGGTCAGGAACCATGTGTACCATCGAGAGTTTGCAGGGTCATACTCAATTAAGAATGTGCTTCCTGCGCTCGTGGGTAGCATGAGCTACAAGGGCATGGAGGTCGCGGATGGTCAGGACGCCGGGCTGGCTTGGGAGTCGCTCATACGGGGCGGCTTGGGTCAGTCCGAGCGGGACAGGATCAGGAAGGCGCTGCTGGACTATTGCGGGCAGGACACGCTGGCGCTGGTCAAGCTGCTGGAGAAGCTTCAACTCTCTGGGCAAAGGCAGTAGGCGGGGCTGAAGACGGGGCGGCGGGGCTGGCGTTAGAATAGGTGGGAATGGCTGACGCATACGAAATCTGGCTTGAAGAGGTCAAGGACGCGTTGCGCTCCATCAACATGACGATGGACGACTGGCAGGGAGTGTGGCCGTTTGACTTCAGCGCCCAGTACAAGGCTGGCACAAAGCCGGACGACGCAGCCATGAAGGCGAACCGTTATTGGTGGCACGAGCAGAACAAGTCCTTGAAGCAAGACTGCCGCCTTACACTTGACTGTTGGCTCCCGCGTGATCATCAAGGCGATTGCCAGCCATGCTTGATAGGCGGTCGCGAGGAGCCCCGTCTTGTGAGTAGCCCGGAAGAAGCCGCCCGCCATCTGCTGGACGGCATCAGCGAATCCCTCAACTCCGACCCCGACAAGCTGGCACGCGTGGCAGGGCAGTTCATCACGCCAAACGGCAATAAGGTCTATCCCGTTCAGATGAACGGCAGAACGGTGTACGTGACCATACCGGAAGACTAGCCGACCTGAAGACTGCCGCAGGAGGTGGAATTGCCGGCGTCCGGAGCCAAGTGCCAGTCCGTCTCCGCAGCGGACTGGGTAAAATGAGTGATTCAGGAGCCAACGTGCCTGCCTACCAGCGCGGCGACTACGTCAAGGTCGAGTTCCCCGACGAGACCACTGGGGTTGCTGAGTGGATGTGGGTGGTCGTCGATCGTTGCGACGACAAGAAGCGGCTGGTCTTCGGCACGCTGGACAACGAGCCAGTGAAGGACTACGGCGGCAAGGTGAAGCTTGGGTCGCAGCTGGCCGTCAGCTACGACAACGTCCGCGAGCACAAGAAGGCCGCTGAGTTCAAGATGAACGGTTGAAGGCAACCCGCTTCACGACGTCCCTGTCCCAGACCAACAGCGTTATCCTTAGCAGCGATGGCGGACACGATCACTCCTGAGCAGCGCAGCCGAGTCATGGCGAGCGTGCACAGCTTCAACACCAAGCCGGAACTGATCGTCCGCTCGCTGCTGCACCGCATGGGATTCCGGTTTCGCCTGCATCGAAAAGACCTGCCGGGTCGCCCAGACATCTGCCTCCCAAAATATCGAAGAGTGGTCTTCGTGCACGGCTGTTTCTGGCATGGCCACAGTTGCTCGCAGGGCAGGCGCCCAGCCAGCAATCGGGCGTTCTGGAACAAGAAACTCGACGGCAATGCCCAACGAGACGCGGCGGCGATCAGATCACTGCGGGCGCAGGGGTGGAGGTCGTTCGTCATCTGGGAGTGCCAACTGAAGTCTCCGAAGCTCGCAGATCGTCTCCGCAAGTTCCTTGCTGACTAACGGCGCAGAACTGCCCTTTGGCCTGTTCAGGCAAAATTGCCTGAACTGCCGCTCGCGGTCTTGTTGTTGTTCTGCGCCAAAGAATGTTCTTCTCGGCGTAACCAGTGAGGAAGTAAATGAGGGCGGCACACATGTAGATGCAGGGCAAATCCAGCAATTTCAAGCTCTCCCGAGCCGTTGTCCTTTAGGTGGTCAGAAAGGGTTCTGACGCGGCAGCCGCAAGTACATGAATCAAATGCCCAAGGAATCAGCGAACGTGCCGGTCAGCCGGGTATACCTTCTGACCACTTCAGAACTCTAAGGCTTGGGAATCTTCGCAGTTCCCGTCATGTGGGGGGCAGTG
>Ga0208563_1001155_pt1 | contig 18714 bp, 16 predicted proteins | sample June2015DPH_17_1_2_FD_184717 | JGI IMG/M metagenome (GOLD analysis project Ga0208563, IMG submission 184717) | Peatland microbial communities from SPRUCE experiment site at the Marcell Experimental Forest, Minnesota, USA - June2015DPH_17_150... | ecosystem: Environmental > Terrestrial > Soil >... | reverse complement strand
CGCGATCGACGACGAGCACGCTGATACCTCGGTCTGTCAGCTCGTTTGCAGCGCACATGCCGGCAGGACCGGCTCCTATGATGATGACGTCCCAGTCCGTTTTTCGTTTCGTCCCCGTGCGGCTCATGCTAGGTCACTATCTTGTCGACTTGGTTGAGAGCGATCGCGCGCTTGATCTCTAGCGCGAGACGTCGTCCCGAGCTCATACGCGTTCTTAGCAGCGAGTTTCCGTACGGAGCGCCCACGTTCGTATGCACGTTTGTGCCGCCGCCGATGCGCGTTGCGATATCGTAAACGTAGAAGTCCATGTTTTGATCAACGATCGTCTGTAGGCAAAACGGTCCGATTATTGGGGCGCTGTAGTGTCGCTTAGAGAACTCCACAAATCGTTCAGCCATCAGATAGACTCGCTCAAGCAACGACTCTCTGAGCGATGCGTTCGCGTGGCCGACGATGGTCATCAGCGGGTCGCGGTATTTTGCGGGCAGCTCCAGCTGCTGCTCGGCGGGAATTCGCACCAATCCGTCAAGGTTGCTTTCGAATCTGAAATCAATTCCGAGGAGCTCGATCTCATCATCGATCGGCGAATAGAAAAAGTTGAAGTTGAACACGGGGCCGATGATGTACTGTTCGATTCGCGCGTCGTTAAGGGCTTCGGTTGTAATAATCTCTCTGTCGATGAGCCGCCCAACCTTTGCGTCGTACTCCTCAGGAGAAGCGGCGGTGAAGAACCCGCGCTCGAGCGTCATATACTTGTGGTGAAGCTTCACCATTACGAGCGTGTCGATGTCATCTTTGTTCACATAGTGTTTCGGGATTGGAATGCCCGCTTGCTGACTGACCCAATAGTAGTTCTCTTTTTCCGTCTCCCTATCCTCTATCTTCAGCATTTCACGCGTGCCCACGAGCGGCAGCCGAAACTCGTTTTCGACTCGACGTATGCCGCTGTAGACTACGAAAGAACGGTTAGGGATGAATAGCGTGTTCTTTTTTACGAGCTGCTCCTGCACGCTTTCGGCGAGAATCTCATCGAACTTATTGAGGACAATGGTCTCATCGACGAGCCCTTTTTCAAGTCCGTTCATCGTGCGGCCCTTGAAATAGTTAGTGTAAAGTCCGTCCCGTCCTTTTTGGCAGACAACTAGGTTGGGCAGCCCCTCGTCGCGGGCACCGTCGCAGACGTCTAACGCGGAGTGCGAGCCTAACACGCCGACCGTGATGTTTCTTTTGTCATATTCGCTCAACACATCGAGGACGTCCTGCTTGAGTATCATGGGAATTCTCCGCCAATATGTTCATCAAGCGCATATAAAGGTTTTCGGACGCGCAGCTTTGTAGATTAAGTAAGTTTTTCCAGCGACTTTTTCTACAGAGGCGAGTTATTCTACAAAGCCCGGACGCGCCTTTCGTTTCGAGGTTCACGTCCGCTATTTAACGGCACGGCAAACGGCCAGAATCCCATGTAGGTCTCTTTTGGCCGTGAAACGAGCAAAAAAACTCCGTCAGACACCCGCCGCCGTCTACCGGGCGGCGGGGGTTCTAGGCAAAACGAGTCTGTCGCCAACGGGCTGATGGAGCTGCTGGCCTCTCCATAAAAGGATATCTAGTCCGAAGCGATTGCGCTTGCAATCCAGGTAGTCGAAACCAGCGAACTCGGTCGATAACTCTCCGAGTTTGCCTAACACGTTACTGTACGCAACTTGACGGCTCTATTCCACTACTGTCGAATGGGGTTAAAGCACGTTGATGCACGTGACCCGATTGGTAGGCGGCTGTGGGCCACAATGGGAAGTGCCCATCGTGCCTGCAAGGTGGGCGGAGTTATGTTTTTACGAAAAGTTTCCCCCTTCCCTTTTCCCCGTGATCGCCGTTGAGAATCTGGAAGGTAGTTTGCGCTCCGTCTATTTCGATCTCTTCAGTCCCGTCTGGAGAGAAACCGGGCATTATTGCTCCAATTTTTCCCAGTACGTAGATATTGCCGCGCATCATGAACGCACCGACGCGCCCTGGCGAGTCTCCGTGGATGATGATGGTAGGAAGAGGGTCTTTGGCTCCGATGCCTTTTCCCATATGGATTCCGGCGTTAATACCGACGTTGCCTTTTACCGTGATCTTGCCACCCATCATGTACTCGCCCAAGGTCACGCCGGCGTTGCCGTTGACGACGATGTTGCCACCTTTCATGCCACGCCAATCGCCGCGATAGGAAGCGCCGCAATAATCGCCGACGTTCCCCTCAAACAGGATATCGCCGCCCTCCATCTGGATGGCCGCAAATGCATCAGCGTTTCCTTTGACACGTATTCTGCCGCCCTTCATCCACGCGCCGCAGTACATGTCGACGTCCCCTTTGCAGAGGACAGCCCCAGCAGTCATCTTCGAGCCGATGTACTTAACACGCGGCACGTCGCCGTCGATAATGATCCCTTGATCCTCTGCCGCATCTGCCGCTTTGCCGGTGATCGTGAAGAATCGTCCAAGGGGCCATTTGGTATTCCCCTCGAGCACTGGTAGCTCGGCAATTTCCTCGAGCGTTTTTCCGCACACGGCATCAGGCGCTATGACTGGAGCTTCGAGGACAAGGTATTCGACGTCTTTTGGTGTCAGCGTCAAGCGTTCCATTTAAGCGCCTCCTTCTGCCGGTGTTCTGCCTGTGCGGTTCGTGCGTTTCGAGTAATATTTTTTCATGAGGGTCACAGGATCGAGCACGGGGCCGCTGCTGACCTTTTCAATTTCCACTTTCCTGTTCTTGTAGGCAGGGCTGCCGGTTGACTCAGTGTATGTGGTGACGACGATGTTCGCCCACGGCCCGCGTGGGATAAAGATCTCCCCTTTTTGTTGCCTGTCGGTTTTTTTCGCTTGGAGGACGACGCTATCGCCGTACTCGTTCGTGATTTTTACCAGCCATGGCTTGCCTAATGCGACAAAGTCTTCAGGGTTGATATCACAGTATGCCGCTTCTTGGGTGTATTCGTCCGTGAATTTGCGGCCCCCTTTGATGCACGCGCCCTGAAACGCGGTGCCGCCCGTGTTGAGTATTATTTCCAATTCGTTCACCTCGGTGCCTTTGGGATCAGGGCTGCGACAACAGCGAGTCCAGGCGCCGCCCGAACTCTTCTTCGGAGAGCATCGTCGCCTTCGCTCCAGTCTCTACGGCCCCTTCTGCCGTCGCCGTTGTTGTTTGGCGTGCGGCGAGTTTTTGCTTGATCGCGTCGCGCAGCTGTATTAGCGTGTCTTCATTAGACTTCGTGAAGTCAAATGGCGGATCGATGAACATTCGTGCGTGGCACGGAACGTTGTCCATCCGATAGAACGTTCCCTCGCACTCCATGCCGTCCAAAACGCCGGGGAGCACAACGTCGCTTATGAAGGCTTGTGGCCCCTCTGCCGTTTCTATCGAGACGACGGGGATCTCACACATCCTTTCAACGGCCCTTTTCGGTAAATGGGCTCCGAGATCGGCACACATGCAGAACAATGCGTCAACTTCGCCCCGCCGCAGTGCGTCAACGGTCGAATACTCGCCTGGTTGATAGCGTGGTTCACCGGTCGAGAAATCGACGGCGTACGGGAACCCACACTGCCACGCTAGGACTTCATTGAACCCCGCGACGTTACAGTGTCCTCTGTTTGCCAAGATGACGAACTTTCCGTACTTGTTGCCGAGCTGCGTCAACCGCATCGCCATCGACGCGTTGTAGTGCTTGCCGCGGGTGCTGGCGATACCGAGACCGACCCAGATCACCCCAAAGCGTGCGTCTTTGACCATATCGGCCGCCTTGTAGATATCTTCCCTGCTGATGCCGGTCACGTCCGTGAATGATTCGTTCGGTTCAAACCCGTTGAGGATCGTCATGAGGGCGTTCAAGACTTCGAAATCGGTTCCGGGCTTCAGTTGGAGGTGGAGATCGGCGTGCTCCGCGGTGGTCGAACGTCGTGGGTCGACGACGATTATCTGTCGCCCGAAGCGTCCTTGCCCAGTGAAAAAACCGCGCTGGAATATGGAATGGCGGCTTAAGTGTCTCGGATGTGAGTCCTCGGGATTGGCACCCCAGTAGATGTCAAGGTCTGCTCTGTTGCGGGTCTCGCCGAGGGTGCAGCCGACCTGGCCGACATCTTGGATGGCCATAACCGTTGGCCCGTGGCAAATTGTGGCGTTGCCGTCGACCAGTCCACCGAGCATCTCTGCGATCTCGATGCCGACAGACATAGCCTCAGTGGCCGTTTCGCTGCCGATAAAAAAGAACGGTCGTTTCGCATTTACTAAAATCTCAGCAGCTTTGTCGATTGCCTCGCTCCATGGTGCTTCCTTTCCTTCGATCAGCGGAGCGGTAATTCGATGGCTACTTCGCAGCTCTTTGAACTTCGCGTCGCCCATGATACAGGCATTGCGCGTGATGACTGAGACATCATCGACTTCGACTTCTATGTCATCGCACGTTATACCGCACACAGGGCACGTTACGTCCGTACAGGTAATTTTGTTGCTAGTTTGGCCTTCTTGTGCTTCAGAACTCATATTTGCACCTCAATTCGCAATTCTACCGCGAAATCGTATTCTTCTGTTTATGAGTGAAAGACGAGAAACCGACTTTTTTTTCGACTCGTGACTTTGGCAGACACTGCGAACCTTTGCGCCGTTAGCGATATTGCTTTATTATAATACCACTTTGTTTATATGTTGGCAACAGAAAATATAAAAGTATCGTTATAATCAACGGAAAACATCGTATCTGCGTGTAATCAGGCGAGGATCCCCTATGAGTATCTCAGTTGACAAACTTGAAACGTTGATGAACAGCTACGGCACGGAAGAAAGAATTAGGGAATATATTAGGCGGTGCGTGTCATTTCACGGTTTTGTTCCCCCTGGATTGCTTATTGGCGTTTTCATGGTCGATTTGGCTTTGGAAAAACTCGGGGCGACTCTCGGTGAGAAGTTGTACGCGGTGGCCGAGACACCGAAATGTGCGCCAGATGCCGTGCAAGTCATTACGAGCGCCACTATCGGCAACAAGCAACTGCGCATAATAGAAACCGGCAAGTTCTCTATTACGTTAAACAGAGGCTCTAACGAAGATCGTGCCGATGGGATACGTGTTTATGTTGACGCAACGAAGATCCGGGGGTATCCAATGCTCAATCTCTGGTATACGAACGATCCACATTACAATCACGTTACTGAAAAAGACCTGGTTTATGACGAGATTCTACAGGCCGGGCGAGATATTCTCTCCTGGGAACGGGTCAAAGTCTCGGTCCCTCAAAAGGCGATATGGCAGGCCGTGCAATGTCCCGTATGCAAAGAGATGGTGCCGGACTATTTGGTTGAAGACGGCGTGTGCACATCCTGTGCGGGAACGAGTTACTACGAGAAATCTTCTGACGCGCTCCATCAATGAGTGTGGCTGAGCAGACATCGAATGATTCAAGAAGCTGCTCCCGAGATCGCTATAGTTTCGCCCGAAAGCGGCATAACTAATCAGATGGTGGCGGCACTCGGTCGAGAATGGATTCTTTTTCTTTGACAGCGCCTTTCTCCTTCAAAGTGAGCACTTTGACGGTGATGATAATCGGAAATGAGATTAGGACGAGAATGATTGCGAGGTAAACGGCGATATTCAAGCTAATGTCGAGCTCAGAATATATGGCAAGAGGCATTGTTTGGGTTACGCCCTGAAGATTGCCTGCAAATATGATAGTTGCGCCAAATTCTCCGAGAGCGCGTGCCCACGTCATGAGTGCCCCAGAAACCAGGCCGTTCAGAGCGATCGGCACCGTCACACGGAAAAAGGTTCCTGCACCTGATGCGCCTAGTGTATGGGCCGCCCGTTCGTAATCGGGGTCGACGTCTTCAAAACTCGTTGTTGCTTGCCGGATATAGAAAGGAGACGATACAAATGTTTGCGCTAGTATTACAGCGGTTGTCGTAAAGGCGATGTTGATTCCCAGGATGTTGAAGTACTGACCAAGCAATCCTCGTCGGCCAAATGCCAGTAAGAGCGCGATACCTGCCACCGCAGGAGGCAGGATGATTGGAAGATCGATTAGCGTCTCTATTATTCTCTTGCCGTGGTAGCTGTGGCGCGCGTTAAAGTACGCGACCGGGGTACCAAATGTGATGACAAGCAATAGGGTCGCCAGTGTAGTCACCAAGCTTAGCTGGATAGCCTGCACGAGCACGTGGGACGAGAGGGAGTTAAGAAAGCCAGAGAGAGTCCCGTACGCAAAGAGCGCCACGAGAGGCAGGCCGACAAATGTTACGACTACCGCAAACGCTAAAAAAACGATCAGGAACACAACAGTTCTGCTAAGCGTCCCAGTCAATTTAGCCATTGCAGTGCGGGAAGATGAAAACTTACTGCGGGGCTCTTTCAAAGACTGCATAAGTCTCTCTCGCAAGGATCTTTACATGATCAGCCGCACTTTCGACTTTCTAGGAGTTTTGCCTTCTTCGTGCTGGAGGCCACACCTCCACGAAGCGAACGGACTGCATGAGAACTTCCAGCTTCAAATTCCCAGCTAATTACAGACGAACAGCTTATTGCTATAAAAATCTATGGCCAGTTGTTTCCGCAGGCGATTTGATAAGACATTGCCCTTTTGAGCTTCGCTCAAAAAAACAGCGCGTTAAATTTGATTGAAGTGGGTTGTAAAGCGTTATGATTGACTATTCATAACGTTTAAGTATCTGCGAAAGCATTATAACTCCGGTTAAGTGGGAAATGGCTGGTGCATCACTCTTGTGGCCGTCAACACAGCCGGGGCAATGGTATGAACGCCATTTCCAACAAACTCAAAGCTAGCTCGCAAGTGCTAGTTACGGAGGATGCGGATGACTAACAAGGGAGGATACAGATGATTAAGAAGAAGATTATACCGGTAATGCTTTGCGCACTCGTAAGCGTGCTCGTCGTCACAATGAGTGGCTGCACGACTACGACTACGCAAAGCACGACGCTCAAGGTCAATGCTGCAGACTCGCTTACTGACGCGTTTAATCAGACGGGTGCGGCCTTTACAGCTAATAACACTGGCGTGAACTGCACCTTTAACTTTGCTGGTAGTGACGTTTTGGCAACCCAACTAATTCAGGGGGGCACTGCGGACGTTTTCGCGTCTGCCAATCTAGCGCAAATGCAGAATGTGCAGAACGCAGGGTTGATGAACAACTCAAGCGTTACCACTTTCGCATATAACAAGTTAGCCATCATCGTCCCGACAGCGAATCCCGCAAACATCACCAGTCTGGCCGATCTCGCAAAGCCAGGAATAAAACTCGATATCGCGAACAGTTCTGTCCCCGTCGGGAATTACACGCTGCAAATGCTCGCCAAAGCGTCCAATAACACGACGTACGGTTCCGGCTTCAAGAGCAGCGTCATGTCAAACGTTGTGTCAACGGAAACGCAGGTCAACGACGTCGTAGTCAAAGTCGCGCTTGGAGAGGCTGATGCGGGTATTGTATACAAATCCCAAGTTCCACCTGCATACCAGAGTAAAGTGCAGGTCATCACGATTCCTGACAGTGTTAACGTCCTTGCTACCTACTACATTGGGGTGCTAAGCGCTTCGCCGAACGCTCAAGACGCGCAGAATTTCGTCAACTATGTCACCTCGCCTGCAGGACAAGCAATCTTGTCGAGCTACGGTTTCATGATTTCACCGACTTCGCAGAACACGACCACTGCTGCCGTATCATCAGCAGCATCGCAGAGCGCAACTACTGCTGTTGCGACCTGACCAGTAAAAAAAGTCCCTGAATGAAGCGTTCGCAGTAAGCTCGGGGCAGCACGTCCTGATTGCACCCGCCGCCGCGTGTGGTGCGGTGCCTCTTTTTTAGCTACAGTGCGATCCATTGAGGTGAGCTGAGTCAAAACGAAGGATGCCTGCCTTCTACAGATTAGAACAGTATACAACGAAGTTTAAAGCACCCTAGAGTCGACCAGCTCAAAGGCGGTCAAGACTGGCTGTTCGACGGTTGGCGCTTCTGACGCCTGTTCGGTTCGTGACCGAGTACCACCTTGATAAAAATTCCTCTACTCAGAAGCTCAAAAAACTGACTAAAACGGCCTGCGGGTAATATTGATGAGTCGAGTGGCGACGTGGGGGCTTTAATGAGCTTTTTGGTATCCTCGAACACATATTTCATCGACCTGTAAATAGTTTGCTCAAAGAAGCATGACGGGGCCTTATAATGGAAATTCGGCAGATTCAAAGCTGACTAAAGTGCGGCTGGCTAAAGTCCGTTTTCTTATCGGTGACACCAACAAGAAGGAGTCGTTTCTCAGCAATGAAGAGATTGAACTCTTCTTGAATGAGGAGAAGAGCGACAACTTGGCTGCGGCCAAAGCGGGCGAAGCCTTGGCAACGAAATTGATAGCCCTCAACGAATATGAAAAAGCGGAGCAGCTTAAAAAGACGTGTAAGGAATTAAGAGACAAAGCACGACGCTCCGCGTCGCCGGGCGGGCTCTAAAAAGAGTTGTGCCAGTCCTTTAAGCTACGCGAATCTTCGCAATGATTGCGCCCGGAATATCTGTGGGTTTACCCTTTAGAAGGGCACGCTTCGGCCGGTTCCGGAAAAAAGGCCTAAAAGGGGCTGGTTAAGGCGGTAATGCTCTCTGGATAGCGCGACGTATCCAGAGTTCCTGCGACCATCCTCAAGCGGTTCCCGAGGGTGCTCGCATCCGTTATCACTATCAAAGAGTCCGTCCGACTTTCGCTTGCCCGCTCCGAAATCTTAGATACTTATTCACATTTGAAAATCTTACACTACGCAGGCTCAATCCGAAACGCTAACTGCTTAGTTTCCATGAAAGCTGCCAATCCTTCACGACCGCCTTCGCGACCAATACCACTCAATTTTACCCCTCCAAAGGGAGCTTCAACGGCTGCGATTCGCGTATCATTCACTCCAACCATTCCGACATCGAGTCGCTCTGCAATTTGTATTGCTTTGCTCAAATCGCGTGTGTAGAGATAAGCTGCCAGTCCGTATTGAGTGCTGTTCGCATGGTCGATTGCTTCGTCGTCGGATTCAAAAGCGGTCACCGCTATGACCGGTCCAAAGGTTTCTTCGCACGTTATGCGCATTTGTGGGGCCACGTCCGCTAATATGGTTGGTGCATAGAAGTTGCCCTTTGCTTGGTCATGCGCCGTGAGTTGATGTCCTCCGGTTAGCAGGCGTGCTCCGTGATCAATGGCATCGTTGACGTGGCCACTCACTTTTTCGAGTGCGTCTCGATTTATAAGCGGACCTACGTCGGTCTCAGGATCAAGACCGTTGCCTACCTTGAGTCTTTCGACGCGGGAAGATAGCAGCGTTAAGAAGGGTTCAAGCAAGCTCGAGTGTACGTAGACGTGGTTTGGAGCGATGCATGTTTGGCCCGCGTTCTGGAATTTTGCCGACATTAAATCGTCGATAGCTCGGTCAAGAGCTGCATCACTCATAATGATGAAAGCCGCGTGACCTCCGAGCTCCAAAGAAACTCGCTTGACGTGATTCGCCGCCCCGCGCATCAGTAGTTTGCCCACATCGGGCGAACCTGCAAAGGAGATCTTTCTCACGCGTTGGTCCTCGAGAAACGCTTGCCCAATGACACTTGAATCGCCGGTGACTACGTTTAAGACACCTGGAGGGACCCCTCCGTCGTTGAAAGCACGAGCCAGAGCAAGTGCTGTGAGGGGGGTTTGTCTGGCCGGCTTTATGACGACTGTGCAGCCTGCTGCTAAGGCTGCCGTGGCCGTTCTCGCAACCATATAGGCAGGAAAATTCCAAGGAGTAATGATTGCAGCGACACCTACCGGCTGTCGAATGGTCAGCAAACGTCGGTCTGGTAGAGGATCGGGGATCCAGTCTCCATACGAACGCCTTCCTTCTTCAGCGTACCAACGGATGAAATCAGCTGCTACGTTGATTTCTCCACGAGATTGGCGCAACGGTTTTCCACATTCTTCGGTAATGGACCGCGCAATTTCTTCCCGCCGGGATAGCAATAAACCGCGTGACCTGTCGAGCATCTCGGCACGCTTTACAGCAGGCGTGTGTGCCCAAGCGGGAAAGGCTGAGTACGCTGCCCCAATGGCGGTGGCTACGTCTTCAGCCGATGCTGCGGGAATCTCATCTACAGCTTCGCCGGTGGCAGGGTTATAGACGCTAATGGAGCGGCCTGCTGCCGCAGGAACCCATTCGCCGTAGATCAACATCTTCTGCACAGCTACAAGCGTCCCTCCTAGAGATCCTTCAGCAGTGGTAGTTCTCGTGTGAGCTGAGGCGGTTGGAGCATATCATTAGACGAAATGTGGTTAGTATGTTGTTTTAGGGGATCCGTAGTATTTCGTTCTCCTTAGCACTGAAGTCAAGCCGGTTTTCAGCGAATACTATTTTTGAATCATGACCGATGTTGATTTCACTAGCACAGTCACTTCATCGCCGGCTTTGAGTGCGAGGTCCTCTGCGGCATCTTTAGTGATGGCTGAAACGAACTGATTGCCGCTGCCAACTTGCACTATGATCTCGGCCATTACAGCGCCCAACTTTACTTCTTTGACTGTACCGGGAAATTGGTTACGTATGCTAAGAGGCATTTTGTATCACCTTTTGCAGCTTAACTTGTTGGTTCTTATCATTTGTCCTTGCAATATTTTGGCCGTCTGTTTTCGCGGTTGCCCCTCCTGAAAGCAATTGCTCAGGAAAGATGTGTAATGACGAACAAAGCACAATTCATATGGCCAACGATCGCTAGGTAAAGAAGATGACATATGCACCCGCTGTGCATATGCCGTCACTTCTTCAACAAATCTGGGAGATAAGGCATGCGAGTTGCGTCACATCCCAAACCTCAAAGTATCATGTGTTTTGTGTTATAAAAGCGTTGTTACTGACATGTCATAACGCTTAAGTTCAACTGTCTACTATACTCAAAGCAACGAGAAGCAAAATCGTTGCTTATCTCACCAGCTTAGCGACGTTGAACTAAGTGCGATTCAACGCCGTGAAGCAGTTGTGGCCACACGGGAAGGCGTTGCCTTCTACACGCTGACCATGAATAAAGAAGACTAGCTACGAACACGAAAAAGCTTGTACTGGCTCTTCTTTGCGCGCTCCTAAGCGAGCTCGTCGTCATCCCGTGTGGCAGCACCATTTTGTAAGCAGCAACGCTTGCTGTTTTCGCTGCTGTCAGTAATCGTTGCCTCGTCTGGTTTGATATGGGTGCGACGTGCACTGCCAGTCGGATGTTGTAAGCAGTAATGCGAAGATGACTATACGCGCCCCTAGCGCTGATCTTTTCTTATTCAAAAACTAAAGCAATTAGCTAGGTAATATCACAAGCAATGCGGCGTATTGGTTGAGTTTTCCCTTTACTAACCCTTGCGTCAGTCTGGGAATTCAGTTATAAGTATTGAGTACAGGTACTGCTATCTTTCTATTTGTGTCGTCTCTGAGCGGATAACCCGAATATCGACTTCACACGCCCGTGTCAAGTTTGCTCTGTAAGGACGTCGTCTTTTTCGTCCATTTCAGTGAACGTCTGGCCTTTTATGTTCGGGGAGGATCTCCGCAAAGCGTAAAGAAAGGGAGTTCCAGCCCCACAATAAACGCTAAGTCTTTTTATATATTATGCAAAATCAAGTCCATTAGAAGGCTAAGTCATGCGAGGAGCTGGTAAGAAATGAACGTACTTATTGTGTATGCGGACCCAAATCCGCGCTCATTTAATGCTGCAATGCGAGAAACTGCCGTCGACGCTCTAACCGAGGCGGGGCATGTTGTACAAGTCTCAGATCTTTATGCTATGAATTTCAAGGCAACGCTGGATGAGCACGATTTCAAAGAGCGACAAAATCCGGATTTCTTCGATGCGCTCAACGAACAGTACCACGCTGCCATGAGAGGAACCTTCGCTGATGATATCACGAAGGAAATTGAGAAAGTTGACTGGGCCAATCTCGTCATTTTCCAATTTCCTCTCTGGTGGCAGTCATTCCCGGCAATTTTGAAGGGGTGGTGCGACCGCGTTTTGGCCAATGGTATAGCGGTAAACTTCGCGACCTATGACCCCCTCCTTTCGGGCAAGAAGGCGCTGTTAGCATTCACGACAGGGGGCGGTGCTGCGATGTACGCTCCGCAAGGACCGGCGGGGGATATTAACGTCCTGCTTGCCCTCGCTCACAACATGTTCCGGACGGCTGGCATCGAAGTCTTGCCACCGTTTGTTGCGTATGGCGTCCCCTCGCTCTCTTCTGATGAGCGCGAAGTGCAGTTACAGCGCTATCGCGAACGGCTGCTGTTGTTGTAAGTTCGGCCTCGGGAGTTCCAAAAAAGGAGGTTTTTCCGCAGCCTGCACTTACGTATAAACCCTCTTCAGTTGCGGGAACAGAGCCTCTAGAGATCGCTCACGGGGTCAGAAGCTCAGAAGCTGATAGCCGAGGCTTCCGCAGAACAGCATAGTGCCGAAAAGGTGTGTTATCGGCAATAACGGTTGTCATTTTGAACAGGGTTTCTTTTAGGATAGCAGTGTGACGAAATCACTAGACAAAACGACAATCATGTTGCCGGATGCGACTAAAAGCATGAAGCCTAGATCGCCTCTTCAACGACCCAGGCAGTTTGCTCCCCCACTGCTTCGGAAATGAATATGTGGTGTTGCGGCTACTAAAGACCCGCGAAGCAGTAGCATAAATGTTTCCGACTTTCGATAACGATTCACACAAAAAACGCCTGTGGCAAACAATTAGCCGATCGTCACGAGCCACTGCTATTGGGAAAAGCAAGCTTCGTGCGCCGCTTTATGTTCCATCTAGCCTTCTGAGCAAGCTATGAGCCCCATTTATTTTGGCAAAAGTAGCGCGTATAGAAGCCCGTACACCCGTTGACGCAGAAGTCCAAGAGTGATGGCCTTGAAGCTGCCGGTAGGACAGACTAACTCGACTGCTAACTATGCAGACCTGGACTCAGGAGACCATATCCTTCACTTGCTAAAAGTAGGGGCTATAATGTCGGGATGCGCTGCGTGAGTTCTGCCCAGTCGCTGCCGATGGCGTTTTTGATGAGCTCCTTTGTCGAGGCGAAGACAGGCTCAGGCATCATCATTTGATAGATGTGGACCATGGTCTCACGATCGTCCAGTCCCACCAGCGGAAATAGCCACGCCACCAGTTCCGAAAATCGTTCCTGCGGGACCTTGCTTATCATGATGTCGATCGCCTTCCCTTGCTCGGGCAATGGGACCCGTTCCTTGAAAATCCGGTAAAGGTGGGTATCCTCCTTATCCAGGTGGATATCGAGGTGAAAACGGAACGCAGCGGTGGCCCGGGCGGTTGCTAACGGGTCGTGTGAAGCATACGATCTACTCAACTCGTCAAATGCTGCATCCAAACCACGATGGTCCTTCACATAGGCTTCTGCAACCAACGGGGCGACATCTTCGAGTCGGGGGAATACAGCCTCCTCCTCGCCGTCTGCGTGCCAGACCAATACTTCGTTGAAGAAGCGGAAACGCTCGACGGTGGCGGCAAGACCCTCCTTTCCCCGTGCTGCGTCCAGCGCTGCAGCATCGATAAGCTGCAGGTCATTCCTGAACGCATTATGAGAAACCCGTATCACATCGAGTGGTTGAGTCATGATCGTTGCCACGAAGTCCGCTCATAAAAAGCTTGCTCTGCCATTGCAGCGGATGTCACGTTTTACCAGCTAAAGCGATGATTTACCGCTTTTCACAGTGCCAAGCGAAGCGCGTAGAGCACTCTCAAGAGAGAATCGACTCGCTTCGTATTTTTTCTGCCATGCGTCTACTCTAGACGGCCTTAAAAACATCGTGCGCGAGGGCCTTCTGAAATTTACTATACTTTCGCCTTACTTTTAGCTAACAATTACAGCAGCTCGACTTCTATCCTGCCCCCATGAACGACGATTGCTTAGAGGTCGATGCACGCATCTTTGAAATTGCGGACTATACCAACGACTACTCCGATATGGCCGTCGAAAAACTTTTTAGGAAGTGCTCGACCAGTTGGGAAGCTTTTCAACCTGCGAGACCGCGTGCATAACGCCTGGCTACCCGACAGCGCACGGCAGCAGTTGCGACGGATCATCAAAAAGATAGGTGTGCAAATACAGCAAAGTCGGGAATACAGGTGGGCGCATGAGTTTTCATGAGCGTATTAAAACTCGGCTAACACTCGCCGCGTAGAAAAAGGCCATTATGCATTTCGCTCAGCGGCATCTCTCCTATTTCTACCAAATCAGTCTCAAATTTGCCAGTTCTAAGCAACATTTATCTAGAAACAAATGAAATGCGGGCAAAAATTATCAATTTAATACCGAATTGATGGAGAGCATTTCCTAATAGTTAAATAATTAGAGTAATCTAACAGTGCAGGGGGAAAATAGAATTGACTTCTTTCAGTAATGCAGAGAAGGTATTGGCTGTTTTGCTCGCGGTTGGCTTTATCGTGGGATTTCTATTGACGCCGTTGGGATTCGAAACGCGCATGAATGAACTACGAACCCTGGCGTTTTCGGGGTTCTTTATAATCGTGGGGTTGTTGCTCCCGCTTGCCGCACTGGTTTCGTTGTTTCTTCGAAGACCAAAACTCGCAGGTGTTTTGGCGGTAGTCGATGCTGCGCTCAGCTTCCTCACCGCGCCCGCCGATCAGGCAAAATTTTTCTTCACAGTTACGCCTCCGCCTGCGGTTACCACGGGTGAATATATCCTCATACTACTGGGAATCGGATACATATTGTACGGTCAACGAGTATATCTCGAGAGACTGAACGAACAGAGCAAATAAGCGTCAATCCGAACGCATATACGCGCTTCCGTGTCGGAGTAGCTACGCTGGTAGCGATTCTTTGAGGATCTTGCGGGATTTTGTCCATATCCTCTCCTTGGGTATTTGGTACGCGTTTTACGACACTTGGCTTACAGCAATCCCTATTAAGGCGCTAAAAAGCGCACGTCTCACCGCCTAAAAATATAGCGGGGAGGAATCCGTTTGGTCTTAATAGGCTTCATAAAGATGGAAACGGTCGCTGCCGGACTATTCGAAAGTAAATGTTTCCGTTTTTTGACGGGCGATTTGTACAAAAAAAGTCTTTTTATTGTTGCGCTTTTGCCCTTCCAATTATACCATGCAGTCCATGTAAAAAACACCGACCAAGGAGGCGAAAGATGATCGAAAATGGGCCAATCTTAACGGGCAGCGACGCGGAGCTATTAAGCCGCGCGCCTTCAGAGGTCAAGACAAAAGTCCATGAGGGTCCGAAACTAGTTTAGGTGATACCCAAGCACTCGATGCCATTGTTTCGTGTTTTAGAGCTACCGAGAGGGAAGGACAGGAAAGAGAGACACGTCACGCGTATCGTAACCTCTTAAGTAAGCGGCTTGTCCTGGGCACGCTTCTCGACAGGCCGAGTCGCGAATGAAAGGTGTTTGATGCATCAAAAATAGAGGGTGAAGACTTGGAGAAGCTTCCCAGTTACTATAGACTTATCAGATCATACGAGGGCAAAGGTACCATCCAGCTAAGTGATGGGAGGAAACTGGATTGCGATTTTGAATGCGGGCAGAATGAAGAAGGAGATATAATCGTCGGCTTGAACATCAATCCCAGCAACACCAGTGTTATTTTGGAAGCTCTGGCTATTGGCGATGATCCTCAAATCGTATCGCAAGTGTCTGGAACTATATCTACTGGTCAATTTCTCAAAACGAAGATTGCCGTATGGGCACATTTCTCGGCAGGAAACTCTGTGTTTCTAATCTGTTACGCTAGAGATCTAACGGTGGACAAGGAGCCGATCGTGCCGCTACATACCCTAAAGTGCTGCCTCGTAAATTTCAAGTTCACATTGCCACTTAGCTGGCGTTTTAGAGGTTACGACGTTACAATAAGAAGAATCGACGGTTATGATGAAATAGAACAAGAAATGGATGCAACAAAAAGGCCAAAGAGGACTGCAGAGCTGACGGTTACATCGCCTGCTGGCAATCCTATCGTTGACACATCTGAAGTCGGGGGCATCTTACACGACATATGTCTTCTCCTGTCGCTAGCAAAAGGCTGCAGAATTCAGTGGCTATATTGGGATGCATACTCTGCCAACAATGCGCTAGTAAAAAGTTATCACTGGAATGGATGGAGTTCGCCATCGAGCAATTGGTTCATTATTTTTAAGATGCCGCCACAAGACATAAGAGATTACTTATCACAAGTATTCGAACCATACCAAGATGTGAAAAAAGAGGGTATATGGGAGCTTGAGGGGGCCATTAACCACTTCATCGACGCCGTTTCGAGCGAGAGTATGTTAGAATTGAGGGCGATCAATTTGGTCGTGCTGACTGATTATTTGACTCAGCTTTTCGCAAAACACAAAGAAATGAGTCACTTTATTGAGCCAGCCAGTTTCGCGGATAAGAAACAAAATCTACAAGAAGAGACCCGAAAACTGTTAGGAAACCTTTTTTCGGAAGAGGATTTGGTCGAAAACGAATACACTCTAAAAAAGAAAAGAAGTGCAAAGAAGCAGACTATAGACTCGATGGCGGGTAAAATAGAATGTATCAACAGACCCAGCTTCAAGTCTTTGTTAAGGCGTTTACAAATAGACTATCTAAACCTTGCAGCTGACGATGAGGAGCTCGAACTGTTTATTAAAATTCGAAACAAACTCGCCCACGAGGGGAGTTTTTTGAGCGAAGATGACTTTATAGACATGAAAATACCCCCTGAGGGCCCACCTAAACAGTACCATAGAATACTCTCTCTTACAAGTCGCATCTTGCTGGCAATTCTCAAGTGCCAGGGCTACTACCATGACTGGTTTAAATTCACAGAGGGTGAATATGAAGGCTCTGAAGCTAGCGGTCGCGTAAAGATGCAATATTTAGAGAGTACGTAATTTATTCTTTTTTTTTCTCGCTTAGAGCCACCAAAAATTCGACTCCAAAAACCAGTTTTAGGCGCAGGCAGCCGCAGGGTCACAAGTTCTAACTGTTTTTGCGTGGTCTCCTTGTCGCGCCTAGTTCTGACGTATCTAGACGACTAAATCTTTTAGTGCATCCAATAACGCTTTTCGTTCAACTGAGCCAGTCGGATAAATATAAAAATCGACGCCTCGGCCCCTGCCACGTCCTTTTCGCTCTACCTCGACGAAACCATATAACTCTAATTCAGCGACAAGCACGGAAAGCGTCTTATGCGAAACCTGCTGCCTATGGAAAAGTACTCCCTGCCTCCCCGCGCCGCTTCCAGTCATTCCAAGTGCTCTTAGGCACATTGATTCGCTGCCTGATCTCTGAATCGGAAAATCCTTTCCAGACTAGTTCAACAATGGCTTTTATAAGCGCTCTATTGAGTTTCGTTTTACATCCCATGGCCGGATTCCTTTGTGTTTCAGAGTCCCTCAAGGCGAGCTTTGAAGGCCGGCCCGTCTTGGTCTATCAAAGTGTCACTTTTCTGAAGGCGGGGGCCTCATACAACGTTCGCAATAAGTTCTTGACTGGGTATCTCCGTGACAGCACAATCTCTAAAAAAAGGGTAGTCTAGCAGCGCTATATAAACCCGACTGCGCGATCTCAACGCAGCGCCGTTCTTTATATTTTCTTATAAAAAAATCAGAATTTTCTAAAGTTTAAAGACGTTACAGAGCACATAATGACTTGCTGAGTAAAGACTGAAATCACAGCAAAAAACCGATGCGAAAAAAACGGTTTTACCCCCACGCTCGACGTGTAAACGGTCACAATCGAAATGCACTGATATCAATGCCTGAACGCCCACGAGTGCGTCTGCTTCTGCGCTTACGATGGCATAGTTTTGCGACTTCGCTGTCCTTTGCTGATCACGTTTACTCCCGTTGCTTTGAAAGCGACGCTGACTTCGCTGCCTTTATCGAGTCTGAGCGTTTCCGTTGAGATGTTTGTGACGTACGCAGCTAGCATAAACCCGCAGTCGATAATCACCTTGTTGATAGGTCCGAGGTAGAGTATCTGCTTGACCGTGCCGTTGAACGTGTTCCGCGCGCTGCTGACAACCTGTTCGAGCATCACGGTAACGTTTTCCGGTCTGATCCCCAAGACGACCCTGTCGCCTCTTTCATTGTTTGCGACGGCTTCAATAGTAGCATTGCCAATGTCGGTGGTAATAATTCCGTCGTTCTGAGAAACAACCACACCTTCAAAAAGGTTCTCCATCCCAACAAACGAGGCAACCCGTTTATCGTCCGGTTTGTCAAAGACTTCGTGCACCGAACCGGTTTGTATGAGCCGACCATCATACATGACTCCGAGCCGATCTGCCAGCAATCGGGCTTCTGTCTGGTCATGGGTCACGAACAAGGCCGTAATCTCAAATCGGTCAATCACGTCTCGCAGTTCTTCGCGAAGCAAATCTCGTGACCGACTGTCGAGAGCGCTCAGGGGCTCATCGAGAAGGAGAACGTTTGGCTCAAGAATCAAGGATCGAGCGAGAGCCACTCGTTGCTGCTCTCCACCGCTCAGCGTGGTAGGGGTTCTGTCTCTGAGCTTACCTATCCCCACGAGTTCCATGATATCCTCGATTCTTCGTCCGTAATCGGCCAGCTTCGTATACCTCAGACCGAATTTGATGTTCTTGTACACGCTCATGTTTGGGAACAGAGCATAGTTTTGGAACATGTAGCCGATATGCCGCCTCTCTGTCGGTAAAAAAGATATGTCTGTTCCGT
>Ga0208563_1001145_pt1 | contig 18817 bp, 20 predicted proteins | sample June2015DPH_17_1_2_FD_184717 | JGI IMG/M metagenome (GOLD analysis project Ga0208563, IMG submission 184717) | Peatland microbial communities from SPRUCE experiment site at the Marcell Experimental Forest, Minnesota, USA - June2015DPH_17_150... | ecosystem: Environmental > Terrestrial > Soil >... | reverse complement strand
CTTCACAGGTGACAAAGTCCTCTTCATCGTACTTTGCTTTTACAAGAACATCTCCGGTTGGGCTAACCAGTCTGCTTCCTCCCCAGAATTGCAAGCCATCTTCAACCCCGGCCAGGTTCACGTAAGCGAGGTAAGCAGTGTTTTCCAATGCCCTGGCGCAAGTTAAAATTTCAAAGTAACTCCTACGCACCGCTGGAGATGCAGATATACAAACGATTAATTGTGCACCCTTCAAACGTATAAGCCTAAGCACTTCAGGAAAGAAAAGGTCATAGCAAATGCATAAGCCAATGTTGCCCAAATCCGTTTGAAACGCGGCTGTTTGATAACCTGGACGGAAATATCTTTTCTCTTCAAACACGCTGTGGGTTGGCAGATACATTTTACGGTATTTACCGATTAAACCCTTGGGACCAACAAAGACTGCAGTGTTAAAGACTGTTGCTCGGGTTTTCTCGCTTAACTCAGGCATCCCAAAAATAACATGCATTCCTGTCTTCTTGGCTAACGCCTCCACCTTCTCAACTGTTGGTCCGGGGATTGTTTCAGCCAACTCATAGAATTGATCCCTAACCACGTAACCAGTTAATGAAAGCTCAGGAAAAATAGCTAGATCTGCCCCTTGCTCTTTGGCTTTGAAGGTTAATGTTTCTATTTTCTGCAGATTGGCTTCTTTGTTTTCGCGTTTACTACTTATTTGGGCAAGGGCAAGTTTTATCTTATCTTTCATGTCGTTTCCACTTTCAATATGTATGTCTTGGGAGCCTAAAATCATTTCCCACAGTTCTATACCCAATTTTTGGGGCTATCGGATTTCTCCTTTTATGTTCATTTGCGAGCCATCGGGCCTTAACTTTTTCTACAATTGATTTATGAATGATGAGTTGATTAGCAATCTCTTCAGTAATCATAAACCGCTCCAGCCCATAAAGAATTAGGTCTAATGTTTCATATTTGATTCCAAGTTCGTTTTCTGCAGTTTGGTTTGGCCAAAGCGCTGGTGTGGAGGGTTTTAATGCAAGCTCCTCTGGGATTCCTAAATGAATTGCGAGTTTGCGGACTTGTGTTTTGTATAAATCCATAATTGGCGTTATGTCAGCTGCAGCGTCTCCCCACTTAGTGAAATAACCCATCATTGTTTCTGATTTGTCGGAACTTCCGCAAACGATTCTGTTAAGCTTGTTACCGTAATAGTAGAGGTAAATCATTCTAGTTCTTGCTTTAATGTTACCTTTACAAAGCTTGTCTTTTGGCTCAAACACTGGAATACCCTTGTAGAAGCATTCTAAAACACTTGATATGTCACAGATTTGTGTTTGCAATTTAAATTTGTCTGCAACAACTTTTGCATCGTCGATGTCTTTTTGGTTAAAGTTTTCTTTTTCCGGTAGCATAAGAGCTAACACATTGTCTCCGCCTATTGCAAGGCTTGAAAGTGCTGCTATTGTTGCGCTGTCGATTCCTCCTGATAGGCCAAGCACTATGCCTTTTGCTCCAGCGTTTTCCACGTACTCTTTAATAAAGCGGCAAATTCTTTTTTGAGCTTCTGAGAAGTCCATTTCTAAGACAGAAGGCGTTAATTTCACTTGGCTTCACGCAGCCTCATATTCTTGGTTTCTAGGCAAGTATTTAAGGACAAGCATAAATATTAATCAACATTACCATCGATTTAGAAGGCTGTTATAATTGGGGCGAAGAAGGAAAAAAGTAGTTCATATTCCTAAGAAACGTTTACCTAAATTCTTCTCTTGCCCAACATGCGGAAAAGAGACAGTTAAAGTTGAAATATTCAGAGAAGACGGTGGCCATGCCGTTGCACAATGCAGTGGCTGCGGTCTTAAAGAAGAATTCCCAGTTAAACCTGCCCAAGGTGAAGTTGACGTTTACTGTATGCTAACAGACCGCGTTTATGGTTCTACAAAAAGAACACCTGTAACAAACGTAAAAAAAGAGTAATCGAAGGATTATCACTTTGCTAGGGCCTATCGAAAAGTACTTACTCGAAAAAATAAAAACCGAAGGTTCAATCCACATAACCCTCATCGACCCAGAAAAAGTATCAGCCCTACAAGCTTCGCACATTGCTGAAAACTCTGAAAATAGCGGAACCGCCGCCATAATGATTGGAGGCTCAACATTTGCGTCTCAAGCCCACCTTGACGACGTCGTAAAAGCCATAAAGTCTTCCGTAAAAATTCCTACAATACTGTTCCCAAACAACATAACTGGAATTAGTAGCTATGCAGACGCCATATGGTTTATGTCGCTTCTGAATTCGGTTGATCCTTATTTTCTCATGGGCGCCCAGATTCTTGGCGCCCCAATTGTTAAAAAGTACGGTTTGGAACCTATTTCTATGGGTTACATAATCGTTGGGGATGGCGGCACTGCCGGCATAGTAGGAAAAGCTATCTCAGTACCGTATACAAAGCCTGAACTTGCAGCCGCTCATGCCCTTGCAGGTCAATACCTTGGGATGCGCTTCATTTATCTGGAAGGCGGTTCTGGAGCAGCAAACCCTGTACCCCCAGAAATGATTCACGCAGTCAAACATTTGCTTGAAATTCCCCTCATAGTAGGCGGGGGAATAAGAACTAAAGAGCAAGCAATGGTTGCTGTCTCTGCAGGAGCAGACATAATCGTCACCGGCAACGTCACTGAGACGAGTGATGCTAAGCAAAGGGTTTCTGAAATCATCGGGGCAATTAAAGGTATTAAGGTTTAATGCTCAAAGTTCCTCTTGCCTTTTGTATTTAGTTTCTAGAAAGCCAAAATAAGCCATTACTCTATATGTTGCCACTGGAAGTTGCGCTTTGAATATCAGCAAGGGCTATCAAAACTACGTTGACGCAATGGAAAATGAGCTAAAGCGATTGTATGCTATAAGCGACAGCGCTAGATCAGAAGGCTTTGATCCCTCGTTAAAAACTGAGTGCATTATTGCCCAAGACATTGCTGACTTAGTAGAAGGGCTAGTAGGGCCCAAAGAAGTGGCGCTCAGCATCAGAGAATTAGGCACTAAAATGCAAAGAGAAGAAATCGCATTTAAAGTTGCTGAAGAAATCGTTCTGGGCAAATTCGGTCACATGGAACCTGAAAAAGCGGCTGAACAAGCGATTCGAACTGCCCTGGCAATTTTCACTGAAGGCTTAACTGCAGCGCCAATACAAGGCATAGCTCAAGTTAAAATAAAAACAAACGCCGATAGAACACGCTATCTGGCTATTTACTTTGCAGGGCCAATCAGGTCAGCAGGCGGAACAGACCAAGCGTTAACTTTGGTCGTAGGCGATTTCGTACGCCGCCAATTAGGCTTAGATAAATACAAGCCTACAGATGAAGAAATCTCCCGTTTTATAGAAGAGTTAAGATTATATGAACGGTCAGTGGGCCGTTTTCAATATCACATTCCTGATGACGAATTAAAGAAGGCACTTAATCTAATTCCTGTTGAAGTCACAGGCACTGAATCAGACCCAGTAGAAGTTTCCTCATATCGAAACCTTCCACGGATAGAAACTAACCGTGTAAGAGGCGGAGCCCTAAGAGTAGTAAACGACGGCATCGTTGGACGTGCCCAAAAAGTTTTGGTAATTATTGAAAAGCTTGGTTTTCAAGGTTGGGACTGGCTAAGAGAATTAAAAAAGAAATCCGAAGAGAAATCAGGCGGCTTTATGGATGATGTGATTGCCGGACGACCAATTTTCGCTTTTCCTTCAAGACGTGGTGGCTTTAGGTTAAGGTATGGCAGATCACGAAACACTGGCCTTTCAGCTGTAGGCATTCATCCCGCCACTATGCTTGTTGTAGAGAGTTTTCTTGCTGCAGGCACCCAAATGCGTTTAGAGCTTCCAGGAAAAGGTTGCGTTACACTCCCTGTGGATACTATTGAGCCTCCCATTGTTTTGCTGAATGATAACTCTGTGGTACGAGTAACATTGGAAAATTTTGCAGAAGTTAAAGGTAAGGTCCAAAAAATCTTGTTTTTAGGGGATATCCTGATTAGTTTTGGCGATTTTCTCTATACTGGCAAGGGGCTTTCTCCTTCAGGGTACGTTGAGGAATGGTGGGTTAAAGACCTACAGGGGGCTCTTACGGAAAAATTTAGCTTAGATTATGAGAAAGCAGCAGAAGCTACTCAGGTTTCTGTGGGAAGGCTAAATAGTTTTCTGGATGACCCGTTTAGGAATAAACCTACGACTAAAGAGGCAATACTTCTCAGCGTGCGCCTGAGCATACCTTTGCACCCAGCTCGTACATTCTTTTGGTCAAGCTTATCCAGTGTTCAAGAGGTTGAGTTGCTGAAAAAGTGGTTGGCTTCTTGTGAAGTTGCCTTTGAAGATGGAGTCGTTTGCAAAATTTCCGGCGAAGCCAACGAAGATGTTGTAAGATTACTTAGGCTGATCTTTGCTCCACATAAACTAATAAGTAATAAGATTTTGCTGGAAGGCGAAGATGCTGCCGCTTTAGCGTTCTGTCTTGGTTACGGTACCACAAACATGGTTGACAGTACCCAGACTGCTACAGTGTTTGGGGCAATTAGTCAGCTTTCAGGAGTGCAAGTTAAGGACAAAGCGCCTACCTTTGTGGGTGCACGCATGGGAAGACCCGAGAAAGCTAAAAGGCGGGAGATGAAGCCTCTTGTCCACGTTCTTTTTCCAGTAAGCTTAGCTGGCGGTTCACATAGAGACCTTTTGGAAGCTGCAAAGCAGGGCCCTGTGTTTGTCGAGATGGTTAAGAGGAAGTGTCCTAACTGTAAAACTTATGCTTTAAGGGTAAAATGCTCCAGTTGCGGATGCGCCACTATAGCAGAGAATAGTTGTCCTCGTTGTGGTAGAGCTTTGAAGGATAACAGTTGCCCCACCTGTAAAACGGGTGCTGTCCAGTACCAGCGGCAACCGATTAACTTTAAAGAAATGGTTGATGCAGCATGCAAGTCACTTAATTATCCTGTTCCAAAAATGCTACGTGGTGTTAAAGGATTAATTAATCAGGATAAAACACCTGAAATTATCGAAAAAGGAGTGTTGCGGGCAAGGTACGATTTATCAGTTTACAAGGATGGAACAATTCGTTTTGATGCTACAAATGCTCCTTTAACGCATTTTACGCCTGCCGAAGTTGGAGTGCCCGTTGAAAAGATCAGGCAGTTAGGGTACTGCTATGACACGCACGGCGCATCTTTGGCTGATCCTAATCAGGTTTGTGAGCTTAAGGTTCAGGATATTGTAATTCCTTGGAAGGCAGGGGAATACTTTATTCAGATCGCAGCTTTCATTGATGACCTGCTGGCAAGGGTCTACAAGCTTCCAGCTTACTATAACGTTAAGAAGCCTGAAGACCTTGTTGGGCATTTGGTTTTTGGCTTAGCTCCCCACACATGTGCTTGCATTTTAGGCCGCATAGTTGGTTACACGGATCGTAACGTGATTTACGCTCATCCGATTTGGCACTCAGCCAAACGTCGTGACTGCGATGGTGATGAAGACGCGATTATGCTGGCATTGGATACGCTTCTGAACTTTTCTCGTGTCTATTTGCCTGCTCAGATAGGCGGAATTATGGATGCTCCGATACTCTTAATTCCGTTTGTTAACACAAAAGAAGTGCAGAGACAAGCGCATGATTTTGACGTTGACGCTTCTTATCCGCTTGAATTTTACCAAAAAACTCTAGAGAAAGCTGAAGCTAGACCAGTGAGCTCAATTATGGACGTTATCAGTCATAGGCTTGGGACTGAAGCGCAGTTTGAAGGCTTCCAGTACACAACTCCCGTGACAAACATAAACCTCGGCAACGCTAACAGCGCCTACAAAGAATTCAAATCAATGATTGAAAAACTTAATATGCAACTGGAGTTAGGCGAAAAAATTGACGCTGTAGATGTCAAGTGTGTCGCCTTAAAAGTTTTAACCACTCATTTCATGAGAGACATAGCAGGGAATTTACGTGCTTTCTCAACGCAAGCGTTTAGGTGCAAATCATGCAACAAAAAGTTCCGTCGACTGCCTCTCAAAGGGAAATGCCCCTTCTGTGGTGGAAAGCTGACTCTTACTGTTTACCGTGGTGGCATAGAGAAGTATCTGGTGGCGGCTCAGCAACTTGTTGACACATATGGTTTACCAAACTATTACACCCAGCGCATGGACCTCATAAAAGAAGAAATAGCTTCCATGTTCGATAACAAAAAGCCAAAGCAGGTCAGCCTTTCTGATTTTACCTAAGCTAAAGCTTTTCAATGTAAACCGCCTGTTTATCTATCGGTGAAATGGTATAAGGGCCTCTTTGCATCCGAATGCCTACTTAAGAAATGTACGAAACGTAAGTAACGGTGTTAAAGCCAGAACCAAAATCCTAGACACTCTCGAGAGCGAGCCATGTGATGCAGTAAGGATAGCAAAGGAAGCGTCTTTATCTTATGGTGTTGTCATGCATCACTTGCACCTTCTTGAAAACGAAGGCATAGTTCACCATAAAGGACGTAGACCATATTATTGGGCGTCTACAGGTTTAGGGCAGAAACGCTTAGTTAGTTAGAATGTGCATTGACATGGTGATTGTTGGCATTTTGGGCATTTGTAGTTGTATTTCTTGATGGCTGCTCTTTCAAGGTCGATTCCCATTATGTTAGCAAGAGACGCAAGCCACGCAATTACATCTGCAAATTCTTTCTCAGCAGCCTCTTTATCTGTTCCTCCTTTCAATTCTTCTCCTAACTCTGCAACCTCATCAACAAGCCAATTGTATGTTCCGCCTACTCCACGTTCGGTGTCTCTTTTGAAATATAGCCGCCGCATCATTTCTTGGAATTCACGTATTTGCATAGATCCACCAGATTTAGTGGTTACTCTTAACTCTGCGCAAGTTAAATATTATCAATACCCTAAAAAATTTGGAATCTGCGTAACATTAATTAATGCAAATAGTACATTGAAAGGGCAGGGATATTTGGTGAGTAGTAGACGAAAAAAGAAGAAAGATACAGGTCCAATGCCTGCGGCAAGTGCGGGTTTGCTGAGGTTCTTTGAGGAAGAGACCGAAGGAATAAAAATTAGACCTGAACTGCTTGTCGTCTTTGCCGTCTCATTGATAGTTCTTTCTGTTTTAATAAAAGTGTTCTAGGCAGGTTAAACGCTGACTTTACCGCCTCGGTGCAGTGGCGTGTAAAACTTCTATTCTTTGAACCGAATTTAAATGAAGAAATAGCTCGCTTCTTTCTTCTCGACTTGTAACTTGCGGGATAGGCTGTGCAATGGTTGATCTTAAAACGATAGCTTCTGCGTCTGAAAGCCAGATTCCTGATGGATCATGCGTTACAGCGGCTAAGGTGCCTTCAAAACCGTAAGCTGGATCTATAATAACTCTTATTTTCTTGCCCACGTTTCTCTCCAGCATGTGAAATATTGAGAGGGGCAAATCTTGATCTGCCATAGACTTCGCAAACTAATATGATTGTTCTTCTAAAGATAAAACAGTTTCCCTGTAAAAGCATGTTGCCTTCTGTGTTCAAAATGGCAACGTGGCGTTTTGTTTCCTTGTTTTTTAACTCTTTCATGCTAAATTAAAACTTGCCCTAAGGTTGTGTTATAGAAAAATTTGTGTTTCCTGCCCTAAAATGTAAGCGCTACCTTAGCTAAATTTTAATAAGTCTCGCTAATTCCATAAGGAAGCCTAACTGAGTTGGAAATATGGAGAGTAAGAGTTCACTTAATCGCTCAATAGATGGTGCAGCGAAACACTATTCCTCCATGTTTTCCCTTCCATCATTCAAAAAAGCGCTTTTTGCAGTCGCTGTAATCTGTTTTGTAATTGGTCTTTCCACTTTTGTTGCTTCCCCTTCCCAAGGGTTAACTGGTGTTTTGGTTCTTGGCTTTTCACTTTTCATTTTAACGCTTATAGCTGATTTGATAATAAGCAAGCTGCTTCTTAGAGGTGATCCAATTTACTCGTTGCGCCGCACTACAGTGCTCTCTTTATTCGGGTGGCTTTTTTGGCTCCTTTTCATTGTTATAGGTGTTGCTTTAAGTTTTCCATTTGGTTTGATATTATGTGTTAAACTTTCCCTTTTAGGTTATGCCGCTGTCATAACTCTGAGAGCAGTCGTGTTTATTGCAACATCATCGGCTGCAACGTGGAGAAAACTGGTGTCCGTTTTGCTAAATCCAACCCTCTGCATAGTAGCACTTCTTGTTTTTTGGACTGCTTTTTGGACTGGCATTTCAAGTGCCATTCTAAATCTGTTACCCTTCTTAGTTATTTCTCCAATAATTGGCTGTCTTGCAGTTTTCCTGTTCCTTTCATCCCTAGACCGTTTGGGTCAGAAGACCTATTCGATGCCTTCTTTGCCATTATTTAGAGCCTTTATGCTTAACTGGGTAGTTGGCCTTAACGCGCCTCTTGAAGAGTTATTTGAAAAGACTGGCGAAAATGCCGATATCGAAGTTACTCTTCTAAAATTTGACGCTTCTAAACCTAAAGCTGCTCTGATTCTTCCTCTTGTGCATCCCGGTCCATTTAAGAATATAGGCAGTAGTCTTTTGCCGTCTCTTCTTAAGCACGAGTTTGAAAAAGAATTTGGGTGTGACGCTTGTGTTCCTTTAGGCATTCTTGGGCATGAGCTTGATTTAGCCTCGCAAGCGCAAAATCACAAAATAGTTTCGCAGGTAATGGCTTCTGCGAAGTTTAAGGCAACAGCTGATTTAGCCTCTCCTTTTGTTAAAGTTACTGAGGGTGTAGCTACCGCTTCATGCCAAATTTTTGGGGATACTGCGTTTCTTTCTTTTACGCTTGCTCCAAAAACCACTGAAGATTTACCGCAGGAGTTAGGACGCATGGTTAGTGAGGAAGCTGCAAAGTATGGGTTAAAATCAGCTATGGTTGTTAACACCCATAACAGTATCAACGACATAGTCGATACTGAAGAATATTTAGATGCCTTGCAGATGTCAGCTTCTAAATGCCTTCAAAAAGCAGTTGCATTGCCAACTAAACGGTTCATGGTTGGCGCCGCCACTGTTTTCCCTGAAGAATTTAATTTAAAAGATGGCATGGGTACTGGCGGAATTACTGCGATAGTTGTTCAAGTAGAGAAACAGAAAACCGCTTACGTAGTAATTGATGGAAACAACATGATTTCTGGTTTAAGGGAAAAAATCCTTGCCGCTTTAACTTCTGTAGGTTTTGATGAAAGCGAAGTTTTCACTACAGACACTCACGCTGTAAGCGCCATAGTTACTGGACGGCGTGGTTACCACCCTGTCGGTGAAGTTATGAGCCACGAGATACTGATTCGTTATATTTGTGACGTGGCAAAAAAGGCAGAGGCAAACCTAGAAACATCCAAGGCTGGATGCATACATTTTGTTGTTCCCCAAGTTAGAGTAATCGGAGAAGCCCGTTTGCAATCAATGACTATTCTTGTCGATAAGTCAATTAAAAAGGCAAAACAAACGTTGCTTCCAGTCTTCGGGTTGGAAGGACTGGTTTTAATCTTGCTCCTAGTGCTCCTATAAGCTAAACCGCTGTATTTCTTGGTGCGTAAAGGTTAATATTGCCTCTTTACTAGTCGCTTTTGTTGGAGTTATTCGAAATGGTTGTTTATCCAAAAATTGTTGTTTCCCCACCTGGTCCTAGAGCTAGAGAGCTTGTGCAGAAGGATGAACAGTTTGTTTCCCCATCATACATGCGGTATTACCCCCTTGTTGTTGAGTCAGCAAACGATTGCATAGTTAAGGACGTTGATGGAAACGAGTACATTGACCTTAACTCTGGCATAGCCTGTATGAACGTTGGTCATAATCACCCTCGCGTGGTTGAGGCCATAAAAGGTCAATGTGACCGTTTTCTGCATTATTCTAACACTGACTTCTACTACAAAGAAGTAATCAACCTAGCAGAAAAATTAGCAAAAATAGCCCCTGGCGAATTTGAGAAAAAGACCTATTTTGGCAACAGCGGCACTGAAGCGGTTGAAGCGGCAGTAAAGCTTGCTAGATGGCACACGCGTAAACCATTATTTATTGGCTTCATCAACGCTTTCCATGGGCGCACGATGGGTTCGTTAGCTTTTACCACCAGCAAACCGGCGCAAAGGAGACATTTTTCTCCCTTTATGCCTGGTGTATCTCATGTTCCTTATCCCTATTGTTACCGTTGCCCATTCAAATTGGAACAGCCAAACTGTAACTACTGGTGCGCAGACTTTATCGAAGAGCAAGTACTCCAAAAGTATATGCCTCCTGAAGATGTGGCAGCGATTCTTTTTGAACCAATCCAGGGAGAAGGGGGCTATGTGGTTCCTCCGCCAGAGTTTTTCCAAAAGCTAAAGAAAATCGCTGACAAGAATGGTTTACTGCTTATCGACGATGAAGTGCAATCTGGCATAGGCAGAACAGGAAAATGGTTCGCCATTGAACACTGGAGCATCGAACCAGACATAATCTGCGCTGCAAAGGCTTTAGCTTCAGGCTTACCCATCGGCGCAACAATTGCTAAAGCGAAAATTATGGATTGGACTGGTGGTTCGCACGCAAGCACTTTCGGCGGAAATCCACTATCATGTGCAGCGGCAGCCGCAGTTATAGACGTCATTAAGGAGCAGCAGTTGCTTGATAACGCCAACAAGCAAGGAGCTTATGCAATGAAAAGGTTGGAGGACTTGAAAGAAACCAGCAACATAGTTGGAGATGTACGTGGCAAAGGTCTAATGATTGGTGTCGAGCTTGTGGAAGAAAAGGAAACAAAAAAGCCTGCACCGCAGAAGGCTTATCAGGTTATTTTGCGCTCCTGGAAACGTGGAGTAGCACTTGTTACTTGTGGTGCTTCAACGCTAAGGATAGTTCCACCGCTTACTATACAAAGTGACCTGCTAGGCTCAGCGCTGGACATCGTTGAAGATACGATTAATGAGGTGGCAAAAGAAACATAAGACTATCTTGGCTTCAAGCTTTTCACTGTTCTACTCGGCTTTCTCTTAAGCTCTGTACCACAAACTAGGCACTCCTTGGATGAGCAGTTGGCAGGGTATTCCCGGTGGCACGCTGGACAGTATCTTATCCACTCTAAAAGGCGCTTGATACCGAAAGTGGCGAGTGCTAAAAATTCCATTCCTAACTGCGTCGCAACATTCTGAATTGAATAGTCATCAGTAACAATTTGAGGCGTATAACCAATTGCTTTCAATTCTAAGGCCAAAGCTAAAAGCTGTATATCAGTTTCCGATAATAGGAACGAGTCGCCGACTTTACTTGCCGACGCTTTAACTTTATTCAAAAATTTTTCCGAAGGAGCCTTAACCTTCAACTTTCCATTTTCCAATGCTGTTTTAAATCTTACCAAAATGATGGAATTTTTCCTTATTTCTTCCTCAACCTTGGGAACGGTTACTTGTTCCTCGCTCAAAGAGAAAGGATCAAAGCCTGCCAAGAAAGCGGAAGTGTCTAGAACAATGACTCGTTTGCATGGCTTGTCTTTCTGAGTTTTCATTCTGTTCCCTTAAAAAGTAACCGACTTCTCAATCGGTCATAAAAGTCGCTTTCGAACCGGATAAAAGAAGTTACGTTTTTTGATACAGTGACTTTTAACATTGCCTCTTTACAGCTTACAAGTTTACGGTAGTTTCCATCAATTAAAACAAGCATTTCCTTTGGCCTAATCACATTGAAGGTAATGGTGGAATCGGCTGGAAAAACAAGCGAATGGAACACAGTCAACGAACAGATCGGCGTAATAACGAAAGCATCTATTGCTGGGTCTAAAACTGGTCCTCCTGCTGAAAGGGAATAGCCAGTAGACCCTGTTTGGGTAGCTACGATTAGTCCGTCTGCTTGGCATTTAAGAATTGGTTTTCCATCCTTGCATATTTGCGTGTAAAGTATTTTTGATGGTTCGCCAGCAGAAATAACAATGTCATTTAAAGCGTCTGGCATTGTTTCTTCGCCCGCTCTTACAGATAGTTTAGCGCACTTTTCGATTTTGTACTCGCCTTTCAACATTTTTTCGACTGCTTCACAGGCGTTTTTAGGTTCGACTTCTGTTAAGAATCCTCTGACACCCATGTTGATTGCTAAAATTGGCGGTTCAGGCTTAGGCAACGTAATAGAAGTTCGCAGTATTGTTCCGTCACCGCCGATTGTTATTATGAAGTCAGTTTTCATTTTTGATAGGGAAATCATCTCTTCTTTTGTGGTGACTTTTCCTGATAGAGTATCTTCTATGTAAACCTTCAGTCCTTTATTTTTAAGATACTCCGCTAGCTCCTCGGTAAGCTTTAAAGCTGGCTTTTTATCGTAGCGGGCGACTAATCCCACGCTTTTGAACAATAATTCCACCGTTCAGTAATAGCGTAAACCTTAATCTATATATGGGTGTTGTTCAGAATTGCATTCATAGAACTATACTGTTGGTGAGTGTATGAGCAGACCAGTTGATGTCGGAGAATTACGCGTTGGCGGCTACATGATGATTGAAGGCGAACCCTGCAAAATAGTAGACATTGCAAAGTCAAAGCCTGGAAAACACGGCTCCGCCAAATTCAGAATAGTTGCCATCGGCGTATTTGACGGTCAAAAAAGACAGTTCGTCAAACCCGTTGATTTAGGCGCTGAAATTCCACTAATTGATAAGAGGCCTGGCCAAGTTTTCGCCATCAACCCCACGGGAGTTCAAATAATGGATCTGGAAACCTACGAGTACTTAGATGCTCCATTTCCTGAAGAGGAAGACCTCAAAGCCAAGCTTACTGCCGGCGCAGAAATTGAGTACTGGAAAATACTTGGAAGAGTAAAAATCGTCAGAGTAAAATAAATAGTTAGCAAGTTGCCAATCTTCTCTTCTTACTTACCTGAGAGTTTGTTTGTCTTTTTTTTTAGCTCCACCAATTCCAACCGAGCTTTTTGAAGGCAAGATACATTGCCAACAGAATTACACCCCAACTTAACATGATACCTGCGAATACAAGTATGAAATTATGTTGCAGGTAAATGTAGCTTATCCATGCGCTTAGAACTGTTAAGCCTACCAACAACAGAATGAATATGGATGCGTGAATTACGCGTTCTGCAGTCAACTTATCCACCAGTTTGTAATGTTGATTGTTCCTGTGTTGTTAAAAGATTTTCGATTAAAGTTTATGTTCTAGCTTGGAGCATTTTTGATGATGGAGCCAATGATGCATGAAGAGCCGTCTGAATTGTGAAGAAGATAGCTATAATGGGGAACTGAGGCTTCAAAAACGTTTTAAAAAAGAAATTAACCTGTATTATTAGACTTTTATGCTGTAATCTTTATTTAAAAGAATAATAGATGTGTAAGGGTTGGAGACTCTGATGGCATTAGACAAGTTAGGTTCTTCTCTTTACGACGCCTTGAAAAAGGTTTTCAAAGCTTCTGTAGTGGACGAAGCTACAGTGAAGGAACTCGTTCGCGACATACAAAGAGCGTTGCTCCAAGCAGATGTTAATGTTCAACTTGTCCTTGAAATATCCAAGCGCATAGAGGAGCGAGCGTTAAAAGAGAAAGTTCCTCCAGGCATTTCAAGACGCGAACACGTTGTAAAAGTTGTTTACGAAGAGTTAACTCGCTTTGTAGGCGAGAAACCTGTTCCAATCAAGATGGAGCCTGGAAAAAGGAAAATTATAATGCTTGTTGGAATCCAAGGCTCTGGTAAAACTACTCAGGCAGCAAAACTGGCGAGGTATTTCCAGAAAAGAGGTTTAAAGCCAGCGTTGATTTGCGCTGACACTTATCGTCCTGGCGCGTTCGCTCAGCTTCAGCAACTGGCAAACAGGATAAACATTCCCATTTATGGTGACTTGAAGGCTAAAGACCCGGTTAAAGTTGTCAGGGAAGGCTTAAAACAGTTCAACGACAAGGACCTGTTAATCGTTGATACGGCGGGCAGGCACAAGGAAGAGAAAGACTTAATCAAAGAAATGAAAGACCTTGAGAAGAACATCAAGCCTGACGAAGTCATAATGGTTATTGACGGCACCATCGGTCAACAAGCACTCATTCAAGCGAAAACGTTCCATGAAGCAACACCCATAGGCGCAATCATCGTAACAAAACTCGACGGTTCCTCGCGTGGTGGAGGAGCACTCTCAGCAGTTGCAGCAACGGGTGCTCCAATAAAGTTCATTGGTACAGGCGAGAAAATCGAGGATATCGAGCCGTTTATTCCCTCGCGCTTTGTCGGTCGACTCTTAGGCATGGGCGATTTAGAAACGCTCTTGGAGAAGGTTCATGATGCCGAAATTAAGGTTCCGCAGAAGAAAGCCAAGGAAATATTCAGCGGCAACTTCACCCTAACCGACATGTATGAGCAGTTTGAGGCCGTCAAAAACATGGGTCCCTTCAGTAAAGTGCTAAAGATGATACCTGGAATGTCCTATGATATTCCACAAGACATGCTCAATACAGCTGAAGGCCGCTTGGATAAATGGCGAGTAATAATCCAATCCATGACACCTCAAGAAAGGGACAACCCCAAAGTACTGAACTCTTCTAGGGCAAAGCGTGTGGCACGCGGTTCAGGAACAACTGAAAAAGACGTTAAAGAACTCCTCAAGCAGTATGTTATGATGCGTAAAATGCTAAAGATGTTTAAGCGTAAAAAGAAACTGCCTTTCGGACTAGGCGGAAAAGGAATGCCCGCGACTTTCGGCAGGTAGGCTTCATGAAATGGATGTACTCGAAAAAGCGTTTGAACTTCTTAGCAAATATCCCCTCTGTGATCACTGCCTTGGTAGACAATTTGCTTCGCTTGGTTACAGTATGGAAAATAACGTTCGAGGCTCAGCATTAAAAATCAGTTTAACCTTGCAAGCCAACGACCTTGCTAAAGAAAAAAGCCTCGACGGAATTAAACGGCTTAAAATTTTGGCAACTAATGGTTTTTCGAGAGAAGCACAAGAGACCCTAAAACACCTCAAAAAACGCGTTCCCAAAGAAGCCTCGGAAACAAAGTGTTTCCTTTGCGAAGGCAAGTTTTCGCTTCTTGATAGCCTAACCGAGAAATTCTTAAGCGCCCTCGAAGGTTATGAGTTTACTACATTTCTGGTAGGAATTGAATTGCCAGTTAAGGTTGAGGAACGTGAAGATGAGTTTAAGGCTACTCTGAACCTCAGCTATGGCGAAAGTATTAAGCATGAATTTGGACGATTGTTTGGCAAAGCTCTTGCTGAACGCACTGGTAAAGAGGTGGATTACTTAGTGCCTGATATGGTCATAGTAATCAACCCTTTCCAACAGAAAGTGCGACTTCAGGTTAACCCGCTTTTCGTCGGCGGCAGGTATCGCAAGCTTGTGCGAGATATTCCACAGTCGAAATGGTTCTGTTCAAACTGCCGTGGAAGAGGCTGTGAAAAGTGCGGCGGAACCGGTAAACTATATCCAGAATCAGTCGAGGAGCTATCCTCAAAGCCGCTGTTGGAAGCAACTGAAGGTGAAAAAACATCGTTTCACGCTTCTGGACGCGAAGACATTGATGCCCGAATGCTGGGGACAGGTCGACCTTTTGTTATTGAGGTTTCTAAGCCAAAAAAGCGGTTTGTTGATTTGAAGGAAATTGAAGCCAAAATCAACGCTGAAGCTATGGGTAAGGTCGAGGTTTCGCGGTTGCGTTTTACCACTAAGGATGTGGTCAGGCGGCTCAAGAAGGGTGAAGGTGCACAGAAAGAGTATCGGTTACTAGCTGAATTTGAGAACGAGGTTTCCGAGGAGGGTTTGCGAATGTTGGAAGAGACGCTAAGTGGAGCTTCAATAAAGCAGCAGACGCCACTTCGTGTTTTGCATAGGAGGGCGGATTTAATCCGAGAAAGGTACATATATAAGGTTAAAGTTAAGAAGGTGTCGCTTAAGAGGGCTCTTATGGAAATTCGTTGCCAAGGCGGCCTCTATGTTAAAGAATTGGTGTCTGGAGATGAAGGAAGAACAATACCGAACGTTTCAGATTTGCTTGCAAACAGAGCGAAGACGCTTAAGCTTGACGTTCTAAAAGTCATAATGGATGATTAAAAAAAGGTGAAATTTGAATGAAAGGATCAAAAGGATATTACACTGGTACTCGCAGTCTTCTGAAAAAAGCAACCAGAGAAAAAGGTAAGCCACATATTAGCAAAATACTTCAAGAGTACAAGCCTGGTTCTCAAGTGATTATAAAGATGGATTCTAGCGTACAGAAGAGTATGCCACATAAACGCTTCCACGGTAAAATAGGCACTGTAGTGGCTAAGCGTGGTAGAGGATACGTAGTAAGCGTTCCGCAAGGCAACGCTATTAAAGAAATAATTACTCGCTCAGAACATTTAGAGCCGTATACGGGCAGTTGAGGAAAATGAGCAAGAGAGAAATAAGCGAAAGCCGCTTGACGATACCGCAGGTTAAGAAGGTATTAGAGACCATTGGCGAGGAAAATCTAGACCAGTTTCAACGCCGAACATTGGATTATGTAAAAAAATTCTCCAAAGTCGACCCTGAGAAGGCTGAAGAGCTCTTGCAAACTCTCGTTAAAGAATACGAAATTGACGAGGCTGAAGCAGTTCAAATTATAAATTGTATGCCTGAAACTGTTGACGAGTTGAGGGTTTTCTTAGCTGGTGGCCGCAAAATTATAGAAACTGCAAAATTAAAGGCAATTGTCTCGCTTCTGAATGAGAATAGAACTTTAAAGTAGCGTAAAGCGGCTAAGTATTTTTAAGCAGTAAGCGCAATAGACTAGAGGATGGACTTAGTGACTGTAATGGAAAAGCGGTATGAAGAGTACGCTTACGTATTAGATTTCTTGTCACACGGCAAGCCAGGATTCCGCCCGACTGGACGGGCAGGTTACCGCGCGGGAGCTTTAATTCAGTGTGTCGGTGAAGAGTTTTTTACGCTTTTGGAGGCTTTGGTGAAAGAGGGTTTATTGCTTAAGCCAGGTGACCGCGTGTATGTGGGCAAGGATTCTCGTGAAGAGGTTACGTACATTATAGGCCGTGTTGGTTATAATGAGTTAACTGCAGCGGCGAAAGCCGAGCTTCCCGGAGTGATAAATCGTATAGTGTTGAATCGGGAGAAGGGGTTCGTGAACTTTTTCAACACATCTCGCGCAATTACCCCTCGTATGCATGCGTTGGAACTTGTTCCAGGCATCGGAAAAAAGTATATGTGGCAGGTTATTAACGAGCGGGCTCGGAAACCCTTTGAGAGTTTTGATGATTTGCAGAAGCGAACTGAGTTGCCTAATCCTGTAAAGTTGCTTACTAAGCGGGTTATGGAAGAACTTGAGGGCGACAGCAAGTACCGATTATTCACGCGGGCGCAGTAAGGCATAAAGCGATGAGTCTTGAGGAAACGAAGCAGCTGCTTCGAACTTATCGAATTACCCCGAATAAGCTTTTGGGGCAGAATTTCATGTTTGAATATTCATTTTACGGCGTGCTGTGTGCTTATGCTTTGCTTGGCCCTTCAGATGTGGTGTTGGATGCTGGTGCAGGCTTCGGTTTTCTAAGTCGTTTCTTGGCTGATAAGTGTAAGGCTGTATTTGCTGTTGAGAAGGACCCGCAAGTTGCAGAAGTGCTTCGTGAACAAGTCAAAGGCACTGGCAATGTGACTGTAATAGAAGGCGATGTGTTGAAGGTAGCGTTGCCTGAGTTTAACAAGGTGATAGCAATTCCTCCTTACTATTTGTCTTCTCGTCTTATAACGTGGCTTTTTGAGCGCAGAATTGATTGTGCAGTACTGATTTTGCAGAAAGAATTTGCCAGTCGTCTTGTAGCGGCTGTAGGCAGTGAGAATTATGGTTGGTTAACGGTTCTGACTTATCAGCATGCAGAGGTTGAGCTTTTGGACTCGGTTCCGAAAGTAATGTTTTATCCTCAACCGGAAGTAGATTCATTAATCGTTCGGCTAAAGCCTTGGAGTCAAAGATCGTTTGAGGTGAAGGATGAACTGTTTTTCAAGCAAATGGTCAAGTGGCTCTTTACTCAGCGTAACAAGAAGTTAGGCAAAGCGATTGCGCCGTTCATTAGGAGCACTTTGAAGTTAAGCAAGCTTGACGCGGGAAAGCTAGCTCTCGCCCTGCCATTTCATGAGAGGCGCGTAAGAGAGTTATCGCCTAAAGATTTTGGAGCATTAGCAAATGCCATTCCCAGTTAAGAGAGTACACTTTGGCAATTACGTTTTTAATATATGGGAGAATGTTTACGAGCCTGCAGAGGACTCGTTTCTTTTCGCTGAAAACCTTGATGTAGAAAAAGGCGCGCAGGTATTGGATGTGGGTACTGGTTGCGGTATACTTGGCATATTGGCAGCGGAAAAAGCTGGCAACGTGGTTGCGGTTGACTCAAATCCCTATGCTGTACGTTGCGCAAGGGAGAATTCAGCGCTTAATAATGTACGTAGTAAAATGGCTTTCATGCAAGCTGACCTATTAACCGCTTTAAACGAAAAAGCAACGTTTGATTTAATTCTCTTTAATGCACCGTACCTTCCCTCAGTCGAGGATGAAGCGGAATCCTGGATTGGGCGCTCATGGGCAGGAGGCATTAATGGACGGCAAGTTATCGACCGCTTTATCTCCGAAGCCTCACCGCACTTGAAACCTAACAGTCGGATTCTCTTAATGCAGTCAACACTTACAAATGTTGAAGAAACGATTCGCAAATTTGAGGAGCGCAATCTTAAAGCAAGCTTTAAAGCTGAACGTAAACTGCCTTTCTTTGAAACTTTAACACTTATAGAAGCCAAAACTTAACCTGCTTAGAGAGCGCTATTTGGCTGTTCTGAAAAGCAAATAAAGGTATAGTGCATTGGTTATTGTAGTGACTGCAAGATGACA
>Ga0208563_1001143_pt1 | contig 18829 bp, 14 predicted proteins | sample June2015DPH_17_1_2_FD_184717 | JGI IMG/M metagenome (GOLD analysis project Ga0208563, IMG submission 184717) | Peatland microbial communities from SPRUCE experiment site at the Marcell Experimental Forest, Minnesota, USA - June2015DPH_17_150... | ecosystem: Environmental > Terrestrial > Soil >... | reverse complement strand
CCAGGGCGCTTCAATCCCCAGAATCTGTCGGTACAGTTCACGATCTTGCATCCCCAGATTGTCGCATCCCGAGATCGTCACCCACTACAAAGTCGGAATTCCCCGAAATGTTAGGCCTCTTCTTGCGGTTAAACAGAAATGTCATTTCCCCGTTGTGCACGCAGTTCTGATTCCGCTCTACCAGGGCGAAGGGAAGCGAAGCGCGTATGTAACCGTGGTCGCTCTTTTCCTGCCACACCCGTCCCGGCCCGACGATGTAATTCCATGCCGTACTCCCGGTAATGACCAGCCCTTGCTGAACGGGGATGAGGTAACTTCCGTTCTGCACGAACTGGAAACTAAAGCTGGGCAGATGTCGCCACGGGGAATTGCTGGCGCTGTCGTCCCCGAAGTCGTCTCGCAGAATCTGAGCGCTCCCGCTCGATGCCGGGTCAGAAAGCGTCAATGTGCCCTCGAAGGTCTGAGCAGGCGCGGCAGCATTGGCAGGCACGGCAAAGCCACCACTGTCATCGACCGGAGCGGCGGGGGCAGTGTTTGCGAAAAGTTGGCTGTACGTGAGAACCGATCGATTCACATTGCCATTCCCGCGCAGCGGGTCACCCGGTACGGGGGTTGCGGCCGACAAGGCCGGCGCACACCATCCAGCCAAAGCCGTCCCTAGAAACAGTAAACCAAGAAGAGCCCAAGGTTTCACCGCAAGTCTCCCTGTGGAGAAAAAGCACCGCTCTCGCGCAGGCACAGAATATTGAGGGTAACTGCCACGATCAAGAGAAAAACACAGTGACCCGATCTGGATCCTCAAGAGTGCTGCTATACTCCAGGTCGTTACGTGCCAGTGATACGGAAGAATGACCATGCTACCTTTCAACCGCCTGCCGAAAGTGTCTCCCAACAGCATGCTGGCGCGCGTCTTGCTGGCATTTCTCGCCACCGCCGGATTTTTCTACGTTAACATCATGCCGGCACTGGTCGACGGGTTGAAGGTAGGACTTGGTTTCACCAACAAACAGGCTGGGTTGGTCGGCTCATGCAATGTGTACGGCGCGGCCTGCGGCGCATTCCTGATTGCATTTCTGGTTCGACGCATCAACTGGAGAGCTGCCGCCCACTTTCTTCTGCTGGGGTTGATTGGCATGGATCTGCTGTCCATGCTGGTCAAGAATCCATTCGCGCTCATGGGTGCTCGATTCCTGCACGGTTTTATCGGCGGGATGCTGGTGGGGATAAGCTTTTCGATCTTCGCCCGCACTACGGCACCCGACCGCACCTTTGGCGTGTTGCTTTTGGTACAGGTTTTCGCTGGCGGGCTCGGCGTAATGAGCTTGCCGTTGCTGGTGCCGAAGTTTGGCACCAGTGTTTTGTTTGTCACGTTGATTTTATTCAGCTTGACGACATTGGTGATGCTGCAGTTCCTGCCGGATTATCCAGTGAAGGTACCGTTGACACGCGCGCACGGTGCCGCGCCCGATCGATTGCAACTGAAGCCGCTGTTGCTGGCGCTGTTTGCGGTGTTTTTCTTTCAGGCCGCCAACATGGGGCTATTTGCCTTCATTATCGGACTTGGGAAGCGCCACGGACTGGACGTGGCGTTCATCAGCGAAACGCTGGGCATGGCGAACTGGTTCGCCACGCTCGGAGCAGTATTGGTGATCGTCGTTTCCACCCGTTTTGGGATATTCAAACCGATCATCGGCGGCATTTTGTTGGCACTCGTCGGCACCTATACATTTAACTACTGTGAGGTGAAGTGGATCTGGATTGCAGCCAATATCGGTACTGGCATCACCTGGAACTTCGTGATTTCTCACCTGCTCGGCATGTGCGCCAGGTTTGATCGGACCGGCCAGACCGCGGTATGGGGAGGCTTTGCTTCCAAGATGGGTTTGGCGTCAGGCCCGATGCTATTTTCATTCATTGTAGGAGCGGGGAATTACTCAGTGTTGATCGCGACGGCGCTCGTGCTGCTAGCTTTAGCAACTTTTGCGTCGGTGGTCCCGGCATGGGTGCTGGATCACGGCGCCGTCAATGATTTACCTGACGCGCAAGGTGCTCAAGCTGTTCCATAATCCACGCCACGCATTGGAGTAGTCGTTTATTCGTCTTGGAGTTGAACATGTCACTATTCTCGATTGCAGCGTTACAGGTCGATTTGCCTTTCGGAGATAATCGCGATCGTCTTGAGAAAGAGACCGCACGTGTTCTGTCGAGATTCCCGTGGGTGCGCATGGTGGTATTCCCCGAGCTTTGCTCATTTGGGCCTGGGTTGAGTTTTGCCGAAGCGATGCCCGGACCGACTGAAACTCGGTATCAAGCTCTGGCCAAGAAAAATAATATATGGCTGATTCCGGGATCAATCTATGAACGGGCTGGAGAAGATATATTCAACACGGCTCCGGTCATCAATCCCAAGGGCGAAGTCGTCGCGCGATACCGCAAGATGTATCCCTTCCTGCCCTATGAAAAAGGAGTGAAATCCGGAACGGAGTTTGTCGTATTCGACGTTCCAGAGATTGGTCGTTTTGGAGTTTCAATCTGCTATGACGGGTGGGTTCCGGAGACGACTCGCGCGCTGGTGTGGAAGGGCGCGGAGGTCATTATCCATCCGACCATGACTGGAACCATTGATCGAGCACAAGAACTGATAATCGCTCAAGTACATGCCATAGTTAACCAGTGCTATTTCGTTGATGTAAACAACGCAGGTCAACTGGGCAATGGACGATCCATAGTCGTCGGCCCGGAAGGTGAAATCATTCATCAGTCGGGTGAAGTGGGGGAACAAGTTCCTTTCACGATCGATCTCAATCGCGTGCGGGAGGTAAGACGGTCTGGCACCCTCCGACTCGGTCAAATCCTTAAGTCATTCCGTGACACACCTATTGAATTTCCCTGTTATCGAGGGAAATATCAAGAATCCCCTTCGATGGCCGCATTAGGACCTCTAGCAATGCCCGAGACATAGAGATATAGGTCCACATTGGCGGTACTCTATTCGCCACGCGACCATAGTGCACTTCTCAGAATTGGATACCTGGGGGCGTGTTTGAAGTAAGGGTTTGGGCGAACCGGGGCGGGTCATAACCCAAAGGTCGGTTGTTCAAATCCCCCCGCCACAGGTTTCCGACTGATACCAGTGATACCGTTTTCGTGGGAATCACAGGCAATAGCGGAAACTATAGAAACGCTAGCCTAAGTTAGGATTCGCTAGTAACTGGTTTAAACAGAGGGTATTATCGTGGAAGTGTAGTGTTCATCGGTACTTGCAAGTAACGGCGGTAATAGAATCCCTCCCTCTCCGCCACACAGTCTGGGTTGCAGAGAAATCCCGTCGCATTGCTCTGAAAATCGCGAGAAATGGCCGCAATTCCGCAAGCCTTGCCCTCAAACTGAACCGGAGAAAGTGTCTGCTCAATGCCGGAGGTAGGCTTTACGGCCTTTTTCTCCGGAGGGCAGACGAGCAGTCCGGTTTAAACGACTCCATCAGGCGAATGCAATGCGATCACAAACCGATGATGGGGCGAAAGCGGCTTGACTTTTGTCCGCCTTCGGAGAACGGAATAGGCCTGCTGATTAAGAGTTAACGCACACTTATCAGCACAGCGGGTGCGATCAGACTTCTAAATCAATCACTTACCCAAAACCAAGCCCGCACGGAAGTGCTCTGCTAAAGTATCGAAGAAGCCCATATTGGCGCATACCGGCTCGAAGCCTACGGCACATCTTATGAGACCTAAACGGCCTCGTTGGACAACTAATTCCCGCGTCACGACAAATATCTTCGCCATCAGTCACTCGCGGCACAACAGATCGCTGAGGTGTTGAATTCGAATCGATCCGTCACTTCATTCTTGCCCAGTTTCCAGAATGACTGGTCAACGCGTTGGAGGTAAATTGCTGACACTTGGGTTATGAGCCCAACATGATTCGTAATTTCAACAACTTACAAAACGCGAGTGGCCCTCGAAAAACCTTGTAAGGAGCGCTAAGGGAGTCCTTATTGGACAGCTAACGGACAGGCGAGTTTCATCGTTTCTTTTAATTTGATTTTGCATCCTCAGCCGAGCACACGATGCAGAGATTATCTACTCGTCTTCGCGTAGGTTTAGTGCCAACCTCTGGTTCCCGCTCCGGTCGCCTTAGTCTTGGCGCTGTCGTCGCGAAGTGTAGGTTCGTTCCGGTGGGGTAAAGGATCACGGTCTGCGAGGCGCGGTTTGGGAGTCTGAGGAATCCATGAGGGGCTTCGTTGAAAAGCATCCACTCTTAGATGAAGTCCACGCCCGCTTCGTTTGCAACTTGAACCGCCGTTCCGGTCGCATCTGAGTATCGGATCGAGAAAAAGGCCCGGCACGGGATCCAATTCGGGCTCAGTAATGCAAATTGAAGTTCATGAGTTTCCAGGTGATCGAAAACAGCGCCAGGCCCACGCAGGAGATAGCTAGCGCTGTGTCGTGCAACTTCGCCCATATCCACCTGCCGGGCGTTTTCCAACTCCGGAATGCATTCACGCAGACGAGAATCGTGCCGAGAACACATAAAGCTGAAGGGAACGCGCGGAAGAGACACTTCCGCCCCGGTTGTTCGGACTGCCAACGTCAGAGCAGTCAGTTTGCGTTCGGCAACCGACCATTGAGCTTGCATCATCTGGTTCGACAACGAAAGGACTGCGCCCCGGATCTCCGCCTTTGCCTTACCCGCAGACGCTCCACAAAGTACGGAAGCCTGACCCGCCGCCAAGGCACCAGTAAGGAGCAACGCTGCGAGAAACGCCGCTCGTAGACTCGTCGCGATTTTCGAGAAGGAGGTTGGCATCGCGGTCAGGAGTAAATGTTCACGTGGGACACAACGCGGCTGATGGCGCCGTTCGGGCTGGGACAATCTGGCTGGAGCCCCAGCCGCAACGAACAGAACAGCCCCAACAACTGGGCCAGTATCACGTCCACAGGCGCGCGGTATTCGTCGCCGAGGCCCCGGGCATGCAGGGAAAGGACGTGATCCGCAAGCGGACCGAGCCGATCCACAGAGTCGGGGGTCACCACCACCCGCAGCTTCCCGAGTTGCTTCCTGTGGACTTCCTCGATGAGGTCTGTTTCATAGTTTCGCCTTCGCGAATCTCGGGAAAGAAAGCTAACGAATAGCGTGTTTCCATCCAGCGCTGACATGGGGCCATGGCGGAGCCCCAGAGTGGACTCCGACATGGTCTGTATCTTGCCCGCAGTCAGCTCCAGCAACTTCAGCGCGGATTCTTGGGCTACGGCTCGCAGCACTCCCGAACCCACAAAACAAGCCTTAGCGAAGTCTTCATGGGCAATCGCAGTGGCAACTTCCTGAGCGCGCTCAAGGAAACGCTCTCCCGCTTTCTGCAACACAGAGAACGTATCGCCGTAATCGTCGGGACAAAATACGTGGGCAAGGCAATGGCCGGCCACTACCATGTTCGTGTAAGAACTGGTCATGGCCAGTCCACGGTCGTTCGCTGTAGCGTCCAAGGCAAGCACGACGGCGCGGTCGGGCGTCCTCTCGCAAACCGCGGCCATCCGGCCCTTCTGGTTGCAGGTCACCAGCAGGTGCCGTACGTTGGGATATCTTTCGATCGCGGTTTCGAGCACGGCCGACCCTTCGGAACTGTCGCCCGAACGCGAAAACGAAACCCACAGGTAGGGCCGGTCCGAAAACACCAGGTCGTCAAAGTTCGTCAGAAGATCCGTGCTGGGAACCGCCCACACTTCGCATCCCCACAGCCGGCGCAGTATATATGCAAGAGCTTGGCCGACGTAGTCAGAAGTACCCGCGCCCACAAGAAACACGGTGGGGCGCGGCATGTGTGCAGCACCAATGCCCGTCTGTCGCAGGAACTGTATCAGGTCAGGCCGCCGCTCCGCGCAAATTTCATATGTGGTTTGCCAGGTCGCGGGCTGATGCAAGATTTCGTGCGGAGTGTAGCGGGTGCCGCAGGCCTCTTTTTCCTTCTCGCTTGCGCCGAGTAAAGCCTGGAGTCCGTCGATTACGCGCCCCTGAATCAAGCTCCCTCCTTCCCAACCTCGACTCATTGCACTATACTGCCTAACGATCGCGAAACATATAGAAATATTTAGAAACGATTCTAGCAATGAAACGAAATTTGATCAACCCGCGACGAAGAGCCGGGCGGTTGCCGTTATCGGCGAACTCAACGTGGATCTCGTTGCCAGCGGATTGGTCTCCGCCCCGGCGCTTGGCCGTGAGGTCTTGGCGAAGAAGTTCCAGACCGTTCTGGGCAAGCGCTTCTGAGATCTTCGCCTGTGGCGCGGCACGACTGCGGCATCCTGTGAGTTTCTTCAGTAGAGTCGGGAGCGACGAGTTCGGATGTTTTTGCCTGGATTCCCTTCGCAAGGCTGGCGCTTCCACCGAACATGTCCACACCGTTCCGGCTTCCAAGACCGGCGTCACGACCTCACTGAGCACGCGCTCCGATCGCGTATTAGTGACTGTGCTGATAGCGATTTCCGAGTTGCGCTATAAGGACCTGGACCTGCAAGCCTTAGAGGGACACAGCCATCTGCACATGACCTCTTTCTTTCTGCAGACCGCTCTGCGACCGTCGTTTCCCCGCATTCTGCGGCAAGCCAGGAAACTTGGCCTCACAACATCGTTCGATCCGAACTCGCCCCCTTGTCCTCGTGGGGCCCAGACGTTTGGAGCGTGGTGGATGAGACAACCATCCTTTTTGTCAACAAAGAGGAAGCGCTCCAGTTGACGAGGAAAACAAATGTCCGAGCGGCGCTGGACCAACTGGCCGAAAGAGCGCCCTGCGTCGTCGTCAAACTCGGCCGCCGCGGGGCCATCGCAGCGGCAGATAACCAAGTCGTGTCCGTGCCGGCTTTTGAGCTTTCTCCCGTGAACACGACCGGCGCAGGAGACTCGTTCGCGGCAGGATTGGTGCATGCTTTCCTCTCCGGGCGGAATTTGTACGGCTGCCTGGTCCAAGGCAACGCGTGCGGCGCTCTGTGCACGCTGCAAGTCGGAGGCACAGGGGGCAGCCTGACTTAGCACGCTTGTCGAGTTTCCTCGGCCGCGGCCGCAGTCATCCGGCCCGTTCGAGGCGTGCTGCGGGCTGCGAAGACGTGAACTGGAGACAACCATGGGTGAAGACACGCGGCGCAAAGATGCTTTCATCGAGATGGTAACCGCCAAGGCTTCAGTGGACCTGCGCCTCAGCGATTACCATCCCCGCTCCATGCTCGTTGTTCCGGAGCATGAGATTCGGCGTCCCAGGTTCCCGGTCATTGACTACCACAACCATCTCGATGCTCAAGATCCGCACAGCGTATTACGAATCATGGATGAATGCGGCATCGAACTGATCGTCAATATCACCATGCGGGTTGGCCGGGAAGCCCTCAAAATGGTCCACAAGTACCGCGCGGCCGCTCCGGACCGTTTTGCGACTTATGGCTGGATGGACTGGTCCGACTTGCAGTCTCCAGGGTTCTTCCGAAGAGCCGTGGATCGGCTGGACGAATTGGTGGAGCACGGTGCCTGTGGTTTGAAATTGTGGAAAGACCTCGGAACCAGCGTCTCCGATGCGGACGGCAAGCTTCTGCGGGTGGATGATGAAAGGCTCGCTCCATTGTTCGATAAAGCTGCGGAACTGGGTGTTCCCATCATGTTTCACATTGCGGACCCGGACGCTTTCTTCTTGCCTATCGACCCACAGAATGAGCGTTACGAGGAGTTGGCCGCACATCCGGAATGGGGCTTCCACGGGTCGCACTTTAGCAAGCCGGAGCTATTGGCCCAGCGCGACCGCGTCTTCGCGCGGCATGCAAAGACCACCTTCGTGGCGGCGCACGTTGCCGAGCATCCGGAAAACCTGGAGGACGTTGCCCGCCTGCTGGATACCTACCCGAATCTATCCGTGGACATTGGCGCCCGTTGCGCCGAACTGGGCCGTCAACCCTATACCGCCCGCAATTTCTTCCTTAAGTATTCCGATCGCATTCTCTTTGGCACGGACCTAGTCCCCGAACCCGAGATGTACCGATTGTATTTTCGCTTTCTCGAAACCGACGACCAGTATTTTGAATATCCGTCCCATGCGTCTCGCCAGGGCCGGTGGAATATTCATGGACTGTTTCTTCCCGATGAAATTTTGCGTCGTGTGTATCGGGACAACGCAAAGCAGCTTCTGAAGAATCTCGCATGACCTGCCCGCGCTTATTACAAGCAGAGCGTCAGACTACCGTCACTTCGACTCCGGACTTCTTCAGCGCGCTCAGCTCTGCCTTGGGAACGCCGGAGTCGGTTATGACGTGTTGAAGAGAAGAGGGGGGAGCAATCAGCGAGAGACTGCGCTTCCCGAATTTGCTGGAATCGCAGACGGCCACCGCTACCTTGGAGATCTCTATCATGGCGCGATTTACTTTCGCTTCCAAAAGATTGGGTGTGCTGGGCCCATACTGAACGTCGAATCCGTCGACCCCGAGAAAAAGGATGTCTGCATGCAATTTGTGGAGCGTCTCCTCGGCGAGGGGCCCGACCAGGGAAAACGAGTTCATTCTTAGACTGCCGCCGGTGAGAATCACTTCCAGCGCCGATCCAGAGAGTTCGGCGGCGATGTTCACGGCGTTGGTGATGATGGTCAGGTTCTGAAAATTCCGGAGGGCGCGGGCGATGGCAGTAGTTGTAGTGCCGGAATCAAGGATGACCACTTGCCCTTCCGACACCATGCGCGCGGCGGCCGCGGCAATCTGCAGCTTCTCCTTGCGATGCAGCTTCTCTTTTTCTCGCAAAGTGGGGTCCTCCAGGGCGCCGTCGCGCGTTGGAAGTGCCCCGCCGTGGGTGCGGTGAATCTGGCCTTTTACGTGGAGGATCTCCAGGTCCTTGCGGATGGTGACTTGGGAAGTGTGGAACTGCCTGGCCAAGTCCACGACCAAGACCCGACCGTCCCGACGCAGTAGCTCAAGGATCGCTCTTTGCCGCTCTTCGTTTAGCATTCAGAAACTTTGAGCCGCTCCACCAAACACAGGTCCGTGGAAGCTACTCTTAGGCATATCCCTTTTATCTCGCATGGCCTTCCCTTGTCTAGCTAAAAGTTCCGATCTAGTTCATGCGGTTCCCCGGTCGAGAGCGCTATTCGGGCCGAGCCTCGAGCAGCAGATGTTCGTTGAACTCAGTGGAAAGTGTAGTCTGGGGGCCGTGTACGCTTCCGAGATCTTTATTGTTTACGTAATCCGTGATGCGATAAGTGCGGCTCTGCAGACCGCGCAACTCAATCGGCCCCCTCCAATGGCGGGCAAAGAACGCATAGTAGATTTCCTGGCCTTTGCGGATTACATGAGTCTCCGGACGATCAAAACCGATGTCGTAAAGATCTCCGAGATACTCGCCTCGCGAGAGCATTTTGTCTTTGTAAATGTGCAGCCACTCTTCGAAGATCTTCTGTCGCTCCGGCGTCAAGTCCGACGTGCTGTGCTTTTTGACGAGATTCGGGAGCACGAACTGCGTACCCACGACTCCGCCCACTCCCACGGTGGAAGCGAAATCAATCGCACCGTCGCTCAATTCGACGTGGTCGCCAAAATAGGGAACATTGTCACCCATGAGCGCTTTCAAAGTCTTGCCCTTGGAGCGGACCTGAAACGAACTTGTCGGATCGGATGCCACCGACATATTGAAATGCGGCATGGTAAAAAACGAATAGGCAGTACCGCATGGGCAAAACTCTACCAAGGCGTCCGGTTTCACGCTGCGAGCGGTTTCGTAAATCTCCCGAAAAAAATCGGGCAGCGCTTCCACCGAGTCCTCCGGTCGTTTGTGATGATGCGCGAGGTTGTAACAGCGAGGAACGGCGTTCATGTGCTGACCATCCAGCTTGAGGCCGTCGAATCCCCACTCCCCTAGGATCTTACGAACCAGCGCTCTGTGGTACTCCACAACCCCTTGATCGGATGGACATAGATAAAACGAATTCCACCATGAAATCTTTCGCTTCGAGCCATCGCGATTCAGCAGAAGGAAGTCGGGGTGATCTTTAAGCAGCTGCGAATCTGGGACGGCGCTCAATGGCGACAACCACAGCTGCGCTTTGAAACCTTCCTCATGGATGCGATCGACCAGAGCTTTCATGTCCGCGTCGCCGCGAGGAAAGTTCTTTGGGTCGAGCCCCCAATCGCCATAGTTGTTCTGCCAGCCATCGTCTAGCGTGACCCAGGAGAAGCCCATTTTCTTGACCGTGGGAAGGGTGTCGTAGACCTGCTTCAGTTGCACCGACCGGCCATAGCCCCAGGCACACCAGATCGGGCCAAAAGCGCTGTCGGGCGCCGACGCCATTTGAAATCCCTGCCGCACCATGAGGCGGCGGTATTCGGCGAGTGTGCGAAAGTAGTCACCTGGATGCACGGACATAAAGGTGCGAAGAGTCTGGAAGCTCTCCCCCGGTTCCAGAGTTCGCTCCCGGGTCGAGCGGACGGCTACCCTGGCGTGGCGCGCATCGGGCATAGAAACGGGGAGCGATATCAGGCGGGGTCCGGGTTCCACGTGACCTACCGCGAGACCAACGTCTTTCCGCCACACATCGACAATGGGAGTGCCTCCGCCGTAGTCGCTGGCATTCATGCCGAGATAATTTTCCTGCCTGAATCCGGCACGCAACGGGAGCACCCAATTCGGCCGCTTCTCGTAGGAGCCACTTTGATAGGACCAGAATGCGGGGCCGCGCGACACAGGCATAGCGCCCAGTGAATATTGATGGTTGGCCCAACCGCGGATTGCGAGTCGAGCAACCCCTTCGTTCTTATACGTAACGTCAAAGACGGCTATGGATGGAAAATCAGAATAAATCGTGACGGAGACATCCTTGCGCAAATCGCCGGACTTGCCAGTCAGCGACAGCCGCTCGCCCGCGCCCAATGCGTCAGACACACGCTCACGGTGGGTCGCGCTCAGTGCAAAGTTGCTCCAGGTGCGAACGCCGGTGACCGTCTCCGATGCGGAAAACGGAGCCAGGAGTTGCGGGCTTGGACCGAACAGCGCGACGATACGGCTGCGCAGGTTGCGGTCGAATTCGATTCGCAAGACCGAGCTTTGGATCTCAAGATCAGTTGAGGCTTTGAGCGCACCGGCAGAAGCAGATTCTTGAGCCAGATTATGTTGCGCAAGGCCAAGCAAAATACAGCACATTTGCGCGATCGCCCTCCTACGCCTCATCCTCGAAGGGTACCATCGGTTATTTCTTGGCCGGACTATCATGTCTCGGTCAGGTTGATTTTCCACGCGGCCACCTGTCTACGTTTCGATAATCTTGGGCAACGCAAACGCATTGTGATGTACTACGAATTGATTCGTTTTACTTCCTATTGTCAGATATTGTCAAGAGGGGACTGCACGTGCTGGGTCGCACCAACTGCAAGTGCATTGTTTCTTGGGGGGTGCGGGTTCACGGTCGTCAATGACCGCAACGGTCGAGCCTTACATTGGGAGCCTACCTTCGGGAACCCCAAGGAGCGGACTGTTTTTTGCCCTTGACAAAGCAGGGTAAGCGAACGTAAAAGTGTGAGCGAAAGTAAATGTTATCAAACGCAAGTATACGAATATCCGGCGCTTTGATCTTCGCGGGAGGTCGTCCATGCGCGTTCCACGTACCGAATGTTTGCCGGTTCGCCTTCATTTATCCTCCACCATCAACCTTGCCGCAATCCTCGGTTTCGCTCTGTCCGCTTGGGGCCAGGGATCGTACCGGGCGCAGTTGCGTGGGGTTGTTTCCGATGCGACGGGAGCGGTTGTCGCCAATGCGACGGTGACCATCCGGGACGTCGGCACGAACATTTCCAGTTCCGCGCATACCGACGACAAGGGCTCGTATTACTTCACCGGTTTGCGCCCTTCCACCTATGCCGTTAAGGCCGAGGCCTCCGGCTTTCGTCCGGCGGAGCGGACCGGGGTGGTTCTGGCAGTCGATCAGGAGTCATCGCTGAACTTCAGGCTGGATATGGCAGGCGTATCGACTACGATCGTCGTTACGGCCACGCAGCCGCTGCTTGACACGGACAACGCGACGCTGGGCACGGACATCACCAGCGAGTACGTGAAGGAACTCCCTCTGATCAACCGCAGCTTCTTCGGCCTGATGTTCCTATCGGCGGGCGTGACCGAGGTAGCAGGGTCGGGCACGACCGACAACTATCCTTCGGGGACCAACTTCACTTCCAACGGGCAGCGCAACGCGACCGCCGAGGTACGGATGGATGGCGCCTTGCTGAGCGCGCCGGAACAGGGCGAGGGAGGAAACTCCAACGTTTACTACGAGCCGCTGGTCGAGGGCATGCAGGAAGTGAAAGTGCAGAACAACAGCTTCTCGGCGGAGTTCGGCAACAACGGCGGCACCGTCGTCAACATGGTCATGAAGAGCGGGACAAACTCCTTCCATGGCAGCGGCTGGTATTTCCTGCAGCGTCCGCAGATGGACGCCCGCGATTTCTTCAATCCCGAGCCCGGCCCCAAACCAGACAGCCGGCGCGACCAGGGTGGTTTTTCCATCGGCGGCCCGATCCGGAAAAACAAAACTTTTTTCTTCGCCGATTATGAGAAGGTCCGCTGGGTCTCTTCGTCCAGCTATGTCGCGACTGTGCCCACCTTGGCGGAGCGAACGGGCGACTTCTCGGCGGCGGCGAATAACATATACGACCCGACGCAAATTGACTGTTCGTCAGGGACCTGCATCAGGCCGCAGGTTCAATACAATAATCAATCCAATGTAATACCCCCGACCGAAATTGACCCCATCGGGCAGGGTGTTCTCAATCTCTATCCGAAACCCAACCTCTCGAAAGAATTCTATAACTTCAATTACAGCACGACAGCGACTGCGCCGGATTACCAGTTCGACATCAAGGTGGACCACCAGATCAATGATAAGCAGCGCATTAACGGCCGCTACAGCCGGGGCTGGAGCAATTACACCACGGCAGAGATTCTGGGAGACAACCTTGATAATGACGGAATCGCGAGCGGGCCGACAACGGCGCAAAACGGTTCGTTCGAATATTCCTGGACCGTCAACCCGCGGATTGTCTGGACAAACCACGTGGCTGTGGATCGCGTGCACGAAAAAGCGACATCCGGTATTCCTTCGATTTCCAGCTTTAATGCTTCCTTGCCGAGCGGCGCTCAGGGGTTGCCGGCCGTGTTCCAGCAGGCCAACGGGATAGATCAGATGCCAACCTTCGACATGGCGGGGGCGTCGCCGTGGACCGATCTTTTCGACCAGTGCTGCATCAACACCACCTTTGCACACACGCTGTACAGTTATTCGTCCCAGTTGGTGATTTCCAAGGGCTCGCACCTGATCAAGTTCGGCGGGGAGCAGAGGCTTTTCTACAACAACTTTTTTCAGCCGCCGAATCCGACTGGCCTCTTCACCTTTACGGATTTCGTCACGTCGCCGACTCCGAACAGCGACTGCGACCCGAATTCACCGCCGAATACTTGCACTTCAACGGGCAATCCGTACGCCAGCCTGCTTTTTGGTTACGCCGACAATATCAACGCCTCTACTTACCTCATTGTCTATCCCTCGGTGGCCAACCGGTCGGCGGAGACGGGTTTCTATTTCCAGGACGACTGGAAAGTGAACTCGAAATTCACGCTCAATCTCGGCCTGCGTTACCAGTGGAGCACGCCATACAGCGAACGCCACAACCGGATCGAATTCAGCGATTTCACCGCCGACACCGGCGTCAATCTCGATCTGAGCAGCGCCCAGTCGGCGCTGCAGCCGTACGGAGTAAATTTCCCTTCCTCTGAAGAGTTGCTCGGCACTACGCTGTTCCCCACCTCCAGCAACAGGAGTGTTCCGACGTACCGCAAAGACGTTGGACCGAGACTGGGTTTCGCCTACCAGCTCGATTCGAAGACGGTGGTACGCGGCGGGGCGGGCGTGTATTTCGGAATGAGCCCGGCCACAAACTTCCAGTATCCCGGCACCGCCTTTCGCAAGTTCGCTACCATGTTCTTTACCAACGACAATTTTGCAACTCAATCCGCGACCCTGGAAAATCCGTTCCCCGGCGGATTTACCGGTCCGCAGAATAAGGAGTACGGCAAGCTGGCGAATTGGGGGTACGTCAACAATAACGATCTGGGCACGACCGCGGCGCGAGACGCCAACATTTACCAGTGGAATCTTGGGATCCAGCGGGAGCTGCCCAGCCAAATCGTGCTCGGTGTGGACTACTCCGCAAACCGGAGCACGCATCTCCCGTGGTCCGGGACGAACAACCGGGATTTCATCCCGTCGGCCCTGCTGGCGCAGATTTCCGCCGCGGTAACTCCCACCGATTCGCAATGCCAGACAGACAGTTGCGTGAGCAACTTTCTTCAGACGGCGGTGGCCAACCCGTTCTCGCCCATGTTCAACACCCCTTGTACACCCTCCCCCTCCGCCCCGTGCTTCAACGAGTCCGATTCGAACTACGGCCAGCCGACGCTCCCATTGGGAACGCTGCTCGATTCCTACCCACAATTCGCCGGAGACTTCGAAGGCCTGATGTTGGAGGAAGCGAGTTCCTGGTACAACGCGATGCAGATTCGTTTCCAGAAGCGCACGACGCACAACATCAGTTTCGACGGCAGTTACACGGTGTCGAAGGCGACTGACGATTCCTCGGCAGGCAGGAACAATTGGGTGGGGTCGCTCGCTAACGGGACGGTGCAACAACTGGACCGCCTGAATTTGGAGCACAGTATCAGCGCCAACGACACGCCGCAGCGTCTGGCGGCCGCCGTCATCGTTGACATGCCCGTCGGCCGCAAGCAATGGATTGGCGGCAATATGAACCGTGGGCTCGACGCGGTCGTCGGAGGCTGGTCGATCGCGACCATGATCACGGAACAATCCGGCCAACCCATGGCGATCGGTATGGCCACAGGGCGGCTGGCGAATGGCAGCCAGCGTCCCAACGTCGTGTGCCCCCAACTCAAGACTGGGCTCAGCATGAATGACGTAGCCATGAGCTGGCAAAGCGCGACACCGCTCTCTTTCTTTAACTCCAGCTGCTTTGCCGACCCTGGCGACCAGAATCCGGGTAATGCTCCACGCTACTTTTCCGGCCTGCGCGTCGACGGCATCCACAACATGGATGTGAATCTTTACAAGTCGTTTGTGCCCAAGGAGGGCATGAAGCTGGACGTGCGAGCGGAGATGTTCAACTTCACCAATCATCCTCGTTTCGGGCAGCCGAATTCGGCTGTGGGAGACCCCTATTTCGGGACAATTTCCGGTGACGCGGGAGGGTACACGCCCCGGTACTTCCAGTTCGGATTGAGGTTCGAGTTCTGAACTGCAGGTTTACGGCCCCGAATCCGGCGCTCTTGCCGCGCGCGAGATGAGGCGAAAGCGCCGAATAACCTGAAGGTGTCGATTCACACATTGACCGAGGTTTAGCCATGACAAGCGTGCAGCGCGGCGTGAGGCTCAGCGGATGGCTCATCATTGTGTTCACGGCTGTGATGGCGGCAGGCCAGACACGGCTTGGCGTGCCGTCCTATCAGGACCCGGGGTCGGCACAATGGGCAGCGTGGGCGGCGCCGGGGGCGAAGGCAGTCGGCATCATGATCGTCAACCTCAATAACGGCGACGATGAGACCTATTACCCGAGCGTCGACCGGACGATCCGAGCAACCCGCAAACAGGGCATCTTCGTGCTCGGCTACACCTACACAGGCTACGGTGCACGGGATCCACAGATCGTCAGGCGGAAGATTGATGCGGTGTACCGCAACTACCTGGTCGACGGCATGTTCTTCGATGAGGCGCCCACCGATTGCAACGCCAGCAATCCATTTCTTCCCACTCAGTTTTTATATTACGAGGCACTCACGAACTACGTGCGCGAGAAGGCGGGCGCCCGGGTCACGGTGCTTAATCCGGGCACTTACAGTGCAAGCGACTGCTGGATGGGGATCACCAACATCCTGATGAACTGGGAGGACCAGGGTCTGGCGAACTATCGAGACAACTACGTGGACTTTGCCTGGGTGCACAAGTACCCGCCCGACCGCTTCTGGCACATCGTCTATGGCATGAGCGCCGACCAACTCCCGGCGGCCTTGAACTTGGCGAAGCAGCGCAACGCGGGTTGGGTTTACTTGGCGCAGGAGACAGGCAATCCGTATGCGAGCCCACCGCAATATTGGAAAGCGGAAGCTGCGGCAGTGGAACAGCAGGGCGTGCAGGCCCCGTTTGCCAGTGCATGGCCGGGTTCCTTCGATTCGCAGGGCGCGCCGCTGCGCGGTCGCACCTCGATTCGTTGGGGTGGAATGGGCACTGGGCACTGGCAGATTTTTCTGGACACCGATCAGAATTCGAAGACCGGGTGCAACGGCGGCGGGATTGCGGTTGGGGCGGAATATATGTTCGAAGCCGAAAGCGGCAGCGCCCGCCTGTGGCAGTACACGGGCACAGGCACGGACTGGACCTGGACGGAAGTCGCCGCGGGTGCCGCGCTCGACATCGTCGATCCCGGCGTTCAGGCCGCCAGCTTTGACACCGCAACCTTGGGCGGCACGAAAGCCCTGAATTACCAGATCCGTGCCTTGGACGCTGCCGATCATCCGACCTATGACAGCTACGTGCTGCCGCTTAGCCTGGACAATACGGGATTGATTTTCGACATTACAAACCATCCGCGGTAATCGGGAAACAACTATGAGAAAGCGTAAGGCCGGTGTTGGGGCGGTTGCCTTGGTTTCTCTGGACGTAATCGTGCTGGGGTAGGATGTTCCTCAGGAACCTGGGGAGCAGACCCCTTTTCGGCAATTTGACACCCCAAGCATTCGACCTTGAAGGGTAGGCTGAGTATGCAACGAAGATCATTTCTTAAAGCTGGCGGTGCTATCGCAGTAGCGGCGGGACTTGGAAGCGAATCGCTTCTGGGACATGTTCCCACTCACAACTTCGACAAGTACGACTTCGGTTCCGGGCCACCGGTGTCTGATCGGCTCTATCAGGGACCTTTTTCCGTCGACGATTATCCCAGTTGGACTGTGGTCATGGCCCTGACCCCCTCTCAGGAGATCGTGCCCAACTATGGAATGGGTCTCATCACCTACGTCTGCGACGAGGTGGGGCCAGCGAAGAAAGAGGGAGAGACACTGGCTCAGTCCATCGAAAACCTGGTCAAGTTGCCGCTAGGGACGAAGCTCTATATCCGCGTGAACTGGAAAGACGTGCAGCAGCGGCCCGGAAAGCTCGACCCGTGTGAGCACTGGAAGCTGACCTTCGATCTGGCCCGTATGTATCGGAAGCGGGTCGGGTTCCGCGTGATGATAAGTAACCCGGACATTCCCGATCTCGCGCTACCCGGCTTTGTGCGGCAGAAGGTTCCGATGGTGAAGCTGGGCGAATGGGAGGGTCGTGTGAGATATGAACCTCGCTATGACGATCCCGCATTCCAGTCTGCATTTCGGGAACTGGTGGACCTGCTGGCGGACGCCTACGACGGCCATCCCGACGTGGAGTACGTTGACACGTTCATGTACGGATTCTGGGGCGAGGGACATACCTGGCCGCTGGAGTCGAACCCCTTTCCCGACTCCGTCACTGCGGAGAAAACCTTCGTGAGTATGTTCCAGCACCAGGTAGAGCGCTGGAGGAGAACGCCGCTGGTCACTAACACGCAGCCGGACTTCAGCAAGGTGGGCAATTCCGAGCTGCTCGAACGCACCGTCCGAAGTTTTAACTGGCTGCGGACCGATACTATCTTCATTGAAAACGAGCAGATCGAAGAACTGAGCAACCGGCCACCTTGGACGGGAGTTACGGTGGAAGTCGGGATGTCGGATGGGTTGCCGCAAAGCCTAAGGATGGATGAGGGCGTGACCTATACGGACAACGTCATCCACCACGTGCAGGATGTGGGCGCGTGCTATTTCTCGCTATGGAATTGGCACCGCATCCAGGCCGATCGAATCCTCAACTACTACCACCAGTTTCCCGGCGCGATTGACGGACTGGCCCGCAAGGTTGGCTACCGGGTTCGGCCCTCATGGGTGTGGAGCTATGAGGAAGCAGGCTATCCGGGCTTGATTATTGGCTTTGCGAACGACGGGATTGCCGGCGTCCCCGGCGTGTTGCGTGTCTCCGTGAGCAGCGAGGATGGAAAGGTGAACGTGGAAGGGAGTCTTGACGCTGGCTACCCTCTTCCAGGAAAAGTCCGTCAGGCGAAGTTCCCGTTGCCCAAGGGAACGAACTGGAGGGGACTGAGACTCAGAGCGGGAATCGAAGTCAAAGGGCAACGCTATCCGGTGCGTTGGGCTTGCCGGCAAGGTCTGAATACGGATGGCAGTTTGACGCTGCGCTCGACGGTCGGTCTCGGCCAGAACGACGAAACGGGCGGCGCACCAGCAACTGGCTCCTAGCACGCATCGTCAACAGCACACGGATGGCGGAAGCGTGCGTGGCAGTAACTGATGTCGCAATCACAATTCTCATAACGAGGACCCGGCATGAAACGGAAAAGGTGTCTCGCCATGTTCTTTCTGATGCTGTTTGCCGTACTGTTGGCAGCTGTCCCCGGCTCACCCGAGCAAAATTGGACGCATTTTGTGCGCATCGCGGCTTACAACCTGCAGGCCAACAACGCCGACCAGATCCTACGCAATGCGCGGGATAGTAACGTCTTCGGCATCGAGGTGGACAACGACATCCCGGGCCGATACGAGAGCTTCTTGCATCCGGAGGAGAAACTCGCCGCGATTCGTGCCGTGGCCGAGCGTGCTCACAAAGCCGGAAACCACGCGTTCGTTTACATCGCCGGGCTGGAGTGCATCACCGCGAACGCCGCTCAATCGTCAC
>Ga0208563_1001142_pt1 | contig 18838 bp, 14 predicted proteins | sample June2015DPH_17_1_2_FD_184717 | JGI IMG/M metagenome (GOLD analysis project Ga0208563, IMG submission 184717) | Peatland microbial communities from SPRUCE experiment site at the Marcell Experimental Forest, Minnesota, USA - June2015DPH_17_150... | ecosystem: Environmental > Terrestrial > Soil >... | reverse complement strand
GACGGTGGCGGAGTTCAAGCGGGTGGCCAAGAGCTACGACGCCAAGCGGGTGTTCCGCGAGGTGAGCTTCACCATCCAGCGAGGCGAGCGCGTGGCCCTGGTGGGCGTGAACGGAGCGGGGAAATCAACCCTGCTCAAGCTGCTGGCCGGTATCGAGCCGCTGAGCGGGGGAGAGTACAAGCGGGGCCATCAGTTGGAGGTGGATTATTTCGCCCAGGACCAGTACAAGGCGCTTGATGCGGACGCGCGTCTGCTCGACGACCTGACGCGCGCCGCCCCCATGTCGCTCAGCACCCAGACGGAGCTGCGCAGTCTCCTGGGTTGCTTCCTGTTCAGCGCCGATGATGTCTTTAAGCGCATCGGCGTACTTTCGGGCGGCGAACGCAATCGCTATGCGCTGGCGCGAATGCTGCTGCGCCCCTCAAATTTCCTCCTCCTCGACGAACCGACCAACCACCTCGACCTGCGCGCCAAGGACGTGCTGCTGGAAGCGCTGGCGGAGTACACTGGCACGGTGGTGTTCGTCTCCCACGATCGCTACTTCATCGACAAGCTGGCCACGCGGGTGTTCGAGATCGGCGGCGGCGAAGTGAATGCCTTCCCGGGCAACTACGAGGATTACTTGTGGCGTAAGCAGGGGAAGGAAATCGATCTCACCCTGCCAGGGCTGCCGGATCTCGTTGCAGAGCGTGCGCTTTCGCGCCAGGGACACGACACCCGTCCGCTCCCAACGGCGCCGGCAACTCCCTCCGCCGTTAAATCGAAGCGGCTGAATCCGATTCGCCTGCAGCAGATGAAGGCCCGCTGCCGCGAGCTCGAAGAGCAGGTGGCGCGCTTGGAGGCCGAGATCGAGGGCTATGCCCAGGAACTGGCGCATTTCAGGAGCGCGGCGGATTCCGTGCGGCTTGCCAGGTCGATCGAGCAGGGGCGCCAAGAGATCGCCCGGGTGATGCGCGAGTGGGAAGATACGGCGAAGGTGGTCGAGGAGCAGGAAAATGAAAGGATAAGCCCATGATGACTCCACAGCATGTCCTGATGATAATCGGGTTGGCCGCCATCCCCAATGCCCAATTCTTCTGGGCCTGGATTTCGCTCTGCCTGGCGCTGGCCCTGCACGTCGTCGACGAAGCCGGCACCGGGTTCCTTTCGGTCTACAACCCAACTGTGATGGCTCTGCGCCAAAGATGGCCTTGGCTTCCGTTTCCGGTCTTCACGTTCGGTGTTTGGCTTGCCGGTTTAGTGGTGGCAACTGTCCTGCTCTTATGCCTCTCCGTTTTTGTGTGGCACGGCGCTCGCTGGATGCGGCCCATCGGTTACGGCTTCGCCTTCATCATGTTCGCGAATGGCTTGGGTCATATCTTGGGAACAATTTTGGGCCGCACAGTCGCGTCCATTCGTTTTCCCCGGCCGATGGCTGGATTCTATTCATCTCCTTTTCTGCTGTTGGCGTCCCTCTACCTGCTCTACGAATTGGCGCGGGGCTGATGGTGAAGGGACTTCAGAACCTGGCGAGAATGGACCCGCTGCTTGGAACGTCCCGGCTTTGCACACCCGAGACGGATAGATAAGCCTTTTTTGCTGGCCCTTGGGCCAAGGCCGAAAATTGACTTTCCCCTTGCACTTCGACAAGGGAAGGTGTAGGGTTGCCATGTAGAAGCAGAAGGGGAGGGACATGAGTACCAAACGAATCGATCTGCCGCAGGGGACGCTGGACCTGCTGATTTTGAAGACGCTGGCTCTTGGACCGCAGCACGGTTGGGCCGTGTCTGAACGCATTCAGCAGATTTCGAGCGAGGTGCTGCGCATTCAGCAAGGCTCGCTGTACCCCGCTTTGCACCGCCTGGAGCGGCGTGGCTGGATTAAGGCAAAGTGGGGAACGTCTGAGAACAACCGCCGCGCCAAGTACTATGAGCTCACGAAAAGCGGGCGCAAACAGCTCGAAGCGGAAGAGACCGCCTGGCGGAAACTGATCGCCGCGGTGGGGCATGTGCTGGAAACGGCGTAGAGGTGCATCATGCTCAGCGACCTTCTGTATCGTTTGCGGGCTTTCTTTAGGCGCAAGTCAATGGAAGCGGAATTGGACGAAGAACTGCGCGCTCACCTCGAGCGGCAGGTCGAAAAATACATCCAATCGGGGCTGCCGCGTGAGGAAGCCGCGCGGCGCGCGCGCCTGGATTTCGGCGGTCTCGAGCAGGTGAAGGAGGAGTGTCGCGACGCGCGCGGTGTGAACTTAGTCGAAACCCTCATCCAGGACGTGCGTTACGGCTTGCGGATGCTGGCGAAGAATCCCGGGTTCACCGCCGTGGCAGTTCTGACTTTGGCGCTGGGCATTGGCGCCAACACGGCCATCTTCACCCTGGTTGACGCGGTGATGCTCAAGTCGCTGCCGGTAGCGAATCCCCAGGAGCTCTATCGCGTCGGCAACGGCGACAATTGCTGCATGATCGGCGAATTTCAGGGTAACTGGGGGATTTACTCTTACTCCCTGTATCAGCAGTTTCGCGACCACACCCCCGAATTCAGCCAGATGGCCGCCTTCCAGGCAGGGCTGGGAGACTTGAGCGTCCGTCGCGGCGGCGCCTCCCAACTGGCGGAAGCGTACGTGGGCGAGTTCGTGTCCGGAAATTACTTCACCATGTTCGGCGTCTCGGCCTCCGCCGGACGCCTTATCGCGCCCACTGACGACAGGCCTGGCGCTCCACCTGTGGCCGTGATGAGCTACCGCGCCTGGCAGCAGCACTTTGGACTTGACCGCTCCGTGATCGGAGCAACTTTTATTATCAATACCATGCCCTTCACCGTGGCCGGCATCGCGCCGCCCGGCTTCTTCGGAGATACGCTGCGGTCCGACCCACCGGATTTCTGGCTTTCACTCTCCACCGAACCGGCTCTGAACGGCCAAAACTCCGTTTTGAACCACGCTGGCCTGCACTGGCTCTGCATCATCGGCCGGCTGAAACCCGGCGCGCAACCGGCAAGCGTGCAATCCGAATTGACGGCTGAGCTGCAACATTGGCAAGGCGCCCAACCGGACCTTACGGCCCATAACCGCTCGGAACTCGGCAAGCAGCACCTTGTTCTTGTGCCCGGCGGGGGCGGTGTGGCCCGCCTCCAAGCCGATTCCGCCACGGGTCTTCGCCTGCTCATGGCCATCTCCGGCTTGGTGCTGCTGATTGCCTGCGCCACCGTCGCCAATTTGATGCTGGCGCGCGGCGCGGCGCGCCGTGCTGAAACCGCGATCCGAACCGCGCTGGGCGCGCCCCGCAGACGCTTGATCCGGCAGATGTTCACGGAAAGCATCTTGCTCGCGGTGCTGGGCGGAGCCGCCGGGCTGATCGTTGCCTGGAGCGGAGCGCGCGCGATCCTGGAGATCGCCTTCCGCGGCGCGGGCTATGTTCCCATTAGTCCCAATCCCTCCTTGCCCGTCCTCGGCTTCGCCTTTGCCGTGTCCCTCGTGACCGGCATTGTCTTCGGCGTGGCGCCCGCCTGGGTCGCCTCGCGTTGCGACCCCGCCGAGGCCCTCCGGGGCGCCGGCCGCTCAACGCACGACCGCTCCTCCCTGCCGCGCAAATCTTTGGTTGTGTTCCAAGTTGCCCTTTCGGAGGTGCTGCTCATCGGGGCCGGCTTGCTCACTCAAACTCTTCGCAACCTCGAGAACCAAAAGTTCGGTTTTGAAACCCAGGGCCGCGTCATCGCCAGGGTGGATCCGGCTCTCGCCGGCTACAAGCCTGACCAGCTCTACGCCCTCTACCAGCAACTCCGGCAGCGCCTCACGCAGATACCCGGCGTGCTGGGCGCCGCTTACTCGCTCTATAGTCCGATGCGAGGCACTAACTGGGACGATTACATTCACGTCGAAGGCCGCCCGTCCGACGAACGAGATGATGCCTCGTTTGACCGCGTCAGCCCGCACTATTTTGAAACCATCGGCACCCGCCTGTGGCGTGGCCGCGTGATTACCGAAGAGGACACTCCGACTTCGCCCCAAGTCGCCGTAATCAATCAAACCTTCGCTCGCAAATACTTGCCCAATCAAGACCCCATCGGAAAACACTTTGGCTTCCTAAAGCCAAGTGAGTTTGAGATCGTTGGCGTTGTGGAAGACGCGAAATATCAGGATGCGCGCGGGCCTGCATATCCCACTTTCTTCCTGCCGTTCCTACAGAAGGCGAAGGATCCTAAGCTGTTTTGGCTGGAGAGCTCCCAGTACATGGGCGATATCGAGCTGCGCGTGGCCGGAAGGCCGGAGGATTTGAACGCAGAAGTGCGACGAACGCTCGCCGACATTGATCCCAACCTCACCATCCTCGACATGAAGAGTCTGAGCGAGCAGGTCGCCCAAAATTTCAATCAGGATCGGCTGGTGGCGCGGCTCACCGAACTTTTTGGCGCGCTCGCCCTCATCCTCGCCTGTGTTGGACTTTACGGTGTTACCGCCTATACCGTCGCGCGCCGAACGAACGAGATCGGCATCCGCATGGCCCTCGGGGCTGACCGCAAGAGCGTTCTCGCGCTGGTGCTGCGCGGGGCGCTTGGGTTGATTGTCCTGGGTCTGGCGATCGGCATTCCGGCTGCCCTTGCCGGCGGGCGTGTGCTGGCAAGCCTGCTTTATGGGGTTAAAGGGTGGGACCCGCTGACTCTGGGCTTGGGGGCGGTTGCTCTCGCCATCTGCGCGCTCGTCGCCGCCTTCGTTCCCGCGCGGCGCGGGACGAAAGTGGACCCTATCATTGCGCTGCGATATGAATGAGACAAGGCGCTTGTGGAGGCACAGGGGTGGCCTTTTTCATTTGGGTGTGGCTCGACGCTTCTTAGTCGCCCGTTTTACAAGCTTCTTCGGACTGCTCTTCGCGCCCATCGCTTTCGGTCGTGCGTGTCGCGGCTGATAGATGCCGAGCTTCCCGCCGCCCGGCAGCGTAACGTGCGTGAGCAACCCCCACACCTGGTTCTGTAGCGGGTCGCAAGGAATGCTACGTTTCTTCATCTCCCCGATGAGTGCTTCCACGTCGTCACACATCAGGTAGAACTCGTGCACGTCATTCTTGCTGGACGGATGCAGCGCAACTTCCGCCGGCGGCAATCCGAAGATCAGCCACCCGCCGCCGAGATCGACGTGCGGCAGCTTGAACACGTCACGCAGGAAAGCGCGGTCGAGCTCCGGACTCTTGCTGTAGATGATCGAATGCGCGCCGATAATCATGGCAATCCCCCTTTTCTGTACGCGACAATGCCCCAGCCAAGGCTCCCGGCTGCGACTCAGCCTCTTCACAGCGAGAAACCCCGCCGTGTGCATCCCCCACCCTGGCGGCGGGAACTGTCATCAGGCTGGAAGCCTTCCGAGAACTGTTGGCCCCTGGCCGGGTGTAACCAGCCATTACACAGGCAACCCGAGAAAGCAAAGGGATGCCACGAGCCTGAAGACGTGGCATTGGTTAATCATAACATCGAACTCGGACGGGCTGTAGCCACCGTAGTTCTGCTCGTTGAAATTCACCCAGAGCCAGACACGCCGTTTCCAGTCATCCACATAGACCGCTCCCGAATCGGGTGAGTCAGCGTGGGCGACGAAGACCACCAGGGCCGCGGGGAATTGGAACCAGCGAAAAGCCTGGGGTACTCGGCCGACTCCAACAGCCTGGAAACGGCTTCGTCCGCTGTTTCCAGTTTACTCAATTGAAACATCCGGTGGTGTCCCATTTTAAGCGTAGCGCCGACCTTTAGAGCCCGCCCTGAGCGCAGCGAAGGGTCGGCAAGTGCCGGCCCCGCGCCTGCGGGACCGGCTCTACGAGTCAAACTAGGACAGCACCAAACACCCGAGTGACTTGCATTTGGCCGAGCCTCTTGGTTTTCGTCATTTCGTCGGCGTGAATTTCTAGAGTGAGCGGGCTCATCTGAGGCCTTCCCACTTCCAGCCCCGGCCCATGGAACCTTCGGGCCGCGCGCTCGGGGATTAACGGGCCTTCGCGCAAAAGGCACAAGTTATGGGAGCCTCGTCAACGTACGGCGGAAGGGAGCGCGGACCTTCCAAATCGGCCATACGTTGCTGCGCTGCCTCTCTTCTATGGGCGATCTGATGAGGCACGGGGGGCCTCCGCACAGGCAACGGCGGCGCTCGGAGTGCCCTTCAGAATTTCCTCGCATTCCTCCGGCGCGGGCTCATAGGTCTTCAGTGACGGCCTATTTTTCTCTTCCTGGATCTCTATCTCCGTTTTCTGGAGGCTCTTTCTGAGACGCTCCTTCACTTCCTGGAATTCGGCGCTGTCGGTGATGTACGTACGGCTGGGATTGTCGGCTGCACGCAGGGCTTTGTATTCCTTGAGCGCATTCTCAATGCGGTCGCCGTACGCCGGGTGCGTAGCAAAGAACGATGTGCTGCTGGCATGGCCTTCTTTCTGACTCATGTGGTCAAAGAGACGGATGAACCCCTCGGGGTCGTAGCCGGATTTCGACGCGTACTGCATCCCGAGCTGGTCGGCCTCTAGTTCGAACTCCCGGCTCACCCCGAGCACATTCATGGTGAAGATGAGCCCCATGCCTTGGAAGATGCCCTGAAGCAGCAAGCCCTTCAGGTAATAACCCAGATAAGAGGCGGCCTGGAAGAGGCCGGGAGCGAGGATTGACAATCCGATCGTGGTGGCGAGTTGAATGATGCCGAAGGTCCGGGCTTTGCCCTGCATGCGGTGGGCGTGCCGGGCCGCGCAGTGAGAAAATTCGTGAGCGATGACACCGGCCAGTTCAGATTCGGTTTCTGATTCCAGAATGATTCCGGCGTAAATGATCAGGAACCCGCCCGGCAGTGCCATTGCATTCGCCACCTGCTCCGGCTGCCCGTCTTTGCCAAGGACCGGCCTTCCGTCCTTTTTCAGCTCCTGCTGCACCACGTAAGTGTTGAGCGGCACCTGGAGATCACTGTTCAGCGCCAAGTTGGCGGCCAGCCGGTTGACGTACTCCGTCACCACGGGGTCCTTTATTTCCCGGGGAAAGAGTTTGCTGGCGCGGGCTTCGTCGATCTCCTTCTTGCCCCACGCTTGGTCGTCGGCCTGTCCTTTGAAAGGCTGCCGCGTGGTGCGATGGCCGATGTTTATCGCGTCGCCGTGGGGGCGTTCGGTGATGGTTCCGTTGGCGATCTTCTGGTCGAGTTGGCGGCTTACCAATCTCCAAGTCACCGCAAGGTCAAGCTTGGAGAGGGTGACGTCATCCGCAATTTCGCTCTGCAAGAACTCAAAGGTCTCCGCCGTGATGTCTTTCCTCACCTTGGCCATCTCGCACAGGATTTTCTTCCGACTCCTTTGGGTCTCCTCGCTCGAGGTCAGCAGTTTTGCCAGCTCCTGCTCTTTCTGTTCAGTCTGCTTTTCAGCCGACTTGGCGGCGGTTTTGAAAGCCTTCTCCCGAGTCTTGCTCTCTTGTTTCAGCGCCTCGATTCTGGCCTTGATTGCGTTCTGATCGAACGCGAATTGCTCCGCCCAGGCGGCGATCTCGATCGAGGAGCCCTTTACCAGTTGCTCGAGAGAGGGCGGCGCGCTTGGCTGAACCGGCTGAGGGCTCCCCGCGGCGGCCGGCGGTGGAGCCATCTGGCCTAAACCTTCGGCCTGAACACTCCGGCTGGTCTGAACCGTCAACAGCCAAATGAGACCCAAGGACAGGACTTTTCGGAACGGACTCATATCAATCTCCTTTAGCGTGCCCGCATGCGCACCAAGGCGTGACGCCTTTTAGGCGTTGGGCGCAAGCTCGTAGAGCGACCGCCCCTCCGGGTAGCAACATCTCAAGAGGCATCTCCCTTTCCAAACCTCGGCCTGCCTTGATCCTTGGAAATACAAGGGCACAAGCGTTCGGTGAGTTCGCGGTTGTACAAGCCTTAAGACAACCGGATGTGGCTTGTCCAGGATTTTTGACGACCCCGGATTAAACCGCCGGCGCAAGTTGCCCAGAACTCAAAGACTCTGAGGCAGTTGCCGGAAAAGCATCGACTGGACCATCGCGTGCTTCACAGGTAGGCGTGGGCAGCGGGACTCAAGAAGTTTCCCAGCGCGCCCATGCAGCGAGCGAAGATCGCAACGCAATCGCTAGCTGATGATGAGGAGGATTTGACGAACCATGAACAGCCAAAAGAGAACACCTTACTTCTTGATCTTGTCGCTTCTGGTTGCGGGCTGCTTTTCGATCTCACCCGCCGCCAATGCCGGGGACACCTCATCCGAAAGCTCCGAGGAAGTTTCCCAGCTTCTCTCGCAAGTGAAAACTGAGGCGATAGCCTTGGAACGGGATGCGGAGGATTTAGCCGCGTGGACGCGGACAAACCAGTTGAGCTCGCAGAGTCACGCGGATAAACTTAACGCGATACGCGACCATGTCAACCAGGCCGGCCAACTCCTTGCCGAGCTTAACGAAGCCCGGGAGGGAGCTTTGCCCTGGCAGCATCAGGCGATTGATCGCATTTACCCCTTGCTGAAAGAACTCGCCGACAATACCCAAGCGACGATCAATCATTTCAACGACAACAGGGCCCACATCAAATTTAGCGTCTACGGAGATTACGCGAATGCGGGCTACGATCTGGCCAAAGAACTAGCAGCGCTGATTAGCGACTACGTGGATTATGGGGATCGCGAGGCAGAATTCCATCGCCTCCAGGAAAAGCTACAGCCTGCCGAAAGCTGATGCGGCTTCCTGCGCGTCGGGCGAAGGACTGTGAGGTGGCCGAGTCTAGGCTGCGGCCGCCTCACGTTTTTTCCGGCCCACACGATTCCGCTGTTACACCCCGGCGTGTTGTCGCCACAATCTACCTCGCAACGAGAACCCATGCGTCAGACAATGCCGGCCCGCGCGCTCGTGCGGATTTGCACTTTGCCCTCAATCTTGCTTTCCGGTGTCGCCGATCGCCGCGGGGTGCAACCGTCGCGTCGTAATACGGGATTAATTGCTAGACGTGGGCATTGGCTGAGGATACGACCCTCCGTTCAGCACTCACCTATCTCTGTCGGCCGAAACAGGGGACGCAAAGCGAAGGAGACCCATTCTGGATTGAAGGTCCGCAAGGGATTCACCCCCAGGCAGGCATTGACCTTCAAGCTCAGACTTTTTCAGTGGCAGGGTGGAGATACTCCATAGGTGTCGATCGGTTGATGATAGAGGGCGAAAAGTATCAGTTCGAATTGATTCGAGACGCGTAGCTTGTCACAAATACTTGTGAGGTGCAGCCTGACGGCCGGTTCGCTGATGCCGATTCTCTTCGCGCTCTCCTCACTCGAGTAGCCAGCCACGGTTATAGCGATGACCTGTTTTTCGAGCGGGATCAGGGCAAAGCCCTTCCTGCCTGATGCAACAGAGAGAGGCTCCTCATTTGACATGGTACTTTCTACTCCGATCGGTTGGTGATGAACGCGAATCATGAGAGGTCACGCGATCCGAGGGAAAGTCGGCGAGCACCTCTCGAACCCGAGAAATCGTACCCCCTACCGCTGTCATCAGCCTCGGGTCCTGAAGAGCGAACCGAACTAGGGTATTTCGAGCAGGGTGGCGCAGTGCATCTGAAACCCTTAAGGTGCGCTAGGTCGACTGGCCCGCCCATCAAGGGCAATGCACAACCTCGTCACTCAGCCTTGGGGGTGTCCTGTTTGAATACAAGACTCTCTTTCCACCCCTGAAGCCAAATTTTGGTTATCACTCGTTCCCCATCGACTTCCTCGGAATGGATTTCCGTGTTGTCGCACTTAACCGCTTCCTTGGTTAATATCGCCGGAGCCGTCACAATCAATTCCCCTCCCTGGAAGAAGAGAACCTCAGCGGAATCCTGGTTCTTCTCGACTTCAACTCGATACGTGCCCTGTTCGAGTTCAGGACCGTTTCCGACTTTCGCCCGCTCGCTGATGCGCACTTCGTGGGCTGCGGCGATGGATATGAAGACAAGGGTGCAGACCAGGGTGCATAGAATCCGATACGCCATTCTCTTTGGCATGATTTAAGTCTCCTTCGCAAGTATTCTCCTGTGAGGTTCGGTTGCGGAGGGATGGTCGACCGCACCACCTTGTGCGGGGGTCATTCGGGCCATCCCCCCCTCTTACATACAACCGTGAATGGGCAGGTTGGGTTCCAAACCTTCCGTGGGGGCTCCCCCTTTGAAATCAGGGTGTTGGGCAGATGCAGGTTATGCAGCCCGTCAAAGTTTTGGGACAACTCAGCCCTTGATTGTTCGAGGTTTTGGACGCGGAGGGGGAAATCCGCCAAGGGTACCCCGCGTAACTCATTGTCGCGCAAGCAATCCTGCAAAGCCTGGCGATTGGAACTCTCCGTGCTCGGGTCACGACGGAAGGCGGAGCTCAGGAGGTTAGCCAAATACCACGAGGTAGCCGGAAATGAAAGAAACGTCGCCGGAAAAACCTCGTTTTGAAATCGTTCCGCCACGAGCTGTACCCGCGGGACCGCTGAGGGACATGAGACAGTTAGGCCCTAAACCTACAGCAGGCCTGAGCCACCAACCCATGACCAGCAGGCGTCCCAGGGGGCCGCCTGGAGCGTTCGGGAAGGCGGATCGGGGTTTTCATTGCACGAAGAGTAGAAGGGATTTCGTTATGCTTCATCTTTCCCCAGAATGGAACGGATTGCACGCGCTCATCGTGTACCTCCCGATCATCCTGCTCTTGACCGCCCCGTTCGTCGTAATTGTGGGTATCGGATTTTCTGCCGCCAAGAGACGCCTATTTCTAGGATCGGCTTTGACACTCATGGTGCTTGGGACGGCGATGACTTTCCTCGCCGTCACGACGGGGGAGGTCGCGATGAGAGCCGTTCGCCCCACACCTGCTTTTAAGGTTACACTGGAGGAACACCGGGCTCTGGCAGAAACTACAAGGGAGTTGTTCTCCGTGCTCACGTTGGGATTTGCGGCTCTGCTCTTTGTCCCCAGGCTGTTGGGGCGCGAACCCGGGTCTCGCGTCAATACGGCACTGTTCGTCGTTTACTTGGTTTTTTATGCAACCGGAGCACTGTTTCTCGTCAACACTGCCCTCGAAGGCGGACGCCTCGTCCGCGAACTTGAGGCGAAGACGGCGGCAACCATTCAACTGTCAGGAAAGGAGAGCGCGAGGTGAAACCCCCTACCGTGTTACTGATCCTCGAGGAGTCCCATGATCTTGAAATCTACGGAAGCCTTCTCCGCCACAGGGGGTACGAGACCCTGATGTGTACCTCCCCGAGCGAAGGCATCAATTCCCTTGAGACCGAATCCGTCTCCTTAGTGATCGTCAGCCAAGGTACGCCTGCCTTCGAAGGCCGGCAGGTGCTGGAGCGGTCCCTTCAACTCGACCCCAAGGTTCCCGTTTTGGTTGTTGCGAGGGTCTTGGACATGCACTGTTACCTCGAAGCCATGGATCTTGGGGCGATCGATTACCTTGAAAGGCCAGACCCACAAGACTTGGTGTGGGTAGTCGATACGCAAATGCTCCGCGGCGCAATCGCTTGATTTATCGATTGGAGTCGCTTATCCCGTACTTTGCAACCTTGTACCCGAGGTCGCTGCGAGAAATCCCCAGGCGCCGGGCGGCCTCCGCCTGCGCCCCGTTGGTAGACTTCAAGGTTCTCAGGATGAGTGTTTTCTCGGCCTCAGCAAGGAAGCAGCGTAGGTCATTAACCTCCGGTAGGAGGTCGGAAAGGGGCGTTGATTTCGCGTCCGCGTCCACTCCCGATTCCTGTAACGGCTCTGAGCTCGACGGCACAGGGAAGCTATCCGCACTGAGTTCGCTGCCCGCCGAAAGGATTGAAGCCCGCTCGATCAGATTCCGAAGCTCCCGGATGTTTCCGGGGAAGTCGTAGGACCTCAGCTTCTCGAGGGCTTCTGGCATTAGGGTTCGCTTCGGCAGCTTGAGTTCCATGGACACCTGACGCACGAAGAGTTCTGAAAGGACAGCAATGTCCTCCCGCCTTTCGCGTAGTGGAGGAATGGCAATCGGCACTACCGCCAGGCGATAGTAAAGGTCCTGCCGGAATAGCCCGTCGCGCACACGCTGCGTCAAGTCGCGATGCGTGGCTACCAGCAAACGTACGTCTACCTTCCTCGGCCGAGTGGTCCCGAGCCGCAAGACTTGTCCGTCCGTGACCACGCGCAAGAGCTTGGCCTGCGCGGCTGGCGACATTTCTGCCACTTCGTCGAGGAAGAGGGTTCCCTCGTGGGCAGCCTCGAAGAGCCCCTGTCGGCTCTGGTCCGCGCCGGTAAAGGCTCCCTTTTCGTGGCCAAAGAGCTCGCTTTCCAAGAGCGTCTCGGTAAAGGCCGCACAGTTCACGGCCACGAAGGGTTTCGAGGCCCGGGGGCTGTTCCTGTGGATGGCGCGAGCTACCAGTTCCTTGCCCGTGCCCGTCTCGCCCGTGATCAGGACCGTGGCGCCGGTCGGAGCTACCCGCCCTATCAACTCGCGCACCTCCTGCATAGCCGCGCTTGATCCATAGATCTCCGGCGAGCCCTCCAGGCGAACCACCGTGTCCTTGAGGAGGACGTTCTCACGCCGAAGCCGCGTACGCTCGCAGGCGCGGGAGACCGCCGCGCGTACCACCTCGGGCTGAAACGGTTTCGTGATGAAGTCAAAGGCCCCTTGCCGCATGCTCTCCACCGCCAGATCGACGGTGGCAAAGGCCGTGATGACCACCACGGAAACAGTGGGATCGGCCTCGATCGCAGCCGCCAACACCTGCAGGCCGTCTCCGTCGGGCATCTTCTGGTCGGTGAGCACGACGTCGAAATCCTCCGCCATCAGAGCCTTTCGGGCCGCCTGCACCCCCGCGCACTCTGCGACCTCATGTTGGTCCTGGCGCAGGTTGACCGCCAACACGCGGCGCGTATGAGGCTCGTCATCCACAATCAATATTCTGCCCATAATCTCAGCACCCCCGGTTTGAAGGTTGTCATCCCTTCCACAACCCAGCCGGAAAGGCCTTGCGTGAATTGGCACGAATCGTCGGAACCACCCTCAAGCCATCTGCGCTTCCCGCCGTCGGTTTAAACAGGCTTCATGCCGGGTGTGAATCCGCCTGCGCCGCCGGAAATGTCAGGGTAAAGCAAACGCGGCCCGGTTCGTTTGCCGAAAGAATTAAGTCGCCACCGTGAGCGCGGGCAATGTTGCGCGCAATGGCGAGGCCCAGGCCGGTTCCCTGCGCCTTAGTAGTAAAGAACGGCTCGAAGATGCGCGCCACCGAGGCAGGCGGGATGCTCGGGCCGGCGTTCTCAACCTCAATCCGCACCGAGCCTTGGCCGTTTGCCCTAGCCCGCAAATCCACCCTGCCCTCTGGAGACGATGCTTCGACGGCATTCATCACCAGATTCACTAACGCTTGCTGCACGTAGCCGGCGTCGATTTCCGCCACCAAGCCGCCGGAAGAGTGGGCATGAATGGACACTCCCCTCTCGTTACCGCGGGGACGGCAGGCATCCGCAACGTAGCCGAGAGTATCATCAATAGAAGACGGCGCCTTTAGCGGGCTGCGCGGGCGTGCGTATGCCAGGAAATCCGTGGTCAGCCTTTCCAGGCGACGCGACTCCTTGGCCGCAATCTCGAACATCTCCTCGCGCTCGGCAGCCGCCAGCGTACTCCCGCGTGCTGTCGATAGAGCGCTTGCAATAGCCGAGACCGGATTCCGGATCTCGTGGGCAATGCCACCGGCGAGGCGTCCCACCGCCGCCAGCCTTTCCTCTTGCAGCAGCCGTTCCCTTGTCTGCTCCAGGTCCCGCAGACTCTGCGCCAGCCACGCCTCCTCCCGATGGAGTTGATTGACGAGGAGCCAGACCAGCACCCCCACCACGGTGTAAACCAGCGAGATGGTCCCGGCCTCAACGTATTCGTTCACGGGTGTCCGAAGTTGGTGCTGCGCATAATGCCAGACCCAGAAGAAATTGACCCAGTCCACAACCGCTACGACGGCCAGCGTCGGCGGCAGGGTTAGGCGAAACGCTGCAACCAGGATGGGTACAACCATAATGACGAAGTATTGGGTATCCTCGCGATTGGTGACTCCCCCCAGCAGGATCGCAAGGAGAATATTGAAGCAAATTGAAGCCCAGGTCAGCAGCGTCATGCCCATGAGGCCCAGGGGCGTGCTCCGCGTCACCAACCAGAATAATTCCGTGCCTTGAGCAAAGAGAGCCCCCCCCAGGATGGCGATCAAGGATACGGAGGGAAACCCCCAGTGTGAGGCGAACAAAGTGTGAACGAGGAGCAGCGTAGCTAGTATGAAAAGGTTCAGGATGATGAGGGTCGTTTCCTGGCGTTTGAAAGAATCAAAATCAGAGGCCAGGAACGCCGACTTGGATTGAGGTCTACGAAACACGTTGAGTTAGTTTAGCACGGCTCTCGGAGACAGCATAGCTTTCAAGGCGTCGAAAGGGTGACGCTTGCGCGTCGGTCATATTCCCAGGCTATCGTGGCCTGGAGTGTGCCATGCGCCGTTCAGCAAAGCGAGTGAGTGTGGGAGCGCTGGAAAGCGTGCCGCCTGGGAAGATACCGCGGCTGAGCTGCGCTTGAGCGTGGGGGTGGGATTTGAGGCAGGGTCGGGTGAGCAGTAAGCAGTTGGCAGAAGGCAGTCAACAGGATCAGGCAGGTCAACGTGTGGAAGAAAGAAGCTCCCGGTCAGCGAGCTGTGCCGGCGAGGGCTGACGCCATGAGTTCAGCGGCCGCTCGCAGCTTCGGGGAATCGGCCTCTGTCATGCGGCCGACGTCGCCGTACTCGAAGGCGCCACCACTTGCCCATTCAACCACTTCGCCGATGGCTTGCTTCTTGGTCGTGGCAACACGACGTGCCACCGTCAGGAACTCGTTGCCAAGCTGGTTGAACCTGGAAGCTGCGGCCGACCCGTTACCATTGTTGTGCGGAGCCAGCGTAGCGCGGACCCGTCTTGTCGGCCCGCGGTCTTTCGCGCTCGCCAGCGCTTGCGGTTCGGATCACTATTGCCTCGGCACGGCATGGCGTGAGATGGATCGCATGTCCAGGTTGCGGCGTCCGTTCCTTTAGGACCGCTCCATCTCCGTGACCGTGGATCTGGTAAGTCGTTGTAGCGCAGGGCTCGCTCTCAAGCCCGCCGATCTTAATGGCAAGCGGCCTTTCCAGCAGCGGTGGCCCTTTTCGTGCCGCAGTAGCGCTGACCTTTAGGTCAGCAGGTGGGGCGCCGGCGAAAAATGCCGACCTGAAGGTCGGCGCTACACTTGCTTGGCCGCGCTGCCAAACCCGCGTCGCGAGGGAAGAGCCGCCCGCCGCCTGACGGACTAGAAGGCGAGCGTTGCGCTACATCTCTGTGGCCTGGATTCACCCTACACGTCAATCAACCCCAAGCTGATCTGGATGGCTTGGTTGACCTTGGCCATCGTGCTGGGGTCAATCACCCCCAAACGATGGATCAGTCGTTGCCGGTCCACGGTTCGGATTTGGTCCAGGCGTATTGCAGAGCGGACATCAAGACCGTTGGTGCGGGAAGGTTCAATCACCGCTTCCACAGGATAAGGGAGAGGGGAAGTCTTGGAGGTGATGGCTGCCACAATCGTCAGAGGGCTGTAACGATTGCCGATGTCATTTTGGATGATCAGAGCAGGCCGGGTCTTCTGGGTCTCGTGTCCCACAGTGGGGTCAAAAGAGACCAGATAGATTTCGCCGCGCTTGACGTTGACTATTTCTTGCCTTTGCGGCTGGTGTGAGATCTTTGCCATGCCTCTTCCTCAAGGGGGAACCACTCCAGGGCAATCTTCACACTGTCCTCGGCATTGGCCTGGTAGCCCGCTTTGAGCTGCTCCCGCAGGATTTGCTTACCGCGATTCTCCACGTAATGCAGCACGGCACGCGAGATAAGGCGGCTACGGTTGCCTCGGCTCGTGACCCGATCGAGGACGGCTAGCGTGCTTTCCGGCAACATAATGTTGATGCGTCTGTTCATAGAGTTTCGTATTCTAAGGACCTCGCATCACTAGGGTACACACATTTAGTGTGGAGGTCAACCTATACAAGGCAGGGATTGGTTCCTTCAAAGAACTGAAGAAGCCGACCGCCTTCTGCTCACTGCCGACTTGATGATGCGGCCCTTCCCGCCCAAGGTCAGTTCAGAGAGCGCCTCGGAAGCGGACTCCGTGTCTCTTGACAGGGGGCGGAAGATAGGCTAGGATTGTAGTAGGATTCAGGAGTCAGGATTCAGGATTCGAGATTCGGCAGATGGAAGAGAAGGGACAGGCGATAAGGGCAATTGTATGGTGAATAGTGAATTGCTTTGCTCCTTGTTGGCACCGCTTGCCGGCTTCTGCTTACTGCCGGCTGCCTACTGCCGACTGCACCTGAGGGGTCGAGTTGGCGGGAGGCTCCGCTCGTATCGTCGCCGTATGACAATATGTCGTTCTTACGGGGAAGGAAGAAACGGTTGTGACTTTAAAAAGTGAACGACCGATGCTGGAATGTCATTGAAAACAAAGGACGGCTGTGGAAAACTCAGGGGCTAAGCGGGAATGTCATAGAAAATAAAGGGAGTTATGCGCTGAAAGCAGGAATGTTCTTGAAAAGAAAGGAGGTAGATGGTAGGTCGTAGGTGGTTAGGTGGGGAAGAACAGGATTCAGGAGTCAGGATTCAGGATTCGGGATAGAAACCAGGAGAGCAGGTTCCAGGTGGCCGACGGTAGGTGGTAGGTGGGGGAAGAAAGGCTGGGTCCGCGTATCTGGTGTCTGGTAACAAGCGCCGGGGGCTAGGGAAATGCTGAATTATGAATTCTGAATTGCCCACAGCCTACTGCTTACTGCCCACTGCTTACTGCCCACTGCTTACTGCCTACTGCCCAACGCCTACCGCCTTCTGCCCGCTGCCTACTGCCTACTGTGGGACCAAACAAGGCGTGCCGCTGGCCGCGAAGAGGTGTAAAATGACGCCCGCTGTTTCAGTTGAATCGGGGTCGCCGCTCATCGCGACCGTTTTGGGGGCGAAGCATGTACCGAGTTGTGAAGTGGCTTGCGATCAGTTTGCTCTGTTCCGTCTCTCTAGGCTTTGCTGAAGAGATGACCGAAGGGCGCCTGATGCGCTTTCCGGACATTTACAAGGACAGGATTGTTTTCAGTTACGGTGGGGATCTGTGGTTGGGCTCAAATTCCGGGGGTGTGGCGCGGCGGATCACCTCCCATCCCGGCCTGGAATTATTCCCAAAGTTCTCGCCTGACGGCAAATGGATCGCCTTCTCGGCACAATACGATGGCAACTTCAACGTCTACGTTATTCCGTCGGAAGGCGGCGAACCCAAACAACTGACGTTCTTGCCGGATGCAGTGAGCATGCCCGAGCGCATGGGTCCGAACAACATGGTCATCACCTGGTTCCCGGACAGCAAGCGCATCTTATTCCTTTCCCGCCGCGACACCTATAACGATTGGTTCGGGCGGCTCTTCAGCGTGAGCATCGATGGCGGCCTGCCGGAGCGGCTTCCTCTTGATAAAGGCGGGCTCACCTCCTTTTCGCCGGATGGCACGAAGATCGCCTATAACCGCATCTTCCGCAATTTCCGCACCTGGAAGCGCTACATGGGCGGCATGGCCCAGGACATCGCCATCTACGACTTCAAGAACAACACCTACGAGCGCATCACGGATTATCCCGGCACCGATACTTACCCCATGTGGCACGGCGACACGATTTATTTCGGTTCTGACCGAGGTCCAGAGCACCGCATGAACCTTTACAGCTACAGCCTGAAGACCAAACAGACTCGCCAGCTCACCAACTTTAAGGAATACGACGTCAACTGGCCCAGCCTGGGGCCTGACTCCATCGTCTTTGAGAACGGCGGGTTCCTTTACGTCTTCGACCTCAAGACCGAGAAGCCGCGCAAGCTAACCGTGTACCTGGCCGGTGACCGTCCCCTGGCGCGAAAGCATTGGGCAGAAGTCGCCGGGTTGATCACGGACTTTGGCATCTCCCCCGAGGGCAAGCGCGCCGTCTTCACCGCTCGCGGAGACATCTTCACCGTGCCCGCCAAGGAAGGCAGCATCCGCAACCTGACCCAGACGCCCGGCATCCACGAGAAATACGCGGCATGGTCGCCGGACGGAAAATGGATCGCCTACTTTTCCGACCGCACGGGTGAAGACGAGCTTTACCTCATGCCGCAGGACGGCATGGGGAAGGAAGTCCGCATCACCAGCGATGGCAAGGTGTTCAGATTGCCTCCCGTCTGGTCGCCCGACAGCAAGAAGTTGCTGTTCGCGGATAAAGAAACGCGGCTCTTCTATGTGGATATCGAGGAGAAGAAGCCTGCGCAAATCGACAAGGGCAAGTACGCCGACCTGACCGATTACAATTGGGCTCCGGACAGCAAATGGGTTGTCTACGCCAAGGCGGCGGAGAATCAAAACCAGGTGATTCACCTTTATTCGCTGGCCGACAAGAAAATCACACCGGTCACGACGAGCTTCACGAACAGTTGGAACCCCGTGTTCGACCCCGGCGGCAAATATCTTTATTTCCTTTCGAACCGTGACTTCAACGAAGTATTGGGCGTTTATGACTTCGAGTTTGCTAATCCTAAGGCAACGCGCGTGTATGTGGTGACGTTGCGTTCCGACCTGCCCTCACCTTTCGCTCCCCAGAGTGATGAGGCCGGTGCAAAGAAACCCGAGAGCCCAGCGGCGGAGAAAAAGGAGGAGAAGAAGCCCGAGGAAGCGCCGGCGGGCAGGGAAGTCCCGAAGGACTTCCGCATTGACCTCGAGGGCATCGCTGCGCGCGTGGTGGCCTTGCCCACTCCTGCGGAAAACAGCGGGACGCTGAACGCTGCGGAGGGCTTTGTCTATTACGTGACGATGCCCGTCTCCGGTCTCTCGGGGCCGTTGCCGGGCGAAGCGG
>Ga0208563_1001136_pt1 | contig 18896 bp, 31 predicted proteins | sample June2015DPH_17_1_2_FD_184717 | JGI IMG/M metagenome (GOLD analysis project Ga0208563, IMG submission 184717) | Peatland microbial communities from SPRUCE experiment site at the Marcell Experimental Forest, Minnesota, USA - June2015DPH_17_150... | ecosystem: Environmental > Terrestrial > Soil >... | reverse complement strand
GAGGCCGGACTATAAGCCACTGATGCGAAAACCGAGAGGCGCCGTGATGCGCGCCCAGCCCGATAGGGTTACTGCCGGGGACACTTTATGAAGATAAAAGCCACGGCCGAAGTGAGAAAGCTGTTGGTCGATCTGGATGCAGCCTTCCAGACCTTCCACAATCAAACAGGCTCTCTGGCCGCACGCGGGGAGGACGCGCTTGACGATCACATGGCCGTCGAGGTCGGGGCAGAACGAGAGCTACAAAAGCATCTGATTCTTGGGCTCGCCTATCGCATCAACAAAGCCTCACGCGGTGAATCATAACACCAGAGCTGAGGCACGGCGCGAAAGCCCCTGACTATGAGCACTGAACCGACAAACCAAACTACCAGCGAGCCCGCCGTTGTCCTCAAGCGATTGGTTCGGCCAGGCCCGCGCACCTTCGCACACTTCCCAGAGGACATGGTTTGTCCTGTGTGCGGCACGAACGCAGACGGCCAGACCGTTCTCGTGTGCATAGACGGAACGCAAAAGGGATGGAACGCGGAAGCGGCGCCAACACACCTAGCGTGCGCTGTAGCAGACCATCTGAGCATCAAAGCGCGGGTCATGTATCGGCAATTGGATGAGGGATGGACATACCCGCCGAACGTGCCGGCTCAGCGACCGCCGGCCAAGGACATATGAAAACCAAAAACCTCAAGAGAAAACAGAAAGCGCAACCCGGCGATTCGCTGGAGCCGGTTGGTTCGGAGCCGTGGCACACGATGTCAACTGCGCCCCACAACGCAAGATGGGTGCAAGTGAAGATGCGCGACGGACAAATCATGCGAGCGCACTGGGCAAGCGACCTGAGCGGCGAGGAACAACCTGCGTTTGAAGGCTGGTTCGTGGATGCTGGCACATACATGTGCGGCATAGATGATCCAGTCATGTGGAGGCCGATGCCTCCGAACACCGAGCGCAGCCACGGCGCAGAAAACCACTGACTATGAGCACTTCAAAGACTATCGACAACCCCAGCCCACCGTTGGCTGGCGCGACTGGTTCGGCCTTCGTCCGGGTGGCCAATGTCGCTCCATTCTGGCGGTACGCCGTCGGGCCCACATCGGCATTCTCGCCCGCAATTCCGTGCTACACACTCAAGTCCGCGCTGGCGCTCTTTGAAGAAGTGCAATGCGAATTACCCTGGTGCGGCGCGATCCTCTACAAGCGCGTCTGGTTCCGCGGCATCGAGACGCTTCGCGAGTATAGGCCGAACGACCAAGCTCACACATGAGGGCCGCCCAACCAACTCCCAAATCGGTAAAGAGCATTGCGCGGCCCTCAGGGATCTTGCGGCTCCTGCGGAGGAGGGTGAAAGCAATCACAAACTGCGACCATGCGTGGCTGAAAGACGATGGATACACACATTGTCCCAAATGCGGCGACCCAATATGACCCCGAACAAATAGGTCAGGCACGGCGCGAAAACCAATGACTATGGAAAACACGACTGACACAAAACTATCAGCGAGCCCGCCGTTGCCTGCACCGGCTGGTTCGGCGGTCGCGATTCAGATCGAGACTTTCGAGTACGCCGCGCACCTGTGCCACCAGTGCGACGGCCTATCGGTCCAAGCAGCCTGGAAGATCGAGGCCATAATCAAACGGCTCTCGCCGAACCATTGATTAACAGGACTTCTTGACCTGTAAACTTGATATTACGCTGGATTCAGGTCAATCCAATCAGAGCCATTCTCAGAGTTCCATCGGCCCTGCAAGCCTTGGAGAGCGGGATGAAATTCATGCACCAGCATCTCGGCGTAAGCATCGTCTTTGGTTAGCCCTTGGCTCAACCGAAAGCAGCCCACAACGAGTCCGGTGCGGTCCTGGCCATGCTCACAATGCACGTAGGTATGCGGCTTCATCAGTGCCACGGCTGCCTGCAAATCCGACTGCTTCGGGCGCCAGAGCATCTGCCGCCACCAGGGGATTGGGAAGCGGTGGACGATCATGCCCATCGCTTCTGCCGGCGCATCACTGCCTTCCTCCTCGGTGTTCAGCTTGATGACACAGACGATGCCCTGGCTCTTGAGGTAATCCCATCCAACCGAGCTGGGTTGTCCGCCGCGCAGGATGTCCTGCTCGACGGCGAACAAGTTCGGTATGCCGTTGGAAATTGTCACTTCAGATGAGGCGGAAGTATCTGGCGAGACACCGCATTAACCCGCATCAGAGAGCTGGTAACTGGCGGCAGACCCTGGGTTAACCCGTTACATAGAGCCACTGAGTAAGGCTGAACTTGAACGGTGGAGTTGGTGTCGATGAGAGCGTAAACATTCTCGTAAACCAGGAGAGCGGCGTCCACGATCAGCTTCGATTCTGCGTTGGTGATGTTCAGGGTTGCCAGGTCGGCGATGATGGCGGATGGATTGATATTCGTCACGGCGGCAGCGGCGCAGATCACATCTCGGGCTAAGGCCACTTCTGCGGTGGCTTGAGGATAAACGTCCAGCCCGACCCGAACCCCCAGAGCAACTTCCTGGGTGACAGCGGCTGGAGTCAGCAATGCGGGTGTGGTCTTGCAGCCTGTGAACAGGATGCAGGCCAGTGATGCTGCGATAAGTGATTTGTTCATATTTGTTTTCCGTTTTCCAGTTTGCTAATGGCAACCTCTGTTGCCCGATTCTTTTCATCCTGCACTCCCTCGGCGTGCGAGGCTTTAGCTGTGGCGGCCACGAGGGCATCCTTCATGCCGTTGGTCGCAGCCTTGATTTCTTTCGTCTCGGCTTTTAGGTGGTCTCCCACTTCAGAGACCTTTCTTGCCACAATGATCTGATGGAGAAGATTCAAAGCCCCGATAATGGTGGGGCCAATCGTAACGATCAGGGCAACTTGAACGGTGTCGGTCATACAGTTTGATTCAGCTCCAGCAGTTTATGCGATAAAGCGTAGTGCGTCAACCGAACTGGGTCAATGAATCCCAGTTTGCGATTGATGGACATGCAGTGCCAAGCAATCGTCTTGGGGGCGCGGTGAAACAGTTCGGCAATCTGTTTGCGCGTACAGCCCATCGCGGTCCAGGCAACGATCAGATCCTCAGTCACGGTCATCGCCATACGCCGTTGGGGGTGAGCCGAAGAAATAGGGTTTGGTTTGTTGACGTGAAGATGAACGGGCTCCGATTAGTGGTGCCCAGCAGCGTCCAGCTTCCCGAGGCCGAAGAGCTGCTTTGGATTTGGGCGTAATTGGTCACAAATCTCTGGGCCTTGGTGTCCCATGCCACGAGCAGGCCGTTGATGACATCGTTTGTGGGCCGGGAGAATGAACAGGCGAAGGTTCTGGACCACGGCACGGCGAGCTTTGGCTTCGCAATCAGCTTCGCCGCGCCTGCCCCCTGATGCACGGCAGCGCTCTGGTGGTTCCGCTTGACCTTGGGCACCGGCGGCACCATCGCCACGCATAGCAGGGCCAGAATCGTGAGTGCAGTCTTCACTGAGGATCAACCACTGGAACGCACTGCGGAAGTGCTTCGTATTGCAAGATGTGAAGCGTTGCCGACGCCCCCGCGTTTGAAACTCCAATACCCACGTCGAAGAAACAGCCTCCCCCGAACGACAGCCCAATCTGCGCAACATGCTGCACGGCGTTCTGGAAAGCGGCGGTATATTTGGGGTCCAGCGCCCAATGTCCAAGCGAATCAGACCAAAAAGTGGGATCGAAACTGGTTTGCAAGACAGTGATGCCGGGTGCTATGGGTGCCCATCCTATCGGAGCGGAGCTCCACCAATAGCCGGTCTCGTTTATGTTTGCCGCATTCACGTTGTAAGGGCTCATATCGGTAGTTAAGAACAGCCGCATGTTGGCTGGGAGACCACCGCCACAGCCGTTTCCAAAAACAAACACAGGACTGTTCGAGCACTCCATCCAAACCGTTGCGGAGATCGTTTTGCCAGTCAAGTCGTTCAGAACCCCGAGCGTGTTTGTAGTTGTGAGCATCGAGACTAGCCGGATGTTAGAGCTTGGCGTGGGGATGGGAAGTGTCGCTATGTCTCTCGCATTTGTGATCGTCGGCACGCTCCAACCGCCCCAATGATCGGCGTGCCAGTCTTGAGATCGACTATTGGGGATGCCTAGACCTATGGCGCAGAGCAGAAAAAATATGGCCGGTGTGGTTTTCAATCGGTTAGCACGAACCAGGGGGGGATTTCCGCCAGGAGCGCTGCCTTCGCTACAATGCCGTTAGGCGGTCCGACGCTAGGTGGAGCGGCGGGAGTTTGCATGTCTATCAGGCAGTTTCCTCCGGTTACTCCGCTAGATACAAGACTGTTTAACGTGTTGTTTACGGACAATACTGTTAACTGATTGGTTGATGCTTGAAGGTTAAGTAGGGATACGCACCCAGTAAGGTTAAGGGATGTTAGAGAGTTGTTGCTGCACCTAAGAATTGTAAGAAGTCCAAGACCGCTCGCGTCCAGAACAGACAACGAGTTGATAGTGCATATCAGTGTGTCGAGTATGGGACAGCCTCCGATTAACAGACTGGTTAATCCGCAGTTTGTGCAATCCAGGTATGTGAGTAGTTGACAGTTTGTAACATCCACTGAAGTCAGTCCGGGGTTTCCTGCAACCAGCAGGGAATCCAATTCTGGAAGTAATTGCAACCCAACAATCGAAGTTAATGTGTGGTCCTGTATCTGAACAAATGATACCGACGCTATATCCGCCGTCGCAAAGAACGTAGCCCGGTCCACAGGGCCGAAGTTGCCATTCACGTCGGTCCAGCTAATCAAGGCAGTGGGAGGCTCGTAGGAGAAGCGAGCTACGGGCGGGGGGCTAGGCTTTTTTTTTAGCCAAAGGCACAATAGATAAATCCACGCGCCGCGCTGGCGATCAATCGGCAGACACCAGCATCGAGCGGCGCTGCCTAAGACTTTGGGGGAGCAATCCACGGGGCCTCACGGCTTGTTTACAATAGCGCAGAGTAACATCGTTACCTCGCCACGCCACACGTTCTCCGGCGTGCCCAAGTAACCACGCGATGCCTGCGCAAGCTCATCCGGCTTGAGATTCAAGCCGCTGATTTGCAACAGCAGGAACAGCATCGAAGCGCGGAAAGCAGGTTCCGACATGCAGAAGCATTTCGACGCCTCCGCTATCGTCTTTGGGTCGCAGTTGATCGTGTCGGCCATAAGTCAAGGATGCCGAGTCGCAATCTCCTGACTGGTCCCGGCGTTAAGCATTAACCCGGTCCAAGTTCGGGGATGGACCAGTACTGGCAGAACAGCCACATCACTGCCGCCTGCAACTGCGTTTCACTGGCGCACTGAAGGCACTTGATGTCGTTCATCACGGTCGCCTGATCCAGTCCTTGGGTGGCAGACGAGATCACGGTCAGGAATGCCTGAAGCCGCTGTTTCTTGCTGGTGCACATCCAACAGGAGGAGCGTTCCAGCACTTCTTTCAGGCTGATCTCAGTGCGGGCGTCCTGCTGGTATTCGTAGCGCAGCACGTCGAGCATTACGGCCCACAGTTGCTTCTGCGACAGGCAGGCCATGCAAGGCTGCTGAGCGAGCAATTCACTAGGGGTACAAGTCATTTCTGACATAATTATTATCCTTGGGAATCGAGCGCCGAAAGCTCTTTGTCCGTCGTCGCGTCGAGGTTTTCTCTGGTCGCTTCTTCGTCCTCCGATTGACCTTCCTTGACGTATTCGAGGATATACTCATCCCCCACGTCCTTGCTGACCTTGAAAGTGCAGGTGTCGCCCTCTTTGGTGCCCGGTGGCAGTTTGTCCTTGGCGATCAGGATTTCAGCCGCCCCAGCGTTCTGCTCGTCAATGGACTCCTTGGGAGCCGCGTTGGCGGGCGCATTGTCAGGCGCTTGGACAGGAGCGCCAGAGTAGCTGCTGTCCATCGCATCATCCGTCATTCGGTTTGGCATAAGCTTTGTGCGGCGGGAAAAGGTGCGCCGGTCTATGAAACCCGGCGCACCTCTAACCCAACCCATTAACCACCAAATTACGGCGCCGGGCTATCGAGCCACGGAATGTTGATCGTGGTGCAGTTCGGCCCAGTGAGGGTGATGTCTGAACCCGCGACGGTCCAGGTGCCCATCGCCGACAGCAAGGCGTTCATCTGGACCACGAGCGCGGCCAAGGTGGTCGTGCCAGTGATGGCCGGATGAATGATCGCCATGCCATTGCACAGGATGCTGTTTGCAGCGACCTCGTAGGTGCTGGTGCCCGAATTGATAATCGGCGTCTGGGTGATAACCACATCAGACGACGGGCAGGGGGCGTTCGCGCTCTCGTAGTTCTGGGCCGGGTAGCCGGGATCGTCGGCGCACTCGCCAATGTCCACGATGCACGCCGGGCCACGCAGGGAGAAGAATCCTTCCTCAAGCTCGGGGTACTTCGCTTGAATCGCGCCGCCGAAGCTCGTAACGAACTTGCCCTGGTTACGAAGTTCGTTGTTGACGGCAATCGGCATCGTGACCGGCTGGCCGGTGGCTTGGTCAATGACCGTGACCACGCCGCACGTCAGGTTGTCCATGACGAACTGCCAGCGACCGGCAAAATCCCGCGCCGCAAACGGCATCTCGGGGTTTATCGCCCGGGGCTCGCGCACCAGCGAGGTCATCGCCATGCGGTGATGGATGAAATCCAACTGCACGCGGGTATTGTCGTAATCCGCGTTCACGTCCTCTTTGATGCCTTCGGTCGCCGCGATGTTGTTGTAGGGGAAGACCACTTGCAGAACCACCACGCCCGTCACGGGATTGTTGCTGACCACATCGAAGCGCAGCGAAAAGGCGTCCGAACGCAGACCGTAGTTGCCCACAGTGCCCGTCCAGCCGTAGCGGTAATACTTGGCCGCGTCCTCGAAGCTATTGAACCGCCAGTGATCGGTCAAGGTCGGGTCGCCTTCGCACAGGTTCCAAACCGTGTCCATGTTGGTCACAAGTTCGAGCTTGGGCGCCGAGTTCTTGTCGATCTTCGGCCCGTCCACGCCAGCCCGAATCTGCGGGTCAACGCGACGTTGCAGATGCCCCGCTAGGAGCCGACTCGTCGGCATCGCGCTCTGGCCAGCGATAACCGGAGTCAGCGTCAGAATGGTCATCGTGGCATCCCACGTCGCCGTAATCGGAGTCAGGCCGTTGTTGTTGCACACCCACTTCCACTTGGCGATGCGCAGCGCCTCCGTGCGGAATCGGTAGCTCCACACCAGCGTTGATACGCGGCGCAGCACTTTGACGAAATGCGCGAACTGCTCCGTCGCCCGGTCCTTGCTGAGAATCTGGTCCCAGCAGAACAGGTCGGTCGCGTAATCCGTCTCCTGAAGCTTGTAGCTGTCCCGCGTGAAGCCCAGGCCAATCTTGGTCTGCGGCTTGGCGCATGGGGCGCCCACACAGGAAGCGGCCTGGACATCTCGCCACGGGCCGAGCTTCGGGAACACGTTCTCGAAACGATCAAAAGTGTGCTCGACGCCATCTTCAGCCTTGAACTGGCCGGTCGAAACGTGGCCGATCCATTGGCTATCCAAGGGGTGCATGGAGAGGATGATAGGGACATCGAGGTGCTCCGTCTTGGCCGCGATGTAGGACGCGAATTGCTGACAACTGATAGCCATACTGAAATCTTTCGTGTTGTGAACGGCCAGAGGTGGGCACAATGCACGCGTGGACGTTCGGTTATTGGATGTCCACGGTACGACCGTGAGCGTCGGCGGGAGCCGACCTGCACTTCTCGGCAGCAGGGGCCGATTCAGGCGAGTATCGCCTCGCTTCAGCTATCGCGGTGCCGGTTGCGACGGCACACTGATTTCGCAACTATTGAATTCCTAACTCGCTTTTCTTGCCTGCGCAAGTTTTATTTGCATCTCACGGTGTAGGGCATGGTATTTGTTTTTCAAGGTTTTATAAGCTGTTCTGAGCCCCTGCGTTTTTTCTGGACCTTCAAGGTCGCAAGATTCTCCTACTTTTTTCAGCCTCCAAATTTCCATCGCATTCCTGAAGCTGATCCACCTATCTCTGCCAATCCCCTCATCTCGCGTCTTGCAGTCCGGGACAACGGCGTGTAGTAAGTCGTGACACGCCCGGCACAGAACGGCCAAGTGTTCGGGCGTTGTATCCCAAATGGAATCAGGATACCAGATATGATGGGCGTCGTTTGAAATTGATTCCGAACCTCAAATCTGACATTTTCCACCTTCCCTGACGAGTGCATCAAGGCGTACGACCTGCCATGCCTCTGATTGTAAATACAGGAATCGGTAAGCGTGTTTCCCTTGAATGCTCATGTCAGCACGGCCAGCACCTGATCGTTCCGCACTATCTTGAGCCGTTCGCCGATGCGCCATTGCAGGTCCAGACCGGCGCGGGGCGCAATGACGACTTGGGCACCAACCCCAAACTCAGGCATCTCCACCATACCGTTGGCCAGCTTTGGCCACGGACCGATGGCCTTGACAATGCCGGTGACCCCGGGGGGCATAGACGGATTACGCGCGGCCTCCTGATGTTCTTCCGGGCCTATGGTGTGTTCAGGCAGTTCAATCCCGCCCGCGCTTCGTTTGTCGGCGGGCAGGATTTCGACGAGCACTTGGCCGGTCAAGGGCCGCAGTTTCATCGTCTATCCAGCTTCTCCAAGTCCTCTTCAACCTGCGCGAAGAAATCCTTGTCTCCAACCTTGCCACCCTCGCCAGCCTTCTCGGCGCTCGGCTCGGACTTCTCGTAGTCGGCCAGGGACTTCTCAAGCTCGGCGATGCGGGCGTCCCGGGCCTTCACACGGGCCACGAGCCTGTCATGGTTGGCCATCTTCAGCCGCGCCAGGGCGTGAAGCTGCACCTTCTGAACTTCAGACAGCGGCTGACCGGCCTTGACGGTCTCCTTGAAGCCATTGGGCAGGGCCTCGATCTGTTCGGGGGTGAGGGCTTGGTTGCCCAGAAACAGCAGGTCGGCCACGGCAAAGCCTTTGGTGTGTGCCGCCTTGTCATCGGCATTAGCCTCCTCGGCCTTGAACGCTTTGGGGAACTTTTCCTCCAGTTCCTTGTTTGTCTCCGTCCAGGCGTTGGCGAGGGTCTTCTGCCGGTTCTGGAATTCCAGGCCGCGCTGAGCCTGCCATTCGGTGGCCTTGGTCGCGGCCTCCTTCTTGGCCCGCTCCTTGACTTCCCAGAGCTTCCCGATCTCGACGATCTGATTGAGCACCAGTGACGAGGATTCCCCGAAAAGCTCCTTGGTGCGCTTGGCCATCTTGCCCAGCGGCAGCCGGGCCAGTTCCAGCAAGTCCTCGGGCGTGGCCGGACGCGGCTGCTCCCGGAACTTGGGCTCGCCCATATCGTCAACGCCATCCGGGATGCGCTCAGTCACTTCCAGTTGATCGAATATGGCCTGTGTGCGTGCCCATTGGTCATTGAAGGGCTGGACGTACTTGGTCTGGTACTCAGAGGTTTTCTCGTAATCTACCAGACCCATGTGCTGCTCAAGCTCAGCGTTTCGCTTTTCGAGGGTCTTGAGCTTGGCGAGGACGGGGGCGGTGTCCTGGGGCTGCTTGGTTTCCAGTTCTTTCAGCTTGGCCGCAAGACTTTGAATCTTCGGCTCGTACTCGGTGCTAATTTTCTTCTTCAGGTCATCGTAAGCCTGGCCCAGTTCCCGCATCCGGGTCGGCTTCTTTTCCTCGAGTGCGGGGGCCTGTTCACCTTCCTTGGGTTTGGCTGCAACCTCTGGCGGGGCCTCTACAGGCCGGGCTAGGGACTCGGCGGCGGGCTTCTCTTTGGGCGATAGCCTGAACTTGCCCGTCTCGTCGCGCTCACGGACGGGTTTGCCCGCGTCGAGGTCGGCAAAGTCAGATTCGATGTCGCCCATGAACTCGGACGTAGGGCGCTCGTGCTCGGCGGCTGTCGGCAGGGCGGGCGGCGCGGCGTTGGGTGATGGTGCGGCGGATGGCGGGGCTGGTGGGGCTTCGGTTGGCATAGGTTTTGGGATTACAGGGCCAGGCATTCCAATATCTGCCTGATGTTTTCGTTGGAAGAATTAAGACAGTTGGCAGAATCAACAATTACCCCGTAGATACCGGGGTATCCGCACTTGTTCGTTCCCTTCGCCACCGCATCGGGGTCGGCTTTGAAAACAGGAGTCAAACTTGTTCTCAAAGCAGCTAATAGTTCCTGCTGTTCTGCAAGGCGTTTCTGTAGAAGGTCTAGTGCGGCTGGGATTTCTTTTGTTTTGGTAGCTGCGGTTGAGTCGGGCATAGGTTTCAGTAATGGAGGGTCTCGCGCTTGGTGGGCGCGGGTGGGGTTACAGGTTCGGTGAGGGTCTTGAGAATGTCGAGCACGCGAGCCGCGCCTTGCATCTGGGCGTTGGCGTCCAGGCCGGAGCACGGGTCAATGGGCACGCCTGGCAGCCGATTGGGCACCATCTCGGATTGGAGTGCCATCAGAGCGTGCAGGCAGGCCGGTTCAAAGGCATCAGATTCGACGATCTTTTTCCACGTCTCGGCCTTTCCGGTCAGAAGGAAGGACTCTTTTGGGGTTCGCATGGTGGTTTGGGGTGGATGTTCACGGCAAGCAAGCCATTCTGAAGGAGCCGAGTGGACAGGGCCTGCATTCCGTGGGTCTTGGCGTAGTTTTTGAGGATGGGCTTGTCAGTGATGTGCCCTCTGAGGCATTCGTTTCGGGCGAGGGCCTGGGCCAACCGTGTCTCGAATGTTCCTCTGCGTCGGGCTTGGCCCATAGATCAGTAGAACCCGCTCTTGTCTTTTCGAGGTACGATGCGCTTCTTGCGCTTAGGCATTTTGTGACCTTTACCTTTGGTGCTGTGTTCTCCATGTGCCCATTTCTCGGCAATGTCCGGGTGTTGGCTCCACATGAACCGGCGCTGTTTTTCAGATTTGAATGGCATAGTCTAAAAAAAATGGACCTTGCGGGGATCGTGCTTTTTCTTGCGCTGCCTCCCTGATCTCGGTTTCGGACTGGTCAATCGCATCCGCACCTTGCCGACCGTCCCGGGCTTGGCAAAGGCGTTCGGGTTGGCAATGGATCGCTCAATGGCGGTTTGCTTGATTGGGACTTCCTCGCGCTTCGGGGCTGGGTAGGTCGGGATGGCGACGGCGGTTATCATTGCGCTACCACTTCTGACGGTTCGGGGAGCGGTTGTCCAGAAAATTCCATTCCAGCTTTTTCCGCCTCATGGGCCTGTTTCACCGCCTCCTCTAGTGCGTCAAGCTTGATGTCAAATGGGTGATCCTTCAGAGCTTCGGCGTTGTCGTAGAGATGCTGTGAGGCAGATTCGATGCTATTGCCCACGCCGACCAGCCAGCCAATTTTCTGGCCAAACGGTCTCCGTGGCAGAATTTGATACCGGCCATCAACCTCGCAGAATTCCATGAGCTTCACCCAGCGCCGAATGTCGGGAGAAAGTCGGAACTGCTTTGGCAGGTCTTCCTCATGGTCGTGGAAGATGGCAGCTTGAATGCCAAACTCGAACTCAAATTCCGGTTCGATCAATTCGCCACGGGCGCCGGCCTCGATGATTGGGCCAAGATTGGAGATCATCTCCATCTCGACGCCAATGCCCGGATTGGGGCATCGGGCGCAAAGGTCGGTGAGGATGTCTCCTCGAAACTCAGCGCTTAGGAAATTGCGGTAGCGGTACTCGGCCAAGAGCGGTGACAGTGTGGTGAGCGCGTCATCAAGCGGTTTTGGAGTTGTGGAATTGGTCTGTGCCGAACACAGGATGAGCTTGCCCTTAACCTCGATTCCCTGCATGGGCGTTTTAGGAAACTTGCCGTCAATGCAGTAGGTATCAACGCCGGTCTCGAATTTGGTGTCAACGGGCTCCTCGACGAGAAACAACACAGCTTCCCGGAGACCGCCCAGCTTCACCTTCAAATCCTCAAGCCAGTACTCGTCCTGCTCAATGTCAAAGAACTCGTGGGTTTCCATCGTGCCCCGAATTTTGGACGTGGTTTTGATGAAACAGTGGCCGTGATCCTTAAGGTAATCGGCCAGAGCATCAAATCCTTCAAGCACAACCCCGTCAGGAACCGGCATCCCGTGTTCCTCCTGCCAACCACGGAACCAGATGCGGCGTGTTTCGAGTGAGTCTCCCTCGCGGCTTCCCCAGACCTTTTTCCCCAAGCGCTCCAACATCTGCTGTTTGCCGGCGTGGAAGATGTCAGGGAAGAGGTAGATGTCGGTTTCGTCAACTACTCGGTTCAAGTAAGGGTCTTCAATGCGCTGAATGTTGTCCAGTCCAGCCCCGATGAAACGGTCGTTTATCAGCGGGAACTCAGCCTCCCATTGGGTGTAATAGTTGACCTGCTTGAAGTCCCGGGCCAGCCGAACCGCAAGCTCAGTGAACAAACCATTGTCCGATATGGTCAGGACGGAATCAATCATGGCAATACGGATTTGACGTGGACGGTGCGCCTTTCGATGCCTGACTTAACCGCCGCGCGGATTTCCTGCCTGTTTTCAACAAACTCCCTCGCCTTTTTCAAGAGTCTATCGTGCGCTGCCTTTGCCAGCTCTCTTTTGATAGGGGCGAGTTGACGCTTCATGCGTCTTTCGAGTTTGGTAGCTTCGTTCATTCCGCCAAAGCCTTCAGCCTGTTCGCCAGCAACTTCACAAAACATGGCAAAGCCAAGCGACTGCCCCCACAAGGCCGGTCAGAATGATAACAAAGCCGACGAATAACACTAACCATTCTACATGGTCCCAGTGCTCTTCTTTTTGAAAAATAGGTATTTTCATTCTGCGAGTGCTTTCAATCGGTTGGCCAACAGTTCGTGCCGCGTGCGCACCCCGCCGCGCTGAATCTCCGCTGCCGTCTGCTGGTCCTTGCGCCGCTGGTCCGCCTGGAATTGCGCGTCCTTGTGCTGCTGCTTGAGCGCGGCATTGGCCTTAAGGATGTCGGCCTTGGTCTTGCCCATGAGGAGCGTTGACTGCACCTGAGCCGCCGCCTTCGGGTCGCCCTGAGCACCGTTGCCATTGGCACCGGCCTGCTGTTTCATGGACTCCTGCAACCGCTGCGCGAGGGCCTTGATGTGGTTCATCAACTGGCCAAAGGCGTCCTCAAACTGCTTGATCTTCTGCTTGTCCTCGGGCGCCGCGCCCTTGCCGGTGGCGGGCTTGGCCATAATGTCGAGGAAGTCCTTGATGTGCTTGCCCAAGTTCATCAACCCGCCAATCTCATCTGGCGTGGCCGTGCTGCCGCGCTGCATGATCTTCTGGATCGTCAACCCCATGTCGTGCATCCAGACCATGACGTAATCCTCGAAGATGGCATCTTTGGGGGCCTGGAATGGCAGCCCGCGCATGATGCGCTCCGTCGCCAGTTGCGCCATGTTGGTCGAATTGCTGATCGGCTTGTCCTGGCCCAAGGGCGCGATTTCTTCCGCGAGGTCCGGCTGGTCGGTCGCCGCCTCGACGCTGATGTGGTCCACCACGCGCTGGCCGTTGGGTGGCAGATTCTTTCGAATCGTGTTCAGGAAGCCCACGCTGGCCATTTGCAAGGTCTTGTTCCCGCCACCCAGCACTTGCTCAGGTTCGATGCTCCATTTGTTCACGTCCAGCATGTCCTCGGGAATTCCGTCATTGAGGCAGGCCAGCCGAAACTCGCGGGCCATCGGGTCGGTGGAGTTCTTGAGGCAGAGACGGCGCACTTCCTCGCTATAGAGGCTCTTGGCGTAACCGTAGGAGAGCGTCAGGATGCCCGACGAAAGCGCCTGACTGGAATTGATGATGGCCATTGTCTCAGTGGCCGTCCGGCCTTGACCCTTGCCTTCGTCGTAGCCTTTGGTGAAGCTGGCCGACATATCACCGATTTGCTCCCGGTTGCGGTTGAAAGCCATTTCGATCAGGGGCATGTTGGGTGTATAGCGTTCATTGGGAAGCAGCCAGTTAATGCCCGTTGGGACGGCTCCCATGTGCTGGAATTTAGCCATCTTCAGTCGGATAAAGTCTTGATTCCCCGCCACTCGGAAGAACCACATAAACTGCTCCATCACCGCTTCGTTGAACTTGCAAAATTCCTGATTCTGTATGTCGCAAACGCCCCACAGCATCCACCCCAGTCCCCTTGTCGCATGATAGGGAACCGGAGAGTAAGGAGAGCAATCGCCAAACTGAACATGGATAATCTGGGAAACGTCATCGGCATACTTGCGGTTGCCGCTGGTGTAGAGGAATTGCTCTTTGTCGCCAATCTTGTTTCGGGTTTCAGGTTTCCCCCCAGACTCTTTCCAAGAGGTCATATCCTGACCCGCGTTGCTGTCGAGGATGATTCTCCGAAGCCAGCTTTTTCCGTCCTCCGACTTGCAATAAAAATCCCAGACATCCACGGTGGGGACAGCATCGCTGCCGTATAGCCCCTTGTCCTGCTTGGCCAGTTCCTCCATGCGCTCGGGCATGTACTGGAAGGCGAGCGAGTTTGGCGACTTGCGCAGGTCGTCTTTGATGTAGTCGTAAGCCTTCTGAACCATGCTCATGTTCCATCCGGGGTCAACCTTGGGGCCGTGCGTCATATCGTAAAGTTGCGAGATGGTCCACTCCCGGAAGATGGCGAAGCATTCGAGGTTGTCCCAATCCTCAATCGTGGTCTCTGATGGAATCAAGAGACTGCTGACCGGGATGCCTTTGGGGATTACGGAGCGACGGTCCTTCCAGTTGGCCGGCCCAATACCAAAGGTCATCAGGTTTGTGCCCTGAGAGCGGACTAGCGCTGATTGTGCCGGGGATGCCTTGAGGGGCCGGTTGGCGTTGGCGGTGAAACTCGCAGACCAGTCAGTGCGTTTATGGCCTGGACCGACTTGAGCTTTGGCAGTGAAGAAATTCGAGGGGCGAAGGTGGGCGTTGTTGTACTGAGTGCGGGCTTGAGCCAGCACGTTGGGGCCGGTGAGGTCGTTACGATTAAACTGAATATTGTTCTCTTCTTCGGTCGCTACGTCGTAAGGGGGATTGCCGTTGTAAAGGCGAAGCAGCACAGTGCGGTCTTCGGCGCGAACCTGGTCCGCGAGCCTCATGTCCCAGGTCTTCTCTTCCACCGCAGAAACCGTTTCGTAGCGCATAATGGCACCTTACGCCCGCTTGCTCATTTGGCAAAGCCTCATTTCAACGTCAGTCGCGCAACCCTTTCCCGATCCAGGGCCAACATCTCGCGCGAATAGAGTTTCCACGCCTCCTGGTCCCGTGTCCACCATGTTTGCGATTGCTCATAGGTTTTATCCATCGCTGCTTTGCCGGCGTGCGGGTGAAGATGCTCAGTAAACAATGTCTCGACGTATTCTACTTTCCCCAAAGGGGACAGCAGTTGCATCAGAAAGTTGTCGCCGGAGAAATGGTGAAGTTGTGATGGAAAAACGAACCCCAGCGCCAGGAACACATTTGATGTTACGAAGGGATGAGTGGCAAGGCGTTTGTCCTGGTGGCCGTCGCGGCCATAAACCAACCCCGTCTTGCCCGACAATTTCGACAATACGAGTGCGTCCCAAGCGTGAGTCCGCATCCGCACGTCATCACCAAAAAAGCCGACGATCTGGTACTGAGCTAGAAGTTCTCTCGGTACGGAATTAACAACTGCGACGATGCCGCCTTCGCCTTCCAGAATCAACACGTCAGATAATCCCGTGCCCGTGGCCAGCAGCGATTCCAGCGCAGCGCCCACGGCGGCGGGCCGGTGAAGCGTAGGCAGCAGAATCAGAATTGGAGGTTTCATGGCTTCCACATGCCCACACGCTTGTCCATGTGATCCCGGTAATAAACTTCCTCCTCAGTCAAAAACGCAGAATCGGAATACCAGGGAAGGTGCCGAGCCATGTACGGCTTTGTCGAGCGCAAGGCTTTGGATAGCCCGATGGTGTCGGCATTACGATAGAGCGCCAGCGTTGTATCAATAGCGGACCTCCATAGTCCCGGCTGAGCCTCTTCCGCCGTGTATTGCTTCTCCCAGTCAATCACCTTTTGCTTCTGCGCGTAGTGGTCGGGAAGATCGTCGGTCTTGAGCCCGAGACCGGCCTTGGGCATGTCGGGGTATCGCTTTAGCTGCTCGCTGAGCTTAGCCACCCAATCATCAGGACAGTCGGCTGCGGGCACCACGTCACAATCGGTGTACACAAATGGACCGCCATTGGCTCGGCGCACGAATCCCTGAAGCCAGAAGGCGTGATGTGGTTTTGCTGTCGTCAGGTCGGGAATGTATCTGATAACAGCAGCGTCGGTTCTATCCAGGAAATCCAGCATCGGCGGATATGTTGAGCCGGCGTCGAACAGCGTGAGATTGAAATAGCCTTGCGCGTGCAGCCTCGCCACGAGCGTCTTAGTCATCCAGACGCGATCCCGAGTGCAGATGAAAATGGGGGTTTCCTTCATGGTCGGCTGACCGGCGTGATGATGTGCAGCGTCGTCATTTAGGCAAGCTCATCTCTTGAATCACATTTCACGCTGGAAATAAATCTCTATGTGTTGCGCGAGTTTTTTTTCGGATGTTTCCATACCCTCTCCGTCGCCGTTTGAAATCCAAAATTTTCCAGCTGCGAAGTTGACTATGCGGAACTGGCCGATGTGGATTTCCGCTTTCTGTTTTCTCTTGGACCTTTTGTGTTTCATTGATAAAGTTGCGGCCTCTCGTAATCCATGAATTTCGGTTCGCCCGGTCCAGAGCACACCCAGCCCTCAGCCATGCAGCGGTTGGCCCAGGAACAGGTAGCAGGAAGCTTCGGGAGCTTCAAGAGGTAATTGGCCCTGGCCCACCAAAAGTTGCCGGCGAAGAACCTCCCCGGCAGGACCGGCCTTTTAATCGGGTGAACTAGATTCACCCCAACCGCGTCGTATCCTCGTTCTAAGTCCGCAACGCAAGTTGGCCAGTTGGTGATGACGGCTTTCTCCATGACATGCCGGTGGTGCTGCGTGAACTCGTCATGCGGCTTGGTGACTCCCTTGCAATGGTGGTAGAGCACGAACCAGTCAGGATGCTCCGGCAGCCAGTCTTGCAGCCATTTCAGCGTGGGAATCTCGGTCGTGGCCTTAGGGCCGTGCTCCCGAATGTCCACCTTTGAACAAGGCGAGAGCAGCCGGATGATCTCGGCGTCCTCATGCGTTCCGTTGACGCCAACATGAAAGTCATCGGCCTCGGCCAGCAGGCCGCTATCCTTGAGCACCCGCATTTGGCTGGCGAGGATTCGGCAGGCGAACTCCGTGTCAATCGGGACGCTGCCACCAGAAAGGATGCAATGATACCAGACGGCTATCACAGCAACCTCTGTTGGGTAGGAATGCCGCACTCAGGCCCGCATGAAAGGTTCTCGCGTTTGTTCTTCTTGAACGGACCTGATGGCAGTTCATCTAGAAAAATGCGCTGATGGTGTGAGATTTCGACAAGACGGCAACCGATGGCGCGGGATTGCTCGCAGCGGCGCTTGAATACTTCCGGGAAGTGGCGACGACACATATCCCAATACCACGGGGACGATGATTTCACGCAACCTGGGCAATTATTGTTGTCAAACCCCAAACGATACATGGCAGGCAGCGCAATTCCCGACTTTCTCAATTCTTCGTAACAATCCTCCTTGGTAATGCAGTGATCCACCAGAACCCACCGCAACAGTAAGTCTGGATTTCTGGATTTGAATTCCCTTACCCGTTTGCGTTCATCGAACGTAAACCCAAACACATGAACGTCGTCAGGTTGGGCAAAGGCAAGCCTTGGAATTTTCTTCAATTCCGTCGTGCATCTCGCGCCTCGCTGTCCGCTCATATAGCGCGTCTTTTCAAACACGTCATCAACGGTTTTATAGTCAGAACTGCGGATGAAGATTATCGGTTTTCCAAACCAGCGTTCGCAGTCCTCACAAAACCGATAATTGTCAGAATGCTCTGAGGGGCGCGTATCGCAGTTTACGGGAATCACTTCGCTGTACGGGTAAAGCTCAATGGCCTTTTTAGTTGCCACGGCGGATGCCGCCCCACAGGAAAACCACGATATGATTCTCTGGTTGCTCATCTGAACGGCGCATCAGCGCCCCTTGACCAAGTTGCTTTGAGCCCCGGCGTCGCATCCCGCCACCGTTCGACGTGATTACACCACATCAGACAGTTGCTCTGGTCGCCTCGCCAGAGTACATTTTGAGGCATCCGCCAAAGCCTTGGCTCCCACTCGCCATCCCACGTCACCAGCCGCACCGGCATACCGTGGCCAGACACCCAGCGCCAGAAGGAGTTGGTGCCGTGTTCCCAGGAATACCTGTCCTGAATCCCAACGGGACACCTTTTAATAAGTAAAGGTGACGTAAAAAATGCCGTCGTGTTCAAATGGGGACGTACCAGATTGGAAGCAAATGGACCGTAGAGCCCCGGACCTGTTTTCGACCACGCATCAGACAACCGCTTGAGCCAGCCCTCACGATGAAAATGAACGGACTCGCCGGCAAACAAAACGGCATCATAGTCAGCGCAGCAAGATCGTGCAGCTTCAGCGTACGCCCCTATATCTTTGTCAGCATTGGAGCGTATAAACATCTTGGCATTCAAGGCAGTGAACATCAGCATCTGTTCAGTTATCAGGGCGCCTCCGTTACAAAGAACTACCAAGTCAGTTGGAACTCCTGGAGGATATTCTTTCCAGGTTGCAATGAACCGGGCACAATAATCACTGGTTATCGGCCCCGCAGCCACGGCCACGTATGCCACGCATAAATTCATTGTTTCGAGGGCAACGTCACAGCGTCTTCAACCGACCATCCCCGCTTTATCCGGTAAAGAATACACACGTAGCTGACCCCTAATCTTCTTGCCCATTCCGAAACTGGAAGCCGCATCCCGTTATGCTCAAGATAGTGATTTGATCTCATGTTTTGAGACTGCTCTTTTCGAGTCGCCCAGCGTATATTCTCCGGGCAGTACGGTCCGTCATTATCTTTTCTTTCGAGCGTGTGA
>Ga0208563_1001125_pt1 | contig 19051 bp, 22 predicted proteins | sample June2015DPH_17_1_2_FD_184717 | JGI IMG/M metagenome (GOLD analysis project Ga0208563, IMG submission 184717) | Peatland microbial communities from SPRUCE experiment site at the Marcell Experimental Forest, Minnesota, USA - June2015DPH_17_150... | ecosystem: Environmental > Terrestrial > Soil >... | reverse complement strand
CGGGTCCGCGACTCGAGAGGCCGCTATACATAGCCCCTTAATAAGAAGCCTTAGTAAGGTTTGACCGGACTATACTACCGGAGCATTCGGAAGATGGTTCTCTCTTAGAGATAAATATCTTTTTATGAGTTTAGACTGTAAGCAACCCATTTTCTTTGAAAGCTTATGTTTCATCGTCTACGTTTAAGAAACGCTTTATGGCTGCTACAATTTCCCGCAAGCCTTTCTCTGTTAAAGGCGGCTCATAGGGAATTCTGAGCACATCCCAGCCTTGAGCTGTCAAAAGATCAAAGATTTCCTCATCATGCTGTTGCTGTTTATCGCTCGAATGCACTTGCACGCCGTCTAAGTAAACGATTTTCCGCTTGTTCACCCAGCAAAAGTCGGGAATCGTTGATTTTAGAACAATTGTTTTTTGCGTCACCATACCGCTGGTTAACCCAGCCATGCTCAGTGCTTTGAATACTTCGATTTCTGCTTTGCTGACTTTAGGATGCATGTTTCTTTTATAGCTCAATTTGGCTCCCGAGAATTAGCATTGCATCTGAACCTTAATAAATTCTATACAAAAAAGCAGCTAAACTGCTTATCAAGCAGTAACCAAAAGTAGGCTTGACGGATCGCATTTGTTAACCCAAGGCGCGAATCAAAAAGAGCACCTGAATTGTCAGGGGTGGTAATCCGCGTCTCGTTTAACTGCTGACCCGCCAAGCATGGGTGTACCTCTTGGATGGCTATTTCTCGCAAAATAACAACTCGTCGCCAAGTATAAATGGAATTGTGATTGTATAGCATCAACAACAAGCATACGAGCTCCGCTAGCATAACTTAGCTTAAAAGTGGCAAATGATCAAGAAGAAGCGGTTGCATGTTGCATTACGCATTTTTTATTTCTTGTGGTTCTTCAAAAACTATAGGCTTAATGCTTACGTTGTCTTTTTCGGGTGGTTTATGCTGTGTCTTGTCGGTTCTTTTTTGGTCGCCTATCCAGTACATGAACCATCCAATAATGAATATGGCGATGAGTACGGGAAGAAGCATAATTGTCATGGTTCTACTGCGTTTGCGTTTGCCCTTTGAAGTTACCAACTTTGCACCTGATTACTCATCTATAACTAGCAAAATAAACTTTGATAACTCAGAATAAAGATGCAAAATCAGTAGCTGATAACAACTCTTTGCCAAGCAATAAATGGAATTGTGACTATGCGATAACAACAAGCATGTGCTAACTTCTATAAGACCACTTACCAAAAAGTCCTAAATTATTAAAAAAGAATACTTACTTTTTAATTGCACAGTTTTTAATGCCAAAAATAATCAAAATAATTTATCTAAAAATGAAACGTTCCCATTCTGGAAGTTTTCCTTTCTTCAATCTCCCTTTGCAGTCCAATCCAGTACAAACCCCATCCAAAAATAAAGATGAAGATTAATGCTGGAAGAAGAATATATTTTATGTTTTTGTTGCGTTTATGTTCAATTTTGGGAAATGCCACCGGTGCACCTGACTACTCATAGCTGAGCAACAAAATTTAAGCTTTTGCTTGGGAAAGCAACTAAAAAATGACAACTTGCTGTCTTTGCGTTGATGTTTAATCTTCGATTTTTTTCTCTTGAATTTGGAAAGGAGCATATTCTTTGAGTTTCTCTGCCATTTCCTTAAGTTGCTTGTCTACATGGTAATTCACTGTTCCTTCTTCAAAAGTTCCATCTGCGCCCCGTTCACCAGCTTTGGTGCCTGTGAGAACCTCTATGCCCTCGCCGATAGTTTTAACAGAGTAAATGTTAAATTGTCCAGCCTTAACTGCATCTACGACTTCCTCTTTCAGCATTAAGTTTTGCACGTTGCTTTCCGGTATCATTGCGCCTTGCTGTCCAGTAAGTCCCTTTAGCTTGCAGACTTCAAAGAAACCTTCGATTTTCTCGTTTACTCCGCCTATGGCTTGAACTTCACCTTTCTGGTTAACTGAACCAGTTACTGCTATGTTCTGTTTTATTGGAAGCCCAGAGAGCGCTGATAAAATGGCGTATAATTCGGTGCTTGAAGCGCTGTCACCTTCGACTCCTTCGTAATTCTGTTCGAAGACAAGCCTTGCGGAGAGGCTTAACGGTTTATCTCTGGCGTATTTGTCATTTATGTAGCCACTGAGGATTAAGACGCCTTTGGTGTGTATGGGTCCGCCCATTTTAGCTTCTCTTTCAATATCGATTACTCCTTCTCTGCCTAAGCCGATGCTTGCTGTTACGCGTGAGGGGTTGCCGAAGGCGAAGTCGCCTAGTTCCATAACGGATAAGCCGTTTACTTGCCCAACCATTTCTTCAACGGTATCTATCAGGAAGAAGCCGCGTTTTATCATTTCTTGAATTTTTTCTTGGATGAGTTTTGAGCGGTAAATTTTTTCTTCTATTGCTTTCTTGACATGATTTCCGTTTATAAACTCAGCATTTTCCTGCGACGCGGTAGTTGGATTCGCGAATAATATCAGCAATATAAGAGAATTGCGTTGATAGCTTGTATTGGTCTTCTGCAACCCTTGAGCTGTACTCTACTAGTTTAGCTAATCCTGAGCCGTCGAGGTGTTTGAGGTGCTCTTTTTCGCATAGCATGCAAACGAAAGCGGCGTACTGCTTAACTTTTTCGTCAGTTCTATCCATTACTGTATCGAATTCTGCTTTTACCTTGAAAAGTTCTTTGAAATCAGTATCCAATCCGAATAGCATTTGGTAAATGTAGGGATTCCCAATCAGGATTATTTTGGCTGTTAAAGGAATGGGCTGGGGTTTAAGGGTTTTAACACTGAGGAAACCATACCGTTCTTCAGGTTCCTCTATAACCAAGTGTCCATCTCTCAGATCTCTTTTTAAGCCATCATACGAGAACGGGTTTCGGAGTAATTCTTCAACTGGAATAATTAAGTATCCACCGTTAGCTTTGTGTATGGATCCTGCCCGGATCATTGTGAAGTCTGTGGTTAGAGCGCCAAACTGAGCTTCCTTCTCTGTTTTACCAAGAAGGTTAGGGTAAGTAGGGTTGGTTTCCACGACTACGGGTGCACCTTTAGTATCTGAGTTATCAATGACGACGTTTACCTCGTATTTCTTGAAGGGTTCCTCTTTCATCCAAGGCATTTGAAATGGAAGTTGCTGTTGGGATTCATCTCTTTTAATAAACTGTTGCAGATTGTCCAGAATGTCATTTTGTACGTCTTTCAGGTAGGTTGTTACTTCTGGGGTGTCTTTGTACTTCTCGATGAGGCTTTCCACCTGGTTGCCGATGGCATAGAGGGCAACTTCCTTGTTCAGTTTCTTTAATGCCTCGTGAATTTTTCTCTCCATGTCTATTAGTTGCCTCATTGTGTTTCTGAATTCCGTTTCCAACTTTTCCCTTTTTTCTTGGAGTTTATCCTTCATTTTTTGAGGCAATGCTAACATTTCTTCTTCACTGAGCGGTTTGCCATCTAACACTGGAATAAGCAGCAAGCCGATTGGCGTTGTTTGAATTACAAAGCCTTCCCGCTGAGCCTTTGCGCTTAATTCATCAATTAACTGTTTTCTTTGATTTTCCAACCCTCGGATTGTGGCATCTCTTCTTGCAGCGTAATCTTCACTTTCAAAAGCTTTAGGAAGCGCATTCCGAACAACATTTTCAATAAAATTTTTAATATCATCTCTAAATTCTTTCCCTTTTCCAGCGGGCAACTTAATCGCTTTTGGCTCATACGGATTAGCAAAATTATTGACATAACACCAGTCGGGTGGAACTGGCTGAACTTTAGCTTGCGCTTCTACGAAGTTTTTAACCGCGGTTTTTCTGCCTGTTCCAGGGTAACCTGCAACATACATGTTGAAACCGTGGTCTTTGATGCCTAAGCCAAAATTTAAAGCTCGAACGGCTCTTTCTTGACCTATAATTTCGCTTAGAGGAACAAGGTTCTTGGTTGATTCGCACTGCATAAAATTAGCATCACATTCTCTTCGGAGCTTTTCTACTGGCAACTTGTTTATCATTTCAAAATCCCTTCAGTAAACTTACAAAACTAATATAGCTTTTAATTTGCTTAGTAATTAAGTTTCTGTTGACTAATTTTCCAGTGGTGTCCAATTAGGGGCTAGCCTTATTATTCAGTTGGATGAAGCATTTGATTAATTCAGGATTTCTTACTTCTGGATGAAAAAGCATACCATAAATTGGCTTGATTTTATGCTTGATGATTTGGATGCACTTTGCAGATTTTGCCCAAACCTCAAAATCCGCTGAAGACTCGACGCAATAGCTATGAAGTGAGTAAGCCTTGAACTCTCCAGAGAAAAGTGGGTTTTTCTTTAGCGTATTTATCTGTGTCATACCTATTTCCAAACACTTAATCAAGCGCATACCGAAAACCATGCCTATCGTTTCCATCCCTGCACAGATGCCCAAAACTGGCTTTTCAGTTTCCTTGAGCCAGGGGAACTTTTGTGGCTGACTTAAAGTCGCTGTATCCTTGAGTGCTGTTCCTGAAAGAATAACCCTGTCACATCGGCTTAGGTCTTCATTGGTTACTTCAAGATAATGTTTCACCATGCAATTGTCCAGTGTTTCAGCAATCGTGACTATGGGTAACACAAACTCGTAAAAGCCCAGCGAATCCCTCTTCCAATTCATGTCAACAATCAAAATCATTTCGAAACCAGCCGAGCCTGTTTAATCCTGAACACTCCAGAATTCCCCTTCGCTTCAATACTGTAATCAAGGACGTCAATTTTCTTTTTGAACAGGGGTGCGTCTAAAACTGTCGTCTCAATTTCACCCCCTTCTCCTGAGGGACTCAAACCATACTTCTGCTGAAGGTCAACTAGCCTGTCTATTAGCTGGGTGTCGATTTGTTTTCCAAGCCATTTTTCGTCAAGGGGGTAAGCGAAAACTCCTGAAATAATTACTTTGAACTGTTTCCTTAGCAGTTCCTCTAAAAGGGCTTTCTGGTCATGTTTCCACAGCGGGTTAAAACACCAAAGTCCAAGCCGATTGCATATGCGCTGGACCCGTTCAGCTTGGTAAGCTGATTCCACTGCGCCCGTTACGATGCCCTCTATCTGGAACTTCCTTGCTGCCTCAGCGATTGCATCTTCTAGGTCTGAGAGTTCTTTTTCCTTTTCGCCCTTGGTTGTTTTTGTTATTTGGGGCAATCCTAAGGCTTCTGCTTGGAGTGCCGTAATGTCAATGTTGGGGGTATGGAACATGTAGCTTTCCTTGTTTTTTGAAAGGATTGTGATGAGGCATACGACTTCTTCTTTCTCCGCGGCTAAGTGAAGAGCTAGTGTTGAGTCTTTGCCGCCTGAGAACAGAACCCCTAATTGCATGGCTACTTTAAAAAGAAAACTGGTTTATATGCCTGCTTGAAAGAGGGTTTTTAGCTTAAACTTTCACGTTGCAAATGTTCGCGATTGCTTTGAGCTTCTTTATTATTTCTGGGTCAACTTTTTTGTGGAGCACGTAGACTGATATGGCGTAGCCGCTGTTTCCTATTTGCCTTGAATAGTTTGCTCTTATGTTTATGTCGTTATCGGCAAGCACCTGGTCAATGTTGGCGAAGACTCCTGGCACATCACGGTGGTGAATAAATAAAGTGTAAACTGGTTTTTCTTCCAGCTCTATGCTTTCGCCTGCGTTCACTACGTTGGTGAAGTCTCCGCCTAAAAGGTAACCTGAAATTACGCGGGCTATCTCGATTGAAGTTTCCCTTTGAGCGTCAGTTGTTGATGCGCCAAGGTGGCTGCTGAAAATCACGTTGTCTAACTCTTTGAGTTTGCTTTTGAATTCAGCGCCTTCCGCTTTAGGTTCATCTGGATAAACGTCTAATGCGGCGCCAGCGATTTTTCTTTCTTTTAGTGCTTTGTATAGTGCTTGTTCGTCAACGTTGCTGCCTCTTGAAGTGTTAATTAGGTAAGCGGTTTTCTTCATTAACGCGAATTCTTTTTCCCCGACGACCACGTCTTTTCCGCCTGTATGAATGCTTATGTAATCGGCTTTTGAGAGAACTTCCTCTTTTGACATGAATTTTATTCCTGATTCAAGGCATGGCTTTATGTCATAACCGATTACTTCCATGTCAAAGCCGCGGCGTGCAATTTCTGCTAGTCTTTGCCCGATTCTTCCGCAGCCCAAAATACCTAATGTTTTGTAGGACAGCTCGGTTCCTTTAAACTTCTCTTTTTTCCACACGCTATTTTTAAGCGACTGGTGAGCTTGAGGAGTATTTCTTGAGATGCTTAACATTAAACCGATGGTTAATTCTGCCACTGCATTGGTGCTTCCATATGGGGCAGATTTTACAACTATGCCATTTTCTGAGGCGGCTGCAACGTCTATATTGTCGTAGCCTACTCCTGCTCTTCCGATGATTTTGAGTTTGCCTTTGGCGCCCGCTTCAAGAACTTCACGCGTAACTTTTGTGGCGCTTCGCACGATTAACGCGTCAAACTTGCCTATTTCCGAGACAAGAGTGCTTAAGTCTCTCTTTTTTGTATCGGTATCTATGCCAGCTTCTTGGAAGAGTTTTAAGCTTTCTTTTTCTAAACCATCATTTAATAGTACCTTCACTTTAGCCAACTCCTTTTAGTGGTTATTGAGGTTGGAGATTTAAGTTGATTGGCACTGAGAATATTAAATCTTGTAGAAACCTGAAAATTTTGATCTATTGCAAGGTTAAGCTTTGTTTTTCAGGGCTGGGATTGGTTTGCTAATTCTGGTGGATGCTATTTCAAAGGTTGATAATTTATGACAGTAGGGGCAATGCAGGCGCCGTTTGTTTCCATAACGTAGCGAGATTAAGGTGGCTCCCGGAACCCAATGGAAATTAAACTGTTTTCTGCAGTTTGGGCAGGTAAGCCTTGAGGTGTAATGTGGCCCATATCTGGGAAGTAGAATGAATAATACTATGAAACCTATAACGATTATTGGGCTTAGAATGTATAGAATGTCTACCATGGTTTTCCAGTCTCAAAAGAAATATGTGGGTTTATTAACGTTTAGGCTTGGCTAAAGAATTTCTGGCAAGTGAAAAGGAAAAGAGGGCTTAAGCCTTTTTAATATAGCTTAAAGCTTCTTCAAGAGTTTGGAAGCAGTATTTCACTTGGTTAAACTCTTTCTTTAACGATAACACGTCTTCCTTAACCTGAGCGGGTTTACGTTTGCCCTTTATCACGTCGAGCATTAGGTCGCAGAGGTGTTTGACGTCGCCTTCTTTGAAGCCGCGTCTGGTTACGTCTTGGAAGCCGATTCTTAATCCTGAAGGATCATCTTTGCTGCTTTGGTCATCGTAGGGCAAGAGGTTCTTGTTCAGGATTATGTTTGCGTCTTCGAGGTCTTGAGCAATCTTTTTGCCGCCGCCAAAGCTGCGAACATCAACCGCAATTTGATGAGATTGAGTGAAACCTTTTTTCTCAGCGAGAACTTTAACGCCGTTCTCATACAAGTGCTGTCCAGCTGTCTGCGCATTCTTTACTGTTTGCCTTGCTAGTTCAGCGCCGAAAAGCTTCATCTCCAACGCGGCTATGCCAAGCGCTGGTAACCTGCCCAAATGGGTGTTTGAAGCGCTAAGTGGAAAAATGGCGAACTGAATTTTCTTCACTGCTTTTTCTAATGCTGGATTGGTTGGGCTGCCCATGATGACGCCGCCTTGCGGGCCTGGGAAAGTTTTGTGAGTTGAAGAGGTGATAAAGTCTGCGCCTTCCCTGAGTGGGTCTTGGAATTCGCCGCCTGCGATTAAGCCTAAAACGTGGGATGCGTCGTAGGCTACGTATGCGCCTACTTCTTCACAGACAGCTCTTAACTCTTTAACTGGGTGCGGGAATAGGAAGAGGCTGCCGCCGAATGTGACTATGCCTGGTTTGGCGGCGCGTATGACGTAGGCTGACTTGTCTGGGTCAATGTTGAATTCGTCTACGTCGTAAACGTGGTTTATGTTGTCCAATCCTAAGATGTTGCCTGCTAGGCCAGTGTAATCGTGCGAAATGTGTGCGCCGCAGCTTAGTGGAGTGACGACCATTTTGTTGTTTTTTGAGGCTAATGATAAGCCTTTAAATGTGGCTAGGTTCGCGTGGGTGCCTGAAACTAGACGGACGTCTGCCCAGTCAGTTTTGAAGAGGCTTTTCATTATGTCTGTTGCGTAGTCTTCGATTTGGGATATGTATTTTTGTCCTTGATAGTACCGTTTTTTTACGTGCCCTTCTAGGTCGTTTTCGCCTTCGGCGTATCTGCATTCAAGGTCATGTGAGAGGCTGAGCATTTGGTTGACTGCTGGCGATTTGAGTCCCTCGCTTGCAATCATGTTTATGCATTCTTCGTCTCTGTACAGTTCATGTTTGCGAGTAGCTTCGATTAGCTTTAGGATTAGATCTGAGAAGTTTTCCATTTGTTCTTTTTCCCCACTCTTAAATCATCAACGGAATTAGGCTTTGCAGTATTTAGCCGTTACTGGAAGCAAGTGTAGGTTCGAGGGTTGATGCTGGCGGTTAAGTTTGTTTGGTTTTGCATTTATGGTTTTTAATGGGCATGTGCGGCAGAAACTGTGAAGCCATCAGAAAGGAACTTAATCTAGATTTTATAGTCGCAACTAGTCGCAGCGCATTAGTCGCAACTATTCGAGCCTATTTATGGCATTGGCAGTTGCTTGGAGAACATTCGATATAATCGTTAAACAGTTTTACGCTAGGTTTTTTGCATAGTCAAGCCCAACGCCAAAGTTATAACTATTGAGCCAGCTATAGGCAGGCAAACCTACTGTAGTATAGTGATAGTGAAGCCAAACGCCAAAGTGATGACTATTAAGCCCGCTCAAAACGCTTTAACCATGGAATAAGTTGCTAAGCTTTTCACACACTTATTTTTATATTACCAGTTTCGAAAGTGATATTCTGCGCTTGCTAATTAAGACTGCGCCATTTTTCCTTCCGTTTGGCTTGATGCTTGTGTTATTTTTGCTATGGCTACTGCGCCCGATAGGACGCTGTTGTTAAGGAAGGTTATTTCTTTTCCAGAATCCAAAAGTACGGTGGTGTGTAAGGCGGTTAATTCTTTGATTGTGCCCTGCTCGTTCATGAACGAGGTAATTACTTTATCTCCTTTAGTGTAGGGTATTCTGCTTTCTTGTTTTCCCTCAAACTTGTGGATGGCGGTTATGATTACTCCGCCTGAAGCAATTGCACTGTTTGGAATGCTAATTTGACCTACATCAGTTCTTATCCTCATGACAAGCGCGGTCATGTCTGTAACTCGTCCGGGAATGTTGTTAACCATAACGTCGTCGCCTACTTTGAACTGGTAAGTGGTGAAAACTAATGCGCCTGATAAGAGGCTGCCGACAAATGTGGATATTACAAGTCCAGCGGTGATTGAGATTATTCCTGCACTAGTCAAAAGCGTTGTTGGCGAGACGCCCAATGTGTTTAGGACGCTGAAGATTATGACTAAGACCGCTAGTGCAAGCATTGCGAACTGTAGTATTGTTGCTGCTTGGATTCCTATTTTCGGCGTCATGAGTGGTTTAATGCGTCGTAAAAGCATTATTGCTGTTAACCAAAAACCTAAGATGATGATTATTCTTATGGCTTGTATTGATAACATGGGTAGGCTTATTGGTGCAGCAATAAACAGGTCAAAAACGTAGAGGGTACCTATGCTTAAGATTACTATGAATATTAAGTAAACAGCGAGTCTTTCTAATGAGTAAATAACGTGGGCCATGTTGATCCTTCCTTAGCCATAATTGGCAAGCGTATTTCTATAGTTTTCTCAAAACAAGATATGCCGCTGCCTTAAACAGGGCTTGCTCATTAAAAGCCGTCAAAGGTCAGATCGGGATATAAAGTTTAACGCTCGGATAGTAGATCCATAAGCGAGCTTTGGATGCCGTTTTTGCTGCTCAATTTACGTGCAGAAAGTAGTGGTCATGATCTTGGTTTTTTCGCGTTCTATCAGCAGTTTTTTTGGCAAGCGTATACAAGATATAAATTTTCTGTTCAGCTGTCTTCATTTTTAGCACTGGAAGGCTTTTTTAAATTTACACAAAATTCTGAAGGGGCATGGACACTTTACTTACGGTTAACTAATCACTTATTTTTGTGTGATTGTTGCGCTACCGTCACAGCGCTGTCGTTTCCTCAAAGTTAAATTAAGCGGACGCACATACTCTCTTTTTATTTTTTTGAGTTTTTAACTCGTCTAGAATGTCATTTATCTTTTTGCCTTAGGCATTTGTAGTACCGAAAAGTATAGCGGCTAGTCTTTTGTTGTTTTGGTTTTTGCTTCTTTGTTTTTGTCTTTGGTTTTGCGTTTGGGCATTTTTGGGAAAGAATTGTATAACGCGGAGGCTCTTGCAAGGATAATTTTTCTTGTTTCGACTGTGATGGGCGATGTCGCGATTAACTCGTCAAGTTTCTTTTTGTTTTCTTCTATTCTTTTTGTGAATTCTTCATTAGATATTTTGTCTTCTGATTTCAGTTTCCTCACTTCTTCCATGTGCGAGGCTATTAGCTCGAATTGTTCGTCAATTTCTGTTTCTGACACGGTGCCAGTTTGCGGTATTTTTTTCCTTACGTAGCGGAACAGCAAAGGCACCTGGAACACATTGAGATGAAGGCTACACCCAGCACCATTGTGTTTATGGTGTTGATGTCTCCCTGAGAGATAACTGCAGAAGTTGTTATTGTGGCTACTAACGCTATGGACAAGGCGCCTCGGACTCCGCCAAGCATGGCGACGTTGCGCCAGACCGCGGATATTTTGTCGCCGAATTTGTTGAACACGGTGAGTATTGGATAAACTGTAGCGGCTCTAGCTATGGTCACGGTAGCGTAGGCTGCTAATATAATCAGAACTGATTGCGATAGAGTGATTATGTTTGTCTCGAATCCGATGATTACAAACGCTATCGAGTTGCCGAGGAAAGCTGCTATCTCCCAGAAGCTCTTCACGGCTTCTTTTGACGCGGGTTCCATTGCGGATCGCATCGTGAAGTTGCCAAAGTATAACCCTGCCACGGCGACCGCTATTAGCCCTGAGGCGCCTATTCCTGTTGCTAACGCGTAAGACCCGTACACCACAGCGACTGCTAGGATGGTTTCGGCTACCCTGTCTGCTATTAAGCTTGTGAGTAGTTCGCCTAGGAACGCGACTGCCAATCCGATTAAGACGCCTGCGCCAAGGGTGAACCCGAAATTAAGTATTGTTTGCGTTACTGCGACCTTTTGAAGACCGATGGTTGAAAGGATTATTGTGAAGAGGACGATGCCTGTGGCGTCGTTGAACGCCGCTTCGGTGTCGAGCAGCGTAGATAGTTTTGAAGGAACCTTGACCCGTCGAAAAACCTCCAAAACCGTAACCGCGTCTGTGGGGGCAATCAGCGCGGCGAAAAGAAAAGAAACGTACGGCGAAAGACCGACGCCCTTCCACAAGATAAGCCCCCCAACAGAAGTCGCTATCAAGACACCTACGGTTGCTAAGGCTAACGAAGGCTTGATTACAGCCTTCAGGTCGCTTGCGCGAAGGTGAATCATGGCTTCGAATATCAATGGGGGAACAACGAGACCCACGAAAAGACCGCCTCCGCCACCTTGGAGAAGCTGAGCGCAGATTGATCTCAATTGAGAAATCAGGTTCTGGAAAGACCCTCCTTGCAGCGTAAACAAAGAGGCAATTACGGTGATCGCAACCCCTGTTAAGACCAAAACCAGAGTGTACGGTATCCTAAGCCTATTAGCTAGGACTGCAGCTAAGAAAGCCATAAGAAGGAACGCCGCCACAACGAGCTCAATGCTGGGAACCAAGACATCCGCCTACCTTTTCGCTGCAACTTTTGTTGAAGCTTGTTTTCTAATTCTCCAAAGCCCTTAATCAATCTGTCTAAGCAAACATAAAGACGCTTTAGCGGTTTTCATAGTAATTTCATTTTCTAGTTCCGTTGTTTAGAGAATAGGTTTTCAAAAAAAAGTTCCACGTAATCGCTTCTTGATCTTTTCTGCCTGAAGCTTTCTAAGCGCGCTTCTTGGTTGAGATGTCTATTTTTTTGGCGGTATTTGTTATTGTTTCATAGCAACCACATTTCTTTATACATGGGCTTTGGGTGGTTAAATTGGCTCCTAACTCAATCTAAGTAGTTGGGAGGTGTAAAAGTGAAAAGAAAAATTCTGGCAATTTTGAGTATTGCAGTTGCAGTCTTGGCGATATTTGCGGTTGCAAGCAATGTAAATGCTGTTCCTAGAAATGCTGGAACCGTCTACACTATTGATAACGCCGCATCTAACAACGTTCTATATTACAGCAGGGCTTCAGGCGGGTTAATTACAGTTGGTGGTTCTGTCTCAACCACTGGCTCGGGAACAGGAACAGCACTTGCAAGCCAAGGAGCAGTGGCCCTTACAAGTAATGGCCGCTTCCTACTAGCTGTTAACGCTGGAAGCAATCAGATCTCAGTTTTCAACGTAACAAGCAACGGAGTGCCTGTATTTATTTCGATAACGAGTTCCCACGGGACTACGCCGATAAGTTTAACAGTCCACAATAATTGGGTTTACGTGCTGAATGCTGGCGGATCTGGAAATATAGCAGGATTTACGCTGAGCACCCTTGGTTTATTAACTTTCATAACTGGGTCGAATCAACCTCTAAGCGCCACCTCTGGCACCTCCGCCGAACAGATTGGATTCAGCCCTAACGGAAAGGTGTTAGTCGTAACAGAAGAAGGTACTAACATCATTGATACATACTTGGTAGGCTACACTGGATTAGCTAGTGCCCCGACAACTCATGCCTCCGTTAACGATGGACCCTATGGATTTGCTTTCACAGGCGTAAACAACATGATTGTTAGCGAAGCCGCAAACAATACCTTGTCCTCGTACGTCGTTTCTGACCAAGGCAACTTGAGAACCATTAGCGGTGCAATGCCTACTTTTGGGAATGCAACCTGCTGGGTAGCAATAGATAGTGATGGCAGCTTTGCCTACACTAGTAACGCGCACGGCGGAACGATATCCATATTTTCGATCTCACATAGCGGCGGATTAAACTTGCTAAGCTCCATAGCGGCGAATACTATCATACCCACCCTCGACTTGGCTTTCAGCAAAAACAGTCAATTCTTATACACGCTCAACGGCGGTAACATTACAGGGTTCCAAGTATACAATGATGGAAGTTTGTGGCAGATAACATCAGTTAGCTCAGTACCTGCATCTGCCTCAGGATTAGCGGCATCTTAAAATTTGAAAAAACAGAAAACATTTCCCATTCCATATTTTTTTGGTAGCCGTGGAAAAAATTTGAGACATATTGAATTTCAGAAAAATGATTCTTTCACATGAAGGTTAGAAAGCAAGGTTAATGTTTTAGGCAAACATTTTCAGTAAGGGATTAGCTTGAAAGTCTATACAAATCTGCAAAATCCATGTGAACTGAAAAAGGATCACTGTGCGAATTGCCACAGCCACTTCAGTTCTATTAGACCATTCATCAAAGAGGCTGTTATTTCCAAGCATTTCATCAAGGACCTGAAAGATGAAAAAGAAGCTGAATTGATGATTGCCCACGCCACAGCAACTGTGAAGAATGCGTAAAACATCACAAAGCGAAGAATGAATGGCCATTTTGCGCAAGGTAAAAAGGCTTGCTGCCCATAAGGTTGATATCGTTCGGTTTCTAAAGCGTTTTCAACGGTTGCAATGAGCACACATTCAGAAATTGAAGCTCTTAAGAAAAGAGAAAAAATACAAATTCACTTTTGGAACCAAGTTGGCTCTGTTGAACATATTTCATTGCCAAAGCTGGAGGATGCCATAAGAAAAGAGTTCGACTGCAAAGACGACAGATGTATCCAAGCTCAAATCAGGCTGATGCAGACAGAGGCAAGAATAAGAGTGCAAAGCAGGGTCAAAGTTTGGATCAAACAGCCAAACGCCAATCTCAGAAGCTAAAACAAACTTGGTAGCCGTTCCTAAGAGTGCCTTTGATTAATGCTGGGGCTACCCAGATAATAAATTATGGAAGTAATCAGAAGAAGATAAGGTGAACATACTGCTAAGCAAGTAGCACATCATTTTGACTTTAGATTATTGGCAGTCTTACTATTCCTTCTATTTGATCGAAATCTTCATCAAAGGAGTATATTTCTCGTATATTATTCAGCCTCATAACATCAATGGCTAATGCGTCGTTTGCTTCAAGCTTCAGGTCATCACCTAATTCGGTCGCGGCGAAATACGCGTCTCGGGTTACATCTAATATTCTAACATTATCTAACATGAATAGTCCACGAATAATGGCTGTCACTTGGTCTGGTCGCATGCCATGTTTGAGGATGTTCACCATTTCGGATACGTGGACGACGGTTATTATCACGTTTTCTTTTCCTTGGGACACGTTGGTGATTATTTTTTTGGCTTGTTCTTTCATCTGCATCTCTTTTTGGGTTAGCTGTTTTTTGGGCTTGTAGTATGCATAAATGAAAACGTTTGCATCTAGGAATCTCATGTTTGTGCCTCGCAGAATTTCTTCTCAAACTGTTTCCAGCTTCCGATGGCTTCGACGCCCAAGTCAACTTTGTCAAAGTTTTCAGTTAGATCAACTCGGCGCTTAGGAATTATCTTCAAGTACCCTTTCCTCTTGATGACGTATAGTTCCCTACTTTCGCTGAGCTCAGCTTCACGCCAGTCTGCAGGAAGGATGAAGCGTCCTTGTTCATCCACTTTCTTTACTTCTACACCAGATTTCAAGCGATTCACCATAAAATAGGTATTCTGCCATCCTATTAAATTTATCCCAGAGTGTTTTTCCAGTTTCTACTTTCATTTCCACCTTGGCATATCAGAAGTTGATTGTAAGCGACCTTTCTATCTTAAAGCCGATGGTGGGGCTGCCCGTCCCCGAACCTAAATGGGGTCATGAACCGAACTGAAACTGAAGCTTTGTCTTTTGGGAGATGTAATAGTGGCGTCCAAGAAACGGTTCTATTTGATTATTTCGGCGTTTGCTGCCTTTTCCCCTATTTGGGTTATCTTTATTTTCACGCGGTTTCCAGGCTTGGCATCGGGGACGTGTATTACATAGCCCTGAATCTTGGTCATTCCTTCCCCTTTTGGATTTAAGTCAGTGATATTTACTTCTAATTCTTCTCCCAACTCGACGGGGCAGCGCTTAAAGCCCTTGCCATGGCCGCGTCTCCCTGCATAACCACCAGCTTGTCTTCTTGAATAACTCATGCTCAAAACACCTTTCTTTGTTTTGTATGATAACAATGTGGACTTAAGGGGCTTAAGTCTTCCGCAGGTTCCTTCTTATTCTCTTATGGCGTGCACTAATTTCTACGCGTTTAATAGCATATGTTTATAAGCGCATAACCACATAATAACATAGCCACATAATACCTTATGTGGATAAGCGAGTTCGAAATAAATGAACAAGAACAAAATTTGGAGTTTGGCGGTTCGCTTATTGCAAAGATGATTGACACTTACGGATCGTGCATAAAACTCTAAAAAACTAAAGTTGGCGATTGAATATGGGTCGAATCAGCGTAGATCTCCCAGACGAGATAGAAAAGCAACTTAGATTGAAAACCGTCGAAAGATTTGGCGGGAAAAAAGGCGACCTATCCCGCGCAATTGAAGAAGCAATAAAAACATGGATTGCCAAAAAAGAATAAATCCGCCATCCTTTACTTCCTAATAACTCCATTTTGGTGTCCTTTCGTAGAAAGGCGTTAGGGGAAAGCCAGCTAGCCCTCGACACTCTGCAGGATGATGTCGCGTGAGGGGCTAATGTTGAGGTCCCCCCCGTCTCAGAATGTGGCGTTGAAAATGAGTTTCTGTATCCTGTCGTAATAAATGAAAACAGCATATTCACGAAAATCATAGTAAATAGTAGATTTATGATGGAGGTGAGACAGCGACTGACAGAAAGTTGGAGCTTGCATTCATCGATAAAGATGGCAAGTTTTACCCGTTAGACGAGGTTACCAGTGTAGAGCTGGCTTACGGTCTTGAAAAGATTTCCAAAGAAACTGCAAAAAGATTATCATTACAGAAACAACAAAGATAGAACTTGTTTTTTTGCCCTTTTTTTCGTGTTCCCATATTATGCTTGAGGCAGAAGAGTTATTGATGGGTTTTGTGCCTGTCCATTGTTTCTTTGCTTACTTTGATCTTTCCTAAACCACCGTTGTGTGCGCTCAAAACAAATTGCAGCGTATTTTCCTTTAAAAATTCCTTAAACTGATTTCCCGGAGACAACCATCAGCACAGACAATACGGATAGTGAAATGGTTGAGCAGCCTAGGCGCTGGAACGTTAGTTTTATACGCAATTTCATGATCGTTTTCGGCATTCTGAGTTCGGTTTTCGATTTCCTCACTTTGGGAGTACTTATTCTTGTTTTTCAAAGCTCGCCAAGCTTATTTAGGACTGGCTGGTTCGCAGAATCAGTTATTTCTGCAAGTTTGATTGTGCTGGTAATTCGGAGCCGAAGACCTTTCTTTAAAAGTTTTCCGGGGAAGTATTTGCTGTTAACCACCATAGTGATTGTTGGCGCCACACTTATCTTCCCCTTCACTCCGCTTGGCAGCCTATTTGGTTTTGCCCAGCCGCCCCTCTTGGTTCTTCTTTTGATGTCAATAATTGTGGTACTCTACATAGTTTTGGGCGAAGTGGTGAAAGGAATTTTTTACAAGCGCATAAGATTCTGAAAACTAAGCTTGTGAGAAAATCACACGAAAACGTACAATCTTGCTCCACCCAAATCAAACAGAGCAATCCTCACAGGATATGCTGAACACGTTGAAGAGTTAACGAAATAATCACAATTCGCTTGTCGATGTAGCCTCACAGTCACATAGCTATTTATTCCCTCACCTGGTCATAATTGTACAGTTAAGAATGCTAAGTTGGTTGACAGTTATGGATGCTCCTGATGATATAGCGAAAATTCTTGGTCCAAACGAGAAGGTTGAGTTATATATTAAGCAGAAAATCTACCATCCTCAGATTAATATTGACTCTGTAGTCTTTACGAACGAACGTATGATTCTGCGGCATCCTCACGCGCTTGGTTTGAAGAAGGATTACACCGATTACAATTACAGGGACATAGCTAACGTGGTGTTGGATAAGGGGATACTGCGGTCAACTATCAAATGTACGCTTAGACTCGGTGGAGAGCCGCTAGCCTTGGGCGACTTGCCTAACTCCGAAGCAGAAAAGGCCTACGGAATCATCAGAGAGAACATTGGCAAATTCCAAGCACCGTTTTCAACCGGGTATGCTAGTGTCCCAAATGCTCCTAATGCGTCTGATGCTCCTAAATGATCGCTTCCATGACTCAGCAAGAGTACCTTCAACTGGGGATAGTCCAAAATATATGATAACAATTCTTCGGCTGCGCATACTTTAGGTATGGTGTAATCCGAGCTGCGTGGAAAGCGTCATAATAAGGATTTTTTCGCCTATTTACTGCAAGAGCATACTCTAATCGAATGGAGAATGTGCTATTGCTGATTAGAGAGTCTAGAAAGTCCGGCTCAGCATCATGAACATGATCGCGCGCTTTGCGAAGAAAAAACATGCGCGCTAACAACATGAATGTACTTGTCCTTAAAATCAGGGTCGTGTTAGAAAAACAATTTTGGAAAAGAAAAAGAAGGGCAAATAACTTGAAAAAAGAAGGATAATCGGTACACTCTCAACTTTTTCTTTTGTTTCCAAGAATGGAGCATGGTTTATTTCCACAGCTTTTTGCCGGTCAACAGCCAAATGACTACTAAGATTACAGCAATCACAAGCAGTATATGTATCAACGAGCCTACGCCTGGCAAAGCAAAGAACCCAACCAACCAAAGTATCACAATAATAATAGCAAGCGTCAACCACGCATTCATAGCAAACTCTCCAACTAAGTCTTAACTACTGGTCTTAGGTACATGTGAAGTTGATCTTTTGAAACTTTTAAGTGCAATCCATTGTCTGTCCAGCGGGCAACCCCTTTCTCTAGGGATGAAACGGCCAGCATGTTTCGTACTCCGCCTTTATTTGCGCCAAGCACTGATTCAGCTATCTCCTTTTTCAATTCGATTTCAAGATGAGTTATTTTCCACTCTTCCGGATCTACTTCTATACTTTTGACTGTGCCGATTTTCTCGTCTAACGCAAACACACTTCTATTTATAAACTCTCTAGTTCTCATACTTGTCTATCCCTCCTTTCTAACGCTCATAATTTGGGCTACCCTATTAATGGTCATTAGCAGAGTTAAGCGTATGTGAATGTGAGCCCACACCGACATTCTGACTTTGTGCCTGCACTAATCGGTCTAACTGCTAAAAAGAATTTGGAACTTGAAACCACAAGAGAAACGAGATTCTCAGATTAGTCTTCAGCTTTTTTCCAGTCAGATTCAAAACTTGTTCTAAGTACGCCTATAAGGTTGCTGTTGTTTGTCCAAAGAGAAGGGCTTTCGCCTAATCCAGTTTCTTTGGAGCCGGTAATCAATGCTTCTGTATCATCAGACATTATGAAGTGATTCAAAGGTTTACGATGAAACTTGACGTGAACCGAAGCGCCATCGATGAGTTTTTGCACTTTTTCTTTAAGCAAAATGTCGGTGCTGCCCCCTTCAAAGATCAGTCGAATCTGAGCACCGTTCTTTATTGCCTGCTTGTATTCATCTGATAACTGAGACAGAATCAGTATGATTCTTTCCTTGTTTGCAATTAACGCGACTTCTTTTCTCGAATTTCTAATCAGTCCTGAAGTCTTAGCCAAAATCGCTTTCTTTTCCGCTATCAGTATGTAGATGCTTTCTTCTTCAGGAAGCGGCTGCTTCCAATCTTTAAGGGATAGCCTCTTGACCGTACTCCTCATACCCGACAACCGTTCATCAAATCTCTTTTTTTCTTCCGCCACTAGGAAGCTTAGGGCATCCGAAATCGGAGTAGCCCGAATCTTAGATGGTTTGCCCAGCAATTTTTCAATCAGGCCCATTTTTTCGAGTGTCGGCAGAGTTCTATAGACGTCTTCCCTGCGC
>Ga0208563_1001123_pt1 | contig 19085 bp, 24 predicted proteins | sample June2015DPH_17_1_2_FD_184717 | JGI IMG/M metagenome (GOLD analysis project Ga0208563, IMG submission 184717) | Peatland microbial communities from SPRUCE experiment site at the Marcell Experimental Forest, Minnesota, USA - June2015DPH_17_150... | ecosystem: Environmental > Terrestrial > Soil >... | reverse complement strand
GGAGCCCCTGCCCGCCGATCCCAACCCTTGCTCAGCAATTTATCCACAACAACGGCCATCCGGTCGGCGGTCATATCGACTGCTTGGAGACCAGCAGGGTTCAGGCGCCGCCTCCCTTCGGGCTGGCCCAGACCGTTTTGCGCAATCAGATCGCGGACCATCAGGCTGGCAGCCGGCTTGCTCGAGTACCTCTCGGTAGCGCGCGAGGCGCATCGCAATTCGCAGCCGTCTACGGCGATAGTTGGGTAGAACCGTGCAAAGGCTCGATCTCCCTGACCGCCGGCCAGGAAGAGGGGCAGGCAAATGGTCACGGTCTCGGCCGGGCGCAGTTGTTCCAACACTTTCAGGGCCGCCAGGCGGGTAATCGTCCCCTCGGGCAGCTCTTCGCCGGAGCAGGACACAATCCCTACCTTCCTCTTCGGCAGGTCAACCACTTTGGCCTCCCCGCTCTTTGGAGACGAGCGTGTCCACCGTGACTGCAGCCTCTTCGGCCAGTACCCGCGCAAGCTGTTGGCCGCCCGGATTGAGTTCGGCGATTCCCTGGGGTTTGAACTGCCGGTGCCGGCGGTAGACGTCCAGAACGGCAATCTCCTGCGCCACGCGCCCCCCGCTTTCCTTCACCATCTTGCTGGCACAGGCGAGCTTGCAGCCGTCAATCGTGATGGTCGGATTCTCCGCCAACGCGGAACGGGCCGATTCGTCCCCCAGGACCAGCATGGAAAGGGCGACCAGCTGGGTGCCTTCGGGTCGCAGGTCTTCAACGATCTGGTAGGCGGCCTCGCGGCTGACCGTTCCATACGTCTTGCCGATGCCGCTGCAGGGGACAACGACCACTTTGGGTGAACGCGCCGGCGCGGTCATCGCCCTTTGACCTCCTGCTCAGCCTCGAGCTTCATCTTGGCAAAATAGGCTTGTGGGTCCAGTAGGCGCCCCTTGTCGGACTCCCAATCGCCCGCCTCAACCACGGCCAGCCAGCCGGCTCCGAACGGATCCTGGTTGACCAGTTCCGGGTGGGCGGCCAGAGCCGGGTTGACTTCGAGCACCCTCCCTGCGACGGGAGAGGCCAGGCTGAGGTTGACCTTCATAGTCTCAAGGATGGCGATTTCATCCTGGAACCGCACTTGAGTCCCTGCCGGCTTGGCTTCGGCAAAGGCCACGTCCCCATTGTGCTGCTGCACATAGTCCGACAGCCCGACGCGGACACGGTTCCCTTCCGCTTTCGCCCAAACGCCCTCCTTGCTGTAAAGGCGGTCAGTTGAGACTTTGAAGGTGAACTTGTCGACCGTCGTTTCAAGATACTCGGACATGCTCGCTTTCGCCCTTTCTCTGCCGGCGCGGTCGCATCCGGCCCGCGGGCGGCGAGACCTGCTGCGCTTGCTCGCTGCACCGAGGGCAGCTACAGCGGGCAGGGTCCAGAGGTGGGAGGGGCCTGTCGGCCGACCCGGCCACCCGCTGGACGGAGGCGATAACCTCGGACAGTCGCGGGTCCGCGAGCCGGTAGTGGATGAAGGTGCCCACCCGGCGCTCCGCCAGTAGCCCGGCTTCTCGCAGGATGCTGAGCTGCTGGGAGAGGTAAGCTTGGCGCAGGCCCGTTCGGGCCTCCAGGTGGCAGACGCACGACTCCTCTTGGCCCAAGATGCGTGCAATCTGCAGCCGCACCGGGTGGGCCAGGGCCTTGAGAAGACGGGCTTCTGCGACGGGCAAAGGGCGCTTTGGCATATGCAGGCTCCTGAATATATAGTGCTGTATTTCCGCATGAATGGGAGGCGCCGGATGTCACCTCATGGGGGGAAGGTCGTCACGGGTGGAAGACGGCCTTGCAGCCACCTGCTAGGAGCGCTGTGGGGAAAGGGCAGGATTCACGAGTACCACCGTTGCCAAGTACATCACGCAAACAAGCGGCCGACACGATCCTATGCATCGACCACCCCGGGGCACCACCCCGGGGCATATTGACATTGCCGTGCCACAAGAGGTACTCTTGGGTTTACTCTTACGGATCAACCTCGTTGGGCTCGAGGATACTGAACCACGGGTGGCACCCTCAAACGGCCGGATTTCCTGTTTGAGGCCCCCTCCCCCAGGTTGGGGCTTCCATGATGGGGCCGCTGTCAAGCCCCTCGGTTGTTAGCAACGCTCTTCCCTGCCGGTGCCTCTGCCAGCCTCCAGTTTCTAGGATCTATTGGCGGTGCCGTCGAGCTTGGCCCCCCAAGGGGCTTGGCGCCGCGCCCTATCGGCCTTGTGAGCAGTCACTTCCCTCGAGCGTCAGGCGAGATTTCGCCTGCGACTAGCTTCCATCCGTGCTGGCTCAAGTCGGCCAGACACCATATGCTTCGTTCGCGCAAAGGCGATTCGGGAAGTCTTGGTGAGCAGCCCCATCTCATAATCGGTCCCTCATCGGAAACCCGCCGCAAACCACGGGCAGCTCAGACCAGCCAGGCCAAAGAGGGCGACGCGCTTCTCTGATTCCTCAGACGACTCGACTCTTGAGCACTGCACCTTCCGGGATGATGCCTGTCTCCGAGTAGCGCCACAGATCGATCAGTAACCTTCGCGCAACCGCCACAATCCCGATTCGTCGAACTCGGCTTCCGCCATGGGCAAATCGTTCCTGGTACCACAAGGCCAGCTTGCTGTCCGGCTGAAACTCTAACCAATCCCAAGCCAGTTCGATCGCTATCGCTCGTACGTGGCGATTGCCCGCCTTGCTGATCCCCAGCTCTCGGCTGTCATCTCCGCTTTGGTGAGGCGTCGGGGTCAGTCCTGCCAGGGCCCCCAGCTCTCGCCGATTGCGGATCTCTCGCCAGCCAAACAGTTCCATCGTGTAGAGCCAGGCGGCATTGATCCCAATTCCCCTCACCCGAAGCAGGCTCCTCACCTTCTCCAATTCTGGCTCGCTCGAGTGGCGCAGAGCCTCCAGCCGTTCCCGCTCCACCTCGCGGATCTGCTGAGCCAGAAACTGCAGCCGCTCGAATTCGCGGCCCAGTCGAACGCGCAGACCCTCAGGCAAAGCCGATCCGTCCCACAGTCGAATCCTCTCAAGGTGATCAGGAAAGTCCCGCTTAATGTCCAACCGGATGCCTTGGCCAGCCAGAAGCCCTTTGATCCGGTTGATGTGCTGAGTCCGTTCCTGCTTCAGGCTCTCCAGCTCGCGATGCAGGTGTCGGCTATCTTCTGCTTCCACACTGGGAACCCTTACCACGTGCCAGACCTTGCAGTCTCCGCTCTGGTACCGGATCAGCATGGTGACCAGCTTTGTCGCATCCATCCGATCAGTCTTGGCCCGTCTATGCCTTCTGTTAACCTCGATGCTCGAGGAATCCACCACTAAGTTCTCGATCCCCGCTTGTGCCAAGTACCTCGCCAACCAGAAGCCATCCCGCCCAGCTTCATAGCAGCTCAGGGTCCTTGCGTTCTCAGGCAGGCCGAACCGCTTCTTCGCCAGGTGGATTTCCTCCTGCAGTATTCCCAGGTCACCTGCCAGCATCTCACGGATCCGAGGCGCTTGCCCCAACCCGGTGCTGAAACCCAGTTTCCACTTCTTGGTACCCAGTTCAAACGCCAGAAACAAAATATGCTCTACGCTATACTCCATCCCGCGGGTCGCTGAAGTCTCCATGGCTTCCTCCCTTTCCGTTGTCTGTTTGAGGAAGCTTAGACGCAGCGGCCCGCGCTTGCAACCCTGTTGCCCCTTCATAGCATCTCATAACCCGGAGGTCGCTGGTTCCCTGGACTGGCCTCAGGGCAGGCGAGTCCAGCCCCCGCTACCTAAAGGCAAAACCGAGGCATTTGAGCCTCGGCTCTGTCTCGTCTGACCGGCTCGTAGACCAGACGACTCCAGCACAATTCCCTGGGATTCGACGGCTTCAGCTGGTTGATCAGTTCGCAGGGCTCGTAACCGCCTGATCGTTGGTCCTCGTCCGAAACAGACGGGGTCAGATTCCATGTCAACCTCGGATCGTCGGGCCAGTAGCCTGAAGGTGGAAGGCGCGGCAGCATATTTCACCTTGACCAGCACAACAACTTGTCCATTTGATAAGTGGTCTTGCAATATGTCAGGGGGATAAGACTCGCCTTCCCCAAGAAGGAAAACCCAACCCAGATTGAGTTGAGTCAACGGGGGGTTGCATTGAACAGTGACATCCGGAACGCTCCACGTCAAGTGTGGCATCTGCTTCATCGCACACTGCCGGCCAGCTCTGGGGAGTGTCAATCATCACTGCGATAATCAAAGAACGGTTGCTTGAGCAATCCGCTCTCCCTCAAATACAACCAGGCTACGCCCCATCGGCTTGAGATAGTCTTCTTGATAATCTGCATTGCCAACATCTGCGACCAGGGTAAGATGATAGGGTCGAAGGAAATCTGGGATACCAGAAGGTTGCAAACCAAAGACCCAGGGCGATTGTTTGGATACGACATCCATCAAATGATCCGCACCAGGAATATCCGAGCGCCGTCCGATGATGCTTTCTAAGACATAGGTAAACACAATGAGGCTACCCGGCGCCGATTTTCCGACAAATGCCAGTGTCTGGCGGACGGCACCCTCCGATACATACTGGGTCACGGCTTCCCAGATAAAGACAGCGGGCATGGATGCATTGAAGGCTGTCTTGGAGAAAACAGCTTCCAGGGCCTGCGTGTCGAAGTCAATTGGGATGAAAGTAATGTTGTCGGGCAGCCTGCGAAGGTATTTCTGAAGCCTCTTCTTCTTTTCGTCCTGTACTGCTGGTAGATCGACTTCGAATACTTTGACTCCATCCATCCCGGGCAAACGATATGGGCGTGTATCGAAGCCTGCCCCCAAGATTACCAATTGTTTAATCCCCTGCGATACTGCCGTATGCACAGCATCATCGATGTAGCGGGTACGGCATATCTGGACCCCATAAATACCCTTCGCAACGGCATCCGTCTGTTTCACCGTGAAATTCCGAATGCTGGCGAAATTCATTAGAAACCGGATGGATCCGCCGACCAGCTCTCTTGCGACCGGATCGTGGAATAGCCTGGTTTTCTCGGGCTGGTACTGTTCAATCAATCGACAAATCACTGCTCCAAGTGCTGTTCTGCTTACGGTCGGTTTAGCCATGTGAAGTCTCCTACTACCCTTTCCGGTCCAATCATGCTCTTTGAATAGTTTCTGACTGAGACCGGCGCTGCCATATCGAATGGCTCAGAGGTGAGGGGGAGAACCAAGATTTCAAGCCTATTGTCGCACCACTTCTGGCAAGATGCGCTTCTGCTTGAGCTGCGGAGCCGATGTCCGTGGGGCGACAGCGGCTTATCTGTGGAATCAGTTCTTTTGTTTTTATCATGATTTTTGTAACTCCTCATACTCTATTTATGGGAACTCTCACTTTAGCTACCCTAGCTTACGATTCATAGACATGCACGGCAACATACATGGCGAGCATCCCGAGCGCGAAGCCTAAACATACCAAAGCGAACGTCTGGAAGCGTGCGATATCGCCCAAAAACCACATGACACCGAGGATAACCGCCCATACGACAGCGACCCCAATTACATATACGATGAGCGGGAAGCGATTAGAACCCCAGTGCCACCATGAGGCGAGAGCTGCAAGTGCCAGAACGATCGCGGCTACAATGACATATCCTGTGAGTGTATTCATAATTGTTCCCGCATTCTACGTCACATAATCATAGAAAACAATCTCTTTTAGCCAGGATAAATGCACCCCATTATTATCTCCCACTCAGATATTGAAAAAACATAATATTCGGTTTTGAGAAATTAATTGCGAAGATATATGCAGAATGGCAAAACAATGCTAAACTTAACAAAGTTCCGTCAAAATTTTCACCCAGTTTGGGCGAAAATGATGGCAAATCTATTTCGACGTGGAATTTCGGCACAATATCTGTAATCAAATCGGAGGAGCGGACCATGAGTACAAAACGCAGCGGGAAAAAAACAACGACAAAGAAAAAGAGCGCAACGACCAAGGGCGAATCCCCTTCTCGGCTGATCGACGCGAGGATCAAGGAACTGGACGACTGGAGGGGCAAGACGCTCTCCCATGTCCGCGCTCTCATCAAACAGGCTGACACTGATGTGGTCGAGGAGTGGAAGTGGAGAGGCGTTCCGGTTTGGTCTCACGATGGACTGATCTGCACCGGCGAGACGTACAAGAGCGTCGTGAAGCTGACTTTCTCCAAGGGCGCTTCGCTCAAGGACCCTTCAGGACTATTCAACTCCAGCCTTGAAGGCAACGCCTGGCGCGCTATCGATTTCCATGAGGGTGATGAAATAGATGAGGATGCCTTCAAGACGCTCATACGCGCCGCTGCAGCCCTGAACAGGTCATCGGCCCGATAGTCGAATCCGGCGCCTCATGAGTTGGCGCCTATCCTAGCCGGCGCGATGTCCGCCGCTGCTGCTTTTCGTTCCATTGAGCCCGTACACGAACCGGCGCGTCGAACTTGACCAGTCGAAAGAATCCAGTGTCAGGGAGTTCGAGCAACTCGCGCGGTACATAGTCAAGCCGCACTTCTCGCTGGAAGCGATCCGCTACGTTTCTGAAACAAAGACCGTGCTCTACAAAGGCACGATGCATGCGGGTATTATTAACGGGACAATGACATCCATTCCGAAACACGCGGCGCGAAACGACCGGTCCGGATCTCAGGGAATGAAAGCATCCACCCTCGCGCATCTCACCGACCGCCGTAATTTGCTGATCCTCACCTACGCCCCGGCCGGGCTGGGGCATCTCCGGATCACCGATGCCCTCTACGACGGACTGCCGAAGCCGGTCAACCCGGTCGTCCTGGGCAGCCAGGATAAATCCATCGAAACCCTCCACCGGATCACGAGCATCCATCCGATCGGCCGCACGATTTTCGACTGGCTGCAGACCGGTCCGCTGGCGCTCCAGGCCAACCGGCTTTACCGGTACAGCCTGCGGATGAACACCGGCGTGGTCTACAACGAGATGATTCAGCTCATCGAGGAGCGGCTCGACCCTCCGAAGAAAATCCTGGTCGTCTCCACCCATTTCGGGCTGGCGCATAAACTGGCGGTGATTAAAGAGCGCCTGCAGAAGGAGAAAGGAGTGCGGATCGTGCTGGTGGTGTTCGTCTCCGACGACACCTTCCAGCACATTTGGTACGTCGACGGCGCGGACCTGCTGGCGGTGACGAGCAACTTTATCAAACGCAAGTACGCCGCCTACGGCCACAGCCTCGGCCAGGACGTGCGAATCGAAGTCGTCTCCTATCCGCTGAATCCTCAGCTCGGAATTCCGCTGAGCGCACGGAAGATCACGGACCGCAGGAACCAGCTGGATGCGAAACACAAGACGCCGATCCGGGTTTCCATCCCGATTTCCGGTGCGGCGGTGGGCACGCTGTACGTCTCACATCTGATCGCCTCGCTGCGGGAGAAATCCGACCGGTTCCATTTCCACATCGTTTCCAAGGACGCCCCCTTCACCCACAGCTTCCTTACCGACCTGGAGGGAAAACCTTATCTCAGCTTGTCCGTCGGCAAACAGGATCGGGAGGTGGTGGACCTCTACGACGATCTGTTGAACCGCGAGGTCATCTCGCTGGAAGTAACCAAGCCGAGCGAACAGGCCTTCAAAGCGCTCACCGGAACGCAAACCCGCGGCGGCGTCATTCTGCTGTTCGCCGAGCCGGTGGGCAGCCAGGAATCCGACAACCTGGATTTTCTCGAGCGGCACAAGCTCATCCCGACCAAAGCTGATAACGCAAGCCTCTGGAACATCGCCGGGAGCAGCGCCGGCCTGAAGACTCCGCTTGGTAAACGCCTCTTCGAGGAATCCCGCGCCTGGCGCGGCGTCCGCCTCCCGGGGGGCTCCAAACGCTCCGCGGATTTCATTTGGTGGATGTTGAATTCCGGTTTGTTCGCCCGGATGGAGTCGAACAATCGCACCATCCATTTAACCGACGAGGGCAAGCCGATCAACGGATCAAAAGGGGTTTCGGAATTTTGGGACCTGGCGACCTCTATTTAGGGTTGGAACGATCTATTGCTACGATTCTCTCTGAACAGGTGATGTCCGCCATACACAAGAATCTCCTGGAATCGGAGGTGTTCCGGGGAACGCAATTGGTTTTTATTGGATCGCTTCATGGTTTCGCGGACACCCCATCCCGGTGTTTTCTATGCTGGTCGGGATTGAAGCAATCTTGGAATTATGAATTCTATTTTGAAGAATGAAATACCGGACCATTTGCCTACCACTGTTGTCCATCTGGTTCTATCGTAGAGGATACAGGCGGAGCGATCAAGTCAATACTTGAAGCTATTTGTTTGCCAGCATGAGAGTTGTATAGAAAACCGTGTCCAGCATATTGCCTCCCTGCCGGAACTGCTGTTGTGCATTTGGATCGGTGTGACCTAGGACATACCTATCAACGGCATTGGTCCTATCCAGATTTTCATTTGGATTTATGTAGGTAAATAAGAAGAGTGAAATATGTTTTGCGCCTGCCTGATCTTGATATGTGAGATTCTCATCTTGCTCATTGCCATCACACTCTTCTTCTGTTGTCGCAAAGAAAACGCGCGTGTTCTGGCCGTTGACGCTCACGATCCTTTCCCACAAGATTTCCCGAAGTATCCCCTTTCCTGGCCAAAAACCTCATCCGTCTGGTAGTGGACGTGGATCGGAAGCGGAATATCCTCTTCGGATGGATTGTGACCGGCTTTCACGGGATCAATGCGCACGTCTCCGGGTCTTTCAATCAATGCCGGCGCGTTGACAGACCCACGCCTTCAGAGGCACTTTTGGGCTCACACATACGGATCAACCTCGTTGGGCTCGAGGTTACTGAACCACGGATGGTACCCTCAAACGGCTGGAAATCCTGTTTGAGGCCCCTCCCCCAGGTTGAAGCTCATACGCCGGAGGTCGCTGGTTTCCCCCGGCCTACGGCTGGGGCAGGCTGGCCCGGATCGCCAGCCCGCTCTCGGTGCGCGGGCCGAGGGGACGGGCGACTCCAGCCCGCGCTACCTATTACCCGAACCGAGGCCATTTGAGCCTCGGCTCTTCATTGCCACAGAGTGATGCCCGTTTGCGTCCTTCAGCCTGATTCAACCAAGATCCTCATCGGAGGAACTCAGATAGCCTCGTCGGGGTAGTAACCGCGGGATCGCTGGTTCGAGTCTCATTCTGATAATGTGGGAGACCGGAGACGACCCGCAGCTCGCCGGGATCGATAGGTCTCCGGACGGCTGCGAACATCGCCGTGGCGGACAGGGGGCGGGAGGGCCTGTCCTGGCCGAAAACCCGATCCGTCCGAAAATGGGCCTGGTTGGACGTGCGTAGTGCCCCTATCCTGGATTCTGACCGTCCATCAAGGGATCAATTCGCAGCCATCGTGATTCAACCAATCTCGGGGCGTTGACAAACGCGCCCATCAAGAGGTACCCTTCGAACTAGACTCACGGATCAACCTCGTTGGGCTCGAGGATACTGAACCACGGGTGGCACCCTCAAACAGCCGGATTTCCTGTTTGAGGCCCCCTCCCCCAGGTTGGGGCTTCCATGATGGGGCCGCTGTCAAGCCCCTCGGTTGTTAGCAACGCTTTTCCCTGCCGGTGCCTCTGCCAGCCTCCAGTTTCTAGGATCTATTGGCGGTGCCGTCGAGCTTGGCCCCCCAAGGGGCTTGGCGCCGCGCCCTATCGGCCTTGTGAGCAGTCACTTCCCTCGAGCGTCAGGCGAGATTTCGCCTGCGACTAGCTTCCATCCGTGCTGGCTCAAGTCGGCCAGACACCATATGCTTCGTTCGCGCAAAGGCGATTCGGGAAGTCTTGGTGAGCAGCCCCATCTCATAATCGGTCCCTCATCGGAAACCCGCCGCAAACCACGGGCAGCTCAGACCAGCCAGGCCAAAGAGGGCGACGCGCTTCTCTGATTCCTCAGACGACTCGACTCTTGAGCACTGCACCTTCCGGGATGATGCCTGTCTCCGAGTAGCGCCACAGATCGATCAGTAACCTTCGCGCAACCGCCACAATCCCGATTCGTCGAACTCGGCTTCCGCCATGGGCAAATCGTTCCTGGTACCACAAGGCCAGCTTGCTGTCCGGCTGAAACTCTAACCAATCCCAAGCCAGTTCGATCGCTATCGCTCGTACGTGGCGATTGCCCGCCTTGCTGATCCCCAGCTCTCGGCTGTCATCTCCGCTTTGGTGAGGCGTCGGGGTCAGTCCTGCCAGGGCCCCCAGCTCTCGCCGATTGCGGATCTCTCGCCAGCCAAACAGTTCCATCGTGTAGAGCCAGGCGGCATTGATCCCAATTCCCCTCACCCGAAGCAGGCTCCTCACCTTCTCCAATTCTGGCTCGCTCGAGTGGCGCAGAGCCTCCAGCCGTTCCCGCTCCACCTCGCGGATCTGCTGAGCCAGAAACTGCAGCCGCTCGAATTCGCGGCCCAGTCGAACGCGCAGACCCTCAGGCAAAGCCGATCCGTCCCACAGTCGAATCCTCTCAAGGTGATCAGGAAAGTCCCGCTTAATGTCCAACCGGATGCCTTGGCCAGCCAGAAGCCCTTTGATCCGGTTGATGTGCTGAGTCCGTTCCTGCTTCAGGCTCTCCAGCTCGCGATGCAGGTGTCGGCTATCTTCTGCTTCCACACTGGGAACCCTTACCACGTGCCAGACCTTGCAGTCTCCGCTCTGGTACCGGATCAGCATGGTGACCAGCTTTGTCGCATCCATCCGATCAGTCTTGGCCCGTCTATGCCTTCTGTTAACCTCGATGCTCGAGGAATCCACCACTAAGTTCTCGATCCCCGCTTGTGCCAAGTACCTCGCCAACCAGAAGCCATCCCGCCCAGCTTCATAGCAGCTCAGGGTCCTTGCGTTCTCAGGCAGGCCGAACCGCTTCTTCGCCAGGTGGATTTCCTCCTGCAGTATTCCCAGGTCACCTGCCAGCATCTCACGGATCCGAGGCGCTTGCCCCAACCCGGTGCTGAAACCCAGTTTCCACTTCTTGGTACCCAGTTCAAACGCCAGAAACAAAATATGCTCTACGCTATACTCCATCCCGCGGGTCGCTGAAGTCTCCATGGCTTCCTCCCTTTCCGTTGTCTGTTTGAGGAAGCTTAGACGCAGCGGCCCGCGCTTGCAACCCTGTTGCCCCTTCATAGCATCTCATAACCCGGAGGTCGCTGGTTCCCTGGACTGGCCTCAGGGCAGGCGAGTCCAGCCCCCGCTACCTTAAGCCAAAACCGAGGCATTTGAGCCTCGGTTCTGCTTTCTCTGACCGCGTTGTAAAAAGGTCATGCGAGCATATTTCCCGGGGATTCCATATGCACTGGTGTTTAATCAGCTCGTAGGGCCCGTAACCGCCTGATCGTCGGTCCTCGTCCGAATCAGACGGGGTCAGATTACATGTCTACCTCGGATCGTCGGGCCGGTAGCCTGGAGGTCGCTGGTTCCCCCTGGCCTGCGGTAAGGCAGGCTCGCCCCGATCACAAGCCCGCCCATCGAGGGAGGGCCCTCTGGACGGGGGCGGGCGAGTTCACCCCCCGCTACCTCGAAGCAGGACCGAGGCCTTTTGAGCCTCGGCCCTTTGTTCAACCACACGAGCCCCGATTACGCGACTTCAGCCGAATCTCCATGCGATCGTGGCGTGTCGAATCAGTTCACCCCGCATGGGCTTGTAACCGGGCGGTCTTAGATTTCAATCCTAGCGGCACCCCCTACCCAAACCACTGTCCTCCAGGTCATTTCCGTCGCGCTTCGACCAATTCCTCTACCGTCGACCTGCCGATGGAGTTTTCGGCTACCACATCGATGTACCAGCCAGCGCGGCTGTACCCCATTTGATCGAGCCAGGGCCAGACGGCATGCGGAGGAGCCTGGATGGTGATTGCGCGCGTTATCGGCATTGTTGGATGTGAGACGATCTGATCGCCGGGTAACTGTCTACCCCCGACGGAGTCATCTGCTCCGACACTCATTCGAACAGATGCCCCTACGGATCAGAGTTGCCGGGGGGCCAATGGCGCCTAATGGTGGAACTCAAAGGCAGCGGCGAGGCTGGCGCGAGAAACCCGGAAAGTAGATTCGCCCTCAGGCAGCCGGCCGCGTCCCGTTCAGCGCCGCCAGCCGCTGTCCGCCGCAGCGACTGGTCGGGCAGCTTGATAACTGACACGCGCCCGCGTCAATCACGACTCACTCGGCTGGCCCCTTGACGCTGCTTTCGGCGGTGTCACGTTCGTCGTGACCTCCACCTTCGCCCCAGTCCACCTTTCGATTGCGATACTCCTCATAGTCGGGCACGAGACGATCATATTCTCCATCCATGAGGGGCGAGGAGATCATGAAATCCGCCGACGCCCGATTGCAGGCAATCGGAATATTCCAGACGACCGCCATTCGCAAGAGCGCTTTGACATCGGGATCATGGGGCATCGGTTCGAGCGGATCCCAGAAGAAGATCAGGAAGTCGATCTCGTTCTCAACAATCTTGGCGCCGATTTGCTGATCGCCGCCCAAAGGCCCGCTTTGAAGTCGGTGGACTTCAAACCCCAGTTTGCGCTCCAGGGTTGCTCCCGTGGTGCCGGTCGCGTAAACCATGTGGTGTGCCAAGAGATCGCGGTTATATTTCGCCCATTCCAACAGGTCACGTTTCTTGTTGTCATGAGCAACAAGCGCGATCTTCTTGTCGGGATTCATGACAATTCTTCGATGCGTCATTAGCTTTGTCGTCCTTTCGCTAACCGAAACCGCCGCGCCGTTCAGGGCGGTCTAACTATGATTCGGTAAGTAAGACCTATACAAGATACACCTTAATCATAGTGTGTGGCCATTTCTGGAGTTGGTCAACAACTACGCAAAAGCAAGAGATTGAACCAGAATTTCTCAGAGTGGGGTGACCCCGGTTTCTGTACCAGGGGTTATGAGAGCCCAGCCGTGACCACCGGGTCTTGCTTTCTCAGCCAAGAGACATCGATAGTGAGTCCTTCGACAAGGTCGGCGGCGGTGGGCTCGGTCGCGTGCGCCCTCGCGAACTCAGCCGGGGTCATATAGTAGAGGGAGTTGTGCGGCCGCTCGCTGGTGCCTGCCCCGGACCGGCAGGGCAGGCTGCGAAGCGCTGCTAACCGCCCGAGCGGACGTGGTCCAACTGGCAATCCAGTGGGCTCTGGAAACTCTGGACGGTCGGCTGTAACCCAAGGGAGAACCGGAGATTGTTCATGACCGCGGATCGCAATTCCTTGCACACAAGTGGGTTGCCTTCGCGGGTGCCGCTGCGATGACAGACATCCCGACCATGGCCTGCCATCCACAATCCGATGGCCGCGACGAGCGCTTTCATCGCACCTTTCGCAAAGAGGTCCCGATTGAGCCGGACCACACCCTCTACCAAGTGCAGGAGTTGATCGCCGGGTATCGGCGCTACTATAACGAGTGACGACCGCACACGGCGCTCCACTATCTGCGCCCAGTCGACCACCCTGGACTCCCCCAGGGCTACCGTGGAAACCCCGAACCACGCGTGGCTGAGAGGCACGCCAAGCTCCAGCAGGCAGCCGAGGCAAGAAGGTTGTACTGGAGTTCACGAGGCGGTCCAAGGCGGCCAAACACTCACTTGATTTCAGACCCCTTTCGTATCAATTCGTTCTGGGCAACACAGCGGTCTGGATCAACCCGCCGATTGCTGTTGCGCCTCTCTCACCCGCCCTGGAGGCGGCGATGGCCCTGGCTGAGTCGCACGAGCCACACCAAAGTGCCGAGACGGTTGTCTCAAAACCGTTGGCATATTCCGGAATAAAGGTGCTACACTAGATTCAAATACCTCAGCTGTTGGCCCCGTTTATTATCACTGCTCCATGACCCATCGAATCGAATTTGGCAGTTCTGTGCGCTAATTCAATCGGTGAGTGAAGAGTGGAGGGGGAACCATGCCCGAGAGTTCGAATCGGATGTATGAGCTCGCCATGCGCAGAGTGAGATCGGATCCATGTTTGCACCCACACCAATCCACGATCATGTGCGACTGGCGGGAGCCTGGACATTGGCAATGGGTTGCCACCGCGCCGGTCAAGGAGATCATGGATTGGGCAGAAACAATCGAGCGGAACAAGGATGAGTGTGGTGTAGGAGAAATGGCAAAGCCTAGCGCTGGTAACAGTGTAAGAGTTCCTAAGAAACCGAGAGGCAACTCGTTCGGTGCGGGCAACCTTACCGCTTTCCTCACGGTGTGAGTTGCAATCCTGGTGGTCGACCCAAGGTGATCACGGAAGCCTATAAGCGGAGGCTGGGGACCCCTTTTAATGCGGAGAGCCCGACTGGAGCCGAGGTGGTGGCGCAGGCGATGTTCATCCAGACGGCCAAGGGAAACGTCTCTGCACCCCCTGAACTTCGAGAGGCCACCGAAACAGGCACGGCGCCTGACGGCAACATGGCGTTTCCTCGTATCAGTCAGATCATCCTTGAGTCGAGCAATGATCGGAGTGACGGGCAAGGCCCACCCGGCGGTCACCCCTTGGATCCAGGTGATGAGGTGCATGAGCATGAGGCCCAGAGCAAGTGAACCTTATCGGTTGTGCATAGATCCAGGATGACTTCGAAAGAGGAGGCACGATGAAACACCCGAGTCTGTACCAGCAAGCGTTGAAGAAGGTGAGCAATAGCCCGCACCTTAATGCACACGCTGGGACCATCCTGGACAGTTGGTGGAGCGGCCCGCAGCAATGGCGCTGGGTACTGGCCGCGCCTGATGGGGAGATCTTGGATTGGGTCGCAGCGGTCGAGGACACATACCGGCATGAGCTGGTCGAGAACAAGTAAGAACAGTTCCCACCGAATCCTTCGGCGTACCTGCAAAGAGTACTTGAGCGCAAGTGGTTTGGGTGGTGGGTAAGATCATACTTAAAGCAACCTCAAAGCGGTGGACTTGCAACCGTTGGCGCTGTTCTGAGCGCTAGGTGGCTATGCGATTCGCTCGGTGCAGCTGAGGGAAGGAATGAGCCGCCAGGAGCAACATGAGCTTGTCAATGTCGCCTAAGCCAAAGGGCGGACTTATAGGCAATGATGGTCGAGCGTATGAGTGGCACCAAGTCGAAGATATTGAGAGTGAGGAGGGAGAATGAGCAGGGAATTGCAAATACGGATTCTGCAAGCTCTTCGGGACCAACAGAGGAGCGGGTCGCCGGATTTCTTGGAGGCTGACAAGTTCGCCAAGACTCTGGAACAGAGCCCTCAAGTGATACGTGAGCAGTTGGATATCCTGGAACAGGATAAATGTGTCCACGTGGTCAGGACCTTCGGGCCACACTACAGCGCGCAGATTTTGCCTAAGGGATTGAAATACCTTGAGGATGTTGGGGGCGAGCCAAAGACAAAGCCGAAGGGACCGATTGGGTTCAAGTCACCCAAGAATGACTGAGGGCTTGAGGGCGAGTAAAGCGCCTTGATCTGTGGACTATTCGCTGAGGAGAAGACACTAGAGTCTAGGCTCCCTTCGCAGGTCTTCCTCGTTGCTCGATCGGCTAGGCCGATTACCCGACGCCTGCAGCTGGCAGGGCATCGTGGCCTCGCCGGCCAATAGGTTGGCAATACGAGAGAATGCAGCCCAGACGATGCGCGGCCACCTCAATCTAATTGCTGGGCAGCCGGCACGAATCTGCCGACGGTCTAGAGTCCCTTCCCAATTCGAGAGAGGAAGATCATCCAGCGCTGAACCGTCAGCATGATCTCCCAATCTAGCGTGGAAAGCACCCAGGATCCCCCGAACCAGGCTGCCAAGGAAACGGCGGCAGCGACCTCGACCGGTTTTTGAAACGGCTGCTGCAGTTCCACGGCCGACCGGAATCGACGGGCTTTGAGTAGTGGTCGCAACAACAAGACCCCAGTCAGCGCCAGCATGACGAGCAGCACCCAGGCCGGGATCAGCCGAATAACAAACACGGTAACGATGGCGGAGGCGATCCCGATGCCAAGCCAGGTCATCATCAAGAAATGGGCCACCCGCGGTCCGACCCGGCTGGCCGTGTGAGTGACGCCCGCTTTGAGATCGCCATCAAAATCGCGCAGCTCGTTGAACAGCTGTCCGTACAGGCTGATGGCCACCACGGACGTGAAAGGGAAAACCCACTGCCAGGCTGGGCTGCGGCCGAAGGTGAAGTACGCCGCGAGAAACTGCAAGCCCGCCAACATCAGCGCGTGCGAAACCAGATCGGCCACCGGAACCGTCTTGAGCCGGACGCGCCGCCACGAGTAGAGATAACCAATTCCCAGGCAGGTCGCCCCAATGGCGAACGGCCATAACCCCAGCCACGCATACAGGGCGGCTGCAAAGGCGGCTTCGATGATGGAAGCGGCTCGGCCCAGGCGGGCCGAGAGATCCCCGGCCGAGACTGGATTTCGTCCGGCTTTGGCCGGGCTCAGAGCGTCGTCCGGGGCGTCCTCCACATCGTTGATCATGAAGGCAAAGCCCACGGCCAACCAGTTGGCGGCCAGGACCCTGATCAGTGGCCAGCCAAACGAGCCATGCGCGACCGCCGCGCCCAGCAGGGTGGTCACAGTGACAAAACTAGTGTATTCCTGGAACCGGGTCAGGCGGAGCACTCCGCCAAGCTGTCTTTTCATGGCAGGTGTTCCCTCCATCAACCAAATCCCTGGGAGTCCACCGGGACGGAAAGGATTTGATCCCTGCTCCTTCTCCGTTCAGGATACCCCTATGTACAAGAACCCACGTACTCTCGTGAGGTTACTCCCACTGCCCAGGACGAACGCAGGTAGGCCAGGCCATTTTTGTCCGCATTCTGAGACCAGTCTACCTTGTGTCGTCACGGCCTGGCCGAGGAGGAGGAATCGGTGACGCCCTCAAGGGCCCATCCCAGACCGCGGAAGCCCCCCGCGCACGGGAATCCCAGTGGAGTCTTAACGATTCAAACAGCTCTGGATCAGCTTCAACAATCACCTTCTCAATCGGGCGGAGCTGCCAGTCAAAGACTGGACCGGTTTTCGAAGGTCTGGACAACCCGAGGTGCTCGCCCTAATCGGAACGGGGTATTGTTCGCGTCTGACCGCCCGTCGCAGCCGGAGTCACTCGGGTGCACCAGAAATGACAAACCGAATAGGGTGTTTGCGGTCACGCCTTTCCAAGGTCGGCTCAGCAATGGAAACCCGCTTTCGGCCAAGATGAAATCCAATCGTCGGGAAGAACCTGCAACCCACCCCTTCTTGGCGCCCTTTCCGCCGAGGACCTGTGGCACCCTTTGACCGGAGGATTGACATACGTGGACATGAATCAACCTTGACGTGAGACAGCAGGAGAGGTAACCTCGCACTTGCTCTCGGTCGCGAACCTTGCCAGGCTCACTCGGACTGCAAGAGAGAGGGCACCCTCAACCAGGTGGAACTGCTGTCTGAGGGTGGCGCTACCAGACGAGGGCTCATAACCCGGAGGTCGCTGGTTCGAGTCCAGCCCCCGCTACCTAAACAGCCAACCGAGGCCCCTTGAGCCTCGGTTGTGTTGTTGAGTATCCAGTTCGCATTGCGCGCTTTCCAGCCAAATCATAGTGGATTCAACATCCTGCAATCAATGATCAGCCCGTAGGGCTCGTAACCAGCCGGTCCCAGGTTCCAATCCTGGAGGGCCCCCTCCCCAACCATGGCGCACCAGCTGGCTCGTGCCCATGGCACTTTGTCCGGTCCTTCCCGTTCTTCCATAGCCGGCATCTTGGAATGAGGCTTTCGGCTACTACAGCAGTATCCAAGTCTCGATGACCTTGCAGGAAGGTGCGATAACGTGCTACCCAATAGATATAGGTCTCTTTCGTCCGTCGTGTGAAATACTTGATCTCGAGAGCGCCCCGCAAGTTCTTAAGATATTTCGGCTGAATCTTCTGGTTTTACATAGTTGTTGACCGACTCCAGAAAGAACCATATGCTATGCCCCAAGTGTATGATATAGGCTCTAATTACAGATTCATAGTTGGGCCACCACACCGATAACCCACTTTATAGAGTGCGGAAAAAGAGAGCTTAGATGCCTCCTCCTGGCGTAAAAATCACGACGGATATGCTCTGGTTGGGGACTCTCATCTTTATTGTAATTGACGCGGTATTCATTCCCATCTTGGCTTGGCGTATCAACCCTGCAACATTCCGCCGCTTCAAGTGGGCATTGGGCATCACGACTGCTATCTTCTGGAGTGCTCTTTGGACTTGGGGATTAGTCAACTTCTGGGATTCCGTCTATCGCTATGTATTTCCGGCCTGGACACGTTGGCTAATTCCACCAATCTATGGGCTACTCTATGCGGGCATTAGCCTACTATTCCGTTGGCTAGCATTGCGTTTACGCGGCAATGCGGTGGTGAACTTTTGTCTTTTGGGGGGACTCTGGGGGATGATGACGCATTTGTTTGCCGTCTCAATCGGAATAGTAAGTAAGCCGCCAGTCTTGCAGGGTGCCGCGCCGGTGGCGGCAGTCGTGATGGCGATATTCGAGTTCATGTTCTATTGGTGTGTTATTCTCAGCGTGGCGGTATTCCTGTATCATGGTTGGCGGAAAATGAGACCCTGTCAGTCCAGGAGAAGTTGGCCTAACACCGGCTCCAGCGGACAGGGCTGCGCCCTGATGGGATGCTCCTCCCGCCAGCAAAAGCGCCATAATGCAAAGGATTTTCCCCCGGTCCGCCCTGCCGCTGAGCCAGACCGTTAGGCAGAACTGAAGGAGTTGTGACGAGGATGATTCAGTACGCGGGGCGTAGGGATCCACGCTTCGTGGCTGTCCACCGCGGCGGCCTGCTCGATGTGGCCAGCCACCGCCTGCTGGCGAGCTGGGCTGCCGACTGCGCGGAATATGTCCTTCCCTTGTTCAGCGTCAAGTATCCGGAGGATGACCGGCCTCGCGGGGCGATCGAGACGGCACGTGCGTGGTCTCGCGGTGAGGCCACCGTCGGCGAGGCGCGCGAGGCGGCCTTCGCGGCCCATGCGGCTGCGAGAAGCGCGGCCGACGCTGCAGCCCGTGAGGTTGCCCGCGCGGCAGGCCATGCCGTCGCGACCGCGCACATGGCGGACCATGAACTGGGTGCTGCCGCCTACGCCATCAAGGCCGTGCGTCTGGCAT